>Ga0335395_10000912_pt1 | contig 18690 bp, 12 predicted proteins | sample MAT02_FD_205744 | JGI IMG/M metagenome (GOLD analysis project Ga0335395, IMG submission 205744) | Freshwater microbial communities from Lake Fryxell liftoff mats and glacier meltwater in Antarctica - MAT-02 (spades assembly) (version 2) ...
TCTGGAAACTCATTAGAGCATTGGTTTGGAATTGAAAAGTGGGTGAAGTTAATGTGAAGAGCCGTGTACGGATCCGTACGCACGGTTCTGTGAGAGGACGAGGCCTTACGGCCTCTCCTACTCGGCAACACGTCTGGCATTTCTGGGGACAGGTGAAAAAGAAAATAACAACGGTCCTTGCAGGACATTATCAGGCGATACTTCATCGATCCTTGAATCCAACTGCGATTCTTGAGATAGCTCGCTCCTGATTTTTATTGGTGAAATCCAATACGTGAATCGTCAACAAAACTGCTTGGTTGGCGTTCTGACAAGCTACTTTCAATTGATATGAGTAGATTTGTTTAGATTTTTAGTAGCGGTAGTGATTATGCTGTTTCTTCAAAATAAGTATACATGTCAATAATTTCGTCCTCACTCATTTCATTACTTTGCGCTGTGATTTCGTCCTCTAATTGTTCAGTTCTTAGAATGATGTGAAAGTCGTGACCTTGTAATTTCGGTTTAAGGCCATGTGATTGTCTTAACCTTTCTAAAGCAGGGCAGTCCACTGCTAATAACCAAAGGCGCGATTTACCTTTAACTGTTTTTCTATCTACATACCTGACTTCTTTAGTTTGAAATTGAAACCATTCTCCTGTAGAAGCTAATTCCCAAATTTCATGGCCAATCATTTCATCTTCATGAATCACACTGATATGGGCTCCCATTTTTTTTCCACTAGTTGAAATAGGATCAAATGCATGCTGAAGAGGAAGTTGAGGCACAATATTATCAATGAATTGATTATCAACATTTAAATAAACAAAACCATTGCCTTTTAAAGTGAGTTGTCCAATTTGATTAACTCTAGCTGCTGTTTCTAATATCTCTGCATTTTCTACGGTGATAAAATCACCCTGTGTGTATAAACCTACTGTGGGTTCCTCAGAGAAGTTATAAGAAGAGACTGTTTCAATTGTTGAGATCTTTTCAGGTCCAATAGGCATTTGTTTGCCCAATGTAATATGAAAATCATGGCCTGATAGCTTAGGGGGTAAGCCATATTTTTCACGTAACTGTTCAAGTTCAGGAGCATCGGCAGCAATCACCCAAAGTTTTTTTAATCCGTCTCGAGTATGCATTGTAAAACTTCTGATTTCTTTTATAGTAAAGTTAAAGTTGGAATTTAACTCATTCGGATAAATATTTTCTTTTTCAACAAAAACACTGATATGGGCTCCAAGTGATCGGGCAGAGGTAGGAATTTTACGAATTTGGCCTGGATACTCTAATAAAGGAAGCACTTGCGTGATAAATTCATTGGAAATATCTAAATAAACAAAACCACTTTCTTTCTGCTTTAATACGCCTGAGCTCGTAATATTTAAAGCTTGTTCTAAAGCTGTTGGTTGATTTTCAACGCGATGGTCTTGCTTTGCATTTACAAAACAACCCATTGAAAGAAATAAGACGAAAAATTTAATAAAAATTTATTATTATTCAAGGCAACCTCCTAATTAAGGATATTGCCCCTAGCATTTTAATTAATAGTTTGAATAAAGTCAATAGAAGTTAGTGTCTTTTTATTTAAAAAAAATTGTAGTTATTTTAATTTTTTTAACAAAATTAGTTTACTATGGATAGTAATTTTACATTTCAAATTGTCTATTTCATACGAATTAAAACTGCATATTTAGCAACCAATGTGCGCAGGTGATTATCCTTATTGAATTGAATTTTATAAGTTAAGCCCATCGAACCTTGGTTTGTTTCTTTAATTTGTCCTGTTCCAAAATCTGTATGAAAAACCAGATCATTGACTGTAAATTCTTCGGATGTAGGCAATTGAATGTTTTTAGCAGACGCTGCAGGAGGTTGAGAATGTGTAGATTTATTTGGTGAAAAAATTTTGGCAATTTTATTAGCAGCAGAGCTGAATCTTTCCATATATTTTGCAGGCATTTCTTTAAGAAAACGACTTGGAGCTTGTCTGCGTAAGTTCCCCCATAAATAGCGTAAGCGGCAATGACTTAAATAGAGGTGTTTTTTAGCTCTGGTTACTCCCACGTAACATAGACGTCTTTCTTCTTCTACTTCAGAAAGGCTATTTTTTGAGTTAACATGTGGAAAAAGATCTTCTTCTAATCCCACTAAGAACGTTACTTCGAATTCTAAACCTTTGCCATTATGGATTGTCATTAAATTCAGTCGATCATTATCCTCTTGCAATTCATCTAAATTAGATTTTAGTGATAATTCCTCTAAAAATGCCTCTAGAGTTGGAACAGGTGCAGTGGTTTCCCATTCGATTGCTTTGGTTATCAGCTGATCTAAATTTTCTCGTCGGTCTAAAAATGTCTCTTTATCTTCTTTTAAATAAGCAATGTAACCTGATTTATCAATGGCTGTCTTCACGAGTTCACAAATGGGATGAGTTTTGCTCATCTCATGCAATTCTTGAATAAGATGGGTGTACTCTGCCAAACTCACCTTTAATTTAGCGGAGATTTTACAAGGGTTTTGTAAAGATAAATTTTGATTAATAGCTTGACAATATCCCATGATTGTTAATCTTTCTAAATTAGCTCCATGACGAATGCGTTCAACGGATGCCTCTCCAAAGCCTCTTTTTGGAATATTAATCGTTCTTAAAAAGGCCATATAATCAGTGCCACTTTGGGCCATGCGCAGGAAAGCCAAAATATCTTTAATTTCTCGTCTTTGATAAAAAGAGATCCCCCCAATAATCACATAGGGAATATGACGATTTAAAAGAGAATCCTCAAAAACCCGCGATTGCGCATTTGTACGATAAAAAATGACCATATCTTTGTATGAAATATGATGCTCGGCTTTATGATAAGCTGTTTGAGTCGCTACAAAATCTGCCTCTTGTCGATCATCTTCTCCAATAAATAGTTTAACTTTTTCTCCCTCTCCCAATTCGCTCCACAATTCTTTTTCATAGCGATTTTGATTATAACTAATGAGATCGTTAGCCAAATTCAATATATTAGAAGTGCTACGATAATTTTGTTCTAAGCGAATAACTTGTGCTCCCGGATAATCTTTTTCAAAATTTAAGATGTTTCCAATATGTGCTCCTCGCCAGGAATAGATAGATTGATCAGGATCACCCACCACAAAAATATTTTTACTTTTATCAACCAGTAAACGCGCCATCAGGTATTGGGCAGGGTTAGTATCTTGATATTCATCGATTAAAATAAATGACCAGCGCGCTTGATATCGGGCTAAAACTTCCGGAAATTCTTTCCAAATTTTTACGGGTAAATAAAGCAAATCATCAAAATCAATCGCCTCGTAATCTTTAAGTTTTACTTGATAATGTGTATAAATTTTGACAAAGGCTTCCGCCACTTCAAGGTCTAAATCTTCTAAGCTTTCAGATGTGACTTCTTGAGGGCTTTTAAGAGCATTTTTAGATTGTGAAATTAAATTTCTAAAAGTTTTCAACTCTGATTTTAAGTCTAACAAGCCCAGTTCCATCATACAACTGCGAAGAAGTTTATCGACATCTTCTTCATCATAGATCGTGAAGTGTGAAGAGTATCCTAATACGCCAATTGACTCGCGCAGAATTTTTGCTCCTAGACTATGAAACGTACAAACTGTGACTAGATCTTGAGTTAATTGAGTGATACGAGAGCGCATTTCTTGAGTTGCTTTATTGGTAAAGGTCACGGCTAAAATTTTTGAAGGAGGAATTCCTTCTTGAATTAAATTTACAATCCGCAAAGTGACCACGCGAGTTTTGCCAGAACCGGCACCTGCTAAAACTAAATAAGCTCCTTCAATTGTTTTAACAGCTTCAAGTTGCGTTTCATTTAATCCGAAAAAAGAGTTATGCATGACAATCACAGGGTTTGCAAATTTTTTGTTGAGAACATGTGGAAGAAACTAAAGAAGACCTGGGTTCGTTTTCTCTATCTCCCAGATTACCATAACGGTGGTAATCTCGACTAACACTCACTTCACGAAGAAAATTTAACAATTCTAACCGTCCGTTAGTTAAAACTGGTCCACGATTTACAGGGCAGGGAGAGCAAGCAAAAGCCTCCCATATTTCTTGACAAGGTACTGAAATTAAACGTAAGCGTTTCACTTGGCCACCTTGAATTGTTTTAATCATTTCTTCTAAAGACATGCTGTTTATATTGATAAAAGCAGGTAAAGTAATTTTTTTTAATTTTTCAAAAAAAGTTAAAGGTAAAATGATTTCCAAAGGAGTTTGACACGTTAATCCGGCAGCAATTTCTAGCAAAAGATCAAATTCACTATCTTCAGGATTTACTAACAAAGTCACTTTTTCATGTCTTACATAGCATTGCAAATTATCTTGTCCTCTAATTAAACTTGGATCGTGTGCTTTTAGAAAATAGTGTTTCCAATAAAAAGCATAATTAGAACAAGTATCTAAAAACAAAAGTTTGTTTGATTGCTCAAGCAACTCTAATAGGTCAACAGCTTGTATAAATTCTTCCACCTTTGCTGAGAGGGCTTCTTTTTGCATGAGATGAAGTCTTTGTTTTGCATGCATAAATTGCGTTAAATAGTTAGGACCGCCAGCTTTAAAGCCTTTACCAAAACTACTTGCTTTGCAGCCACCAAAAGGTTGACGTTCAACAATTGCACCAGTAATTGTGCGGTTAATGTAGCAATTACCGGCTACAATAGTTTTTAACCATTTTTCTTGCTCACGTTCATCTAAAGAATGAATACCTGCAGTTAATCCATAAGGTGTTTGATTCATTAAATCTAAAGCATCTTCAAAAGATATTGCTCTTACTAAACCTAAAACTGGACCAAATAATTCATTTTGAAAAGTAAAATTATTAGGCGTGACGCCTAGTTTGATCCCTGGACTCCATAAATTAGGATTAAGGGGATCTTGTTTAGGTTGGAGCAGCCAACTTTCACCTTTTTCTAATTGAGTCAAGCCACGTAATAGAGTTTCATTTGCTGGTCGAATTAAGGGGTTAACGCGTGTTTTCGTATTCCAAGCTGATCCTACATGTAAACTTTTAACCGCATCCTTCAATTGCTGTAAAAAATGAGGATCATCATAAACTTCTGCTTCTAAAATTGCAAGGCTACAGGCGCTACATTTTTGTCCCGCATGGCCAAATGCAGAGTAGATAAGATCTTTAATTGCCAAATCCCGATCCGCTAATCCAGTGATCAATAAGGTGTTTTTTCCCCCTGTTTCTGCCATTAAATCTAGATCAGGTCGTAAGCGGAGAAAAGATTGAGCTGTGGATGTGGCACCTGTCAAAATAACGGCTGATATTTTAGGATCTTGAATCAGTTGGCTACCAATTGGTTCGTCTTCACAATTGACAAACTGCAGAACTTCTTGACTAACCCCTGCCTCCCAAAAAATATTAGCTAATATCCAACCCACTAGGACAGCTTCTGGAGCAGGCTTGAATAGAACACAATTGCCTGTAATTAAGGCAGCTAAAATTCCCCCCGCTGGAATTGAACAAGGAAAATTCCAAGGAGGTGCGACAAGAATTGTTCCTTTAGCTTGCCACTCAATATCCTTCAAACTCATCCATTCTTGAAAATTAAAAGCATAATAATTAGCGAAATCGATGGCCTCTGAAATTTCAACGTCTGCCTCAGCGATCGTCTTTGCTGTATCCTTGACCATCGCGCCTATTAATTCTGCGCGATTTTTTTTTAAATTTTTTGCAATGGCAAAAAGTAACTCAATTTTTGCATTTGGGGTCACTTTTTTCCACTGCTCTTGGACTTGGACTGCAGCGTTTAAGGCAAGGTCAATTTGTTTTTGATTAGCGAGAGTATATTGATATAAAGTATTTCCGGATTGATTGGGGTCTTCACTCCTTGCACAAAACTCCGGATGAAAGGGTTGTTGTTGCCCTGCAATAACTATTGGAATTGGCGCAATAGGTTTTTCCTGCCATTTTTTTATGATTAATTCGCCCCATGTTCGATTTACAGCGAGTGACCAGTCCGTATCTGCTTCATTAGTAAAAAAACAGGTGGGTTTTACACACATGTTTTCTTGAAAGCGATTCTGTTGTCGTTGGGGCCTTTGTAAAACTGTATCCATCATCAAACAAGATTGCGAAAAATATTTTATTTGCTTTTCCCACTCAATCGTCCCAACTTTAAGATCAAATGCTTGTCTTAAAAAGTTTTGAGGGGCAGTATTTTCATCTAAACGCCGAACGAGATAAGCGACTGCATTTTGAAATTCTAACTGTGTCGCTACAGGAGAATAAAGAAGGACATCACCAGAGATTTGTTGAATCACTCTGCGGATATGATCTGCCATCCCTTCCAACATTTCAAAGCCGACTTCATTTTCTACATTATTTTCAGCCCTTAATAATAATCCCCAAGCAATATCAAATAGATTGTGGCTGGCTACACCCAAATGCACTGCTTGAGCATGTTGTGGCTGACAGCCATAGATTAACATGCGTTTGTAGTTGGCATCGACTTCTAATTTACTCTGATAAGGTGCTTGCGGCCATAAGCGTAAAGCAGATTCTAATTGTTCCATGGCTAAATTGGCGCCCTTAACAATGCGAATTTTAATAGGTGCACCACCTTGAGACACTCTTTGCATGGCCCAATGTGTTAATTTTTGTTGAAGACAATAAGCATCCGGCAAATAACTCTGCAAAACGATACCTGCTTCTAAATTAAAAAATTCCGGCTCACTTAAAACCTTTTTAAAAACTGCAATAGTTAGATGTAAGTCTCGATATTCTTCCATATCTAAATTGACAAATTTTTGAGTTTTTTTGCCATTTTTGTGAACAAATGAATTGTGGATAGCAGCGCGATAAAGTTCACGTAGCCGGGCGGCAATTACTGAAAGTGTTTCATTCCAAGCAAGCAATTGAATTTGGCTATAAAGTGTAGAGATTTTAATGGAAATATATTCTACTTGAGGATGAGCTAAGTCCTTAAGATATATTTTTAACCGATGCAAGGCTTCTTCTTCGCCTAGAATCGCTTCACCCAAATGATTTAAATTGATACGTACATTTTGTTTTTGTCTCAGATCTAAATATTTTTTCAGAGGCTTTTCTTCTCCAGGAATAATCACATGGGAAGTTTCTTTACGAATCATATATTTAATAATTGGAACAGACAAAGGTGAAAAAAATTGACCAAAAATTTTGAAAATATGAAGGGCAGTCGCTTTAAATAAAGAAAAATAAGAGGGGACACCATATTTATTAATAATAAAATGGATTTGATTGGCTATTCTACTCAAGCGATGACTTCTAAAACACTGATCTGTAATTGCAGTTGTAAATATTTTCCCCTGCGGATCGTGCATCATTCCGGCTAGTTGATTTTGCAAAGCTTTTTCATCAGCAGTTTGAATACGCTGGGCTTCTTCTAACAAAATACCCGCTAAGTCAATAGCAAGAGTTGAGCGTTCAGCTAAAGAAAGTTTTTTTCCTTTAACCTTAGAAAGTTGCACTTGAGCTTGATCAACCAAAAAAGAATTTTCCATAAACTAGTCCTACCTTGAATAACGATTCAAGCTATGAATAGCACATTTTCCCTCAAAATAAAAGAAAAAGACAAGTAAAAATAATTTGGAAATAGAATACTAAAAAATTCAAGCGGATCCATAACCGTTCAATAAAATTATTAAACGGTTATGAAAGAACATAAGGAAATTTATGTTCAATTAGCTTGCTTGCCTGCGACGACTCTTTTTTTCTAGATGTTCGCCTTGATAAGTTTTCAAATCTTCATTATGAATTACCCAAGCCGCTCCTTTACGGTGTGCTTTTAGTAAACCAATACGCGTAGCATAATAGATTTTTTGCGCTGGAACGCTTAATATTTTTGCTACTTGATTAATTGAATAATATCCTTTCTGATTATCGAATAATAATTCGCCATCAAAAACAGACTTACTTCTTGAATATTTTTGAAGACGATAGTCTTCTAAATCTTCTAAACTAATTGTCCAACGAGTTGTTTTCTTTGTTGCTTTTAATTTATTCAACTTAATCGCTACATAGATAGCTTGTCTCGTTACATTATTAAGTTTCGCTGCTTCAGTAATAGAAACACCTGCCTTTTCAGCCTTCTCCACTTGTGTCATTTTTACCTCCATGCACACAGTTAATCAATTAAAGTTTTTATTTATTTAATAAAAAATACTTTGTTTAAATATATATTGTTACACATTAAATAATTTAAAACAATACTTTTTTAAAAATAATGTTAAAGTTCGATAAATAAATTGGTTCATTATTTAAATTATTAAAAAATAATTCTCTACTAATTAATTATTAAAATAAAAAACTTTTTAAAATTAAGTTTCTTTTCTAGTTGTGCCAAAGTATGAGAAGTTGGATCAGTTCCGTATTATTTATCATTTGGAAAAAAAACTTGTTTATGGATAGGGAAGATAATATTTGAATTTAGATTTTAATGCAAATAATAATCCAAATTTTTATTGTAAAGAAAAGGTAAAGATTTTACTAACTTTTCTTAATAAAAGAAAAACAAGTTATATTCCTTTTAATCACACTTTTATTTTAGCCAATCTTTAGTCTGTTATCTAATTAATATTAAAATCTGCTTCGCTTGATAAAGCCAAATTAATAGATGAACGTGACAAGAATTTAAAATATTCAAAATAAGTAGGTTTTGAGTTATTGTATTTCGTAATGAGAAAAAAACTTAGAGCGATTGTAAGAGTTTTAGGTTAAGATAGTTGAAATGTATGAATACAAATTTTCTCAAATAAGATATTTTAATAACGAAGTGAGTAATTTATGCAAAAGTGGTTAGGAATTTTTTTTACATTATTAATATTAACGATGGAAGCTAAACTTCCAGAGATTGCTCCTCGAGATGTAACGTTTAAGGCTAAAGAGTTTATGAAGTCGCATGCTTCGCATAAAAAATTAACCAATGAGTTAATGCAGCGCATATTAATCAATTATTTGGAAATACTCGATCCCAATAAAACCTATTTCATTAAGTCAGATATTAGTTTGTGGCAAGACAGTAGTAGCGCTCAGCTAGATCTTATCATCCAGCAATATTACAAACATGATTTTAGTGCTTTTGAGAAAATCCATCAAATTTTTCTTGCGGCTATTGAAAGACGTAGGGGGATTAATAAGCAGCTCGAAGATTTAGAGCTCCCAGCTGATGTCAAATCGAGCGAATTTAAAGAAATGAAGTGGTCAGAAAACGAAGCAGATTTGAAAAACAAACTGTTGCGCATTCGTTCTTTACAAGCACAGACGACAAATAAACTCAGTGCAGATATCCAAGAAAAAGCTTTATTACGTATTCAAAAGGTTCAACACAATTTTGAAAGCGAAGCGATGAAAACGGATCCTGTTGAAAAAGAGCGCTTTATATTATCAAATATTCTTAAAGCGACAGCCTCTTCATTGGACAGCCATAGTGCTTATTTTACTCCTGGTGAAGCGGCTCAATTTATGATAGATGTGCAACACCGTTTGTTCGGTATTGGTGCACAATTAAGAGATGATTTAAATGGAATCACAGTCGTTAAGATTCTTGAAGGAGGACCAGCAGCTGTAAGTAAAGAATTACACGAAAAAGATCGCATTGTTGCAGTAAATAATGAGCCTGTAGTAGGAATGGATATGTTCAATGCTGTTGAGTTAATTCGAGGAAAAGAAAATACGCCGGTTAAATTGACAGTGATAAGGGAAGAAACGAAGGAAAATGGTGAGAAAGAAGAAAAACAACTAGATGTGACTCTATTAAGAGGCGAAGTTGTTATAAAAGAAATGCGCTTTGATAGTCAATACGAACCGTTTGGCTCAGGAGTAATTGGTTATTTAAAACTTTTTTCTTTTTATGAAGATCGCGACAGCTCATCTACAGAGGATTTAAAACGAGAAATTCAAAAGTTGAAAAATGAGCATCATTTAAAGGGTTTGATATTAGACTTAAGATATAATGCAGGGGGGTTACTCAATCAAGCGGTTGATGTTGCAGGCCTATTTATTACTACAGGTATCGTTGTTTCTATTAAAGATGAAAATGGCCGCATTCAACATTTGCGTGTGATTGATGATGAAGTGACTTGGGATGGCCCATTAATCATTTTAGTTAGCCGTGCGAGTGCTTCAGCTTCTGAGATCGTTGCACAAACTTTGCAAGACTACGGGCGTGCGATTATTGTGGGTGATGAGCATACTTTTGGTAAAGGTTCTTTTCAAACATTTACATTATCAACAAATGAAGATTACGTTAATCCTGAAGGCGAATTTAAAGTGACACGTGGAAGATATTACACGGTCTCTGGCAAAACGCCACAACTCGTTGGAGTGGCTTCAGATATTTGCGTTCCTAGTGTACTTTGTGAAAGAGAAATCGGAGAGAAATTTAGTAAATATCCCTTAGAAAATGATGTTATTCCTCCTAATTTTGTAGATACATTGCTAGATGTACCCGAATCAAAAAAAGAAATTATTCGTGAAAAATATGGAAATAATTTGCAACCAAAGCTGGATATCTATTCGCATTGCCTTCCTGATTTGAAAAAAAATTCCCAATATCGCATTGATAAAGGCTTAAATTATCAAAATTTTCTGAAAGAGTTAAAAAAGAAAGATGAGAGTAATTCTGAAGATGAAGAAAAATTTGGTGTTAACGATTTGCAATTAGATGAAGCTTACAATGTTATGAAAGATTTAATTCTTTTATTATCTACAGTCACAAAAGAAGAAAAAATTGCTGCCTAAAAAAGATGCGAGGATGCTTTATAAAATAAGAACGCAAGGTTCTTAAAAATTTTGCGTTTTTTAGTCCTTTTCAAACCCGCATTGAATAGAATTTATGTGGTTGCAGATAGACCTTTTGCTTTTAAATACTCATTTAATGACATGCCAAAAATGCGGATTTCAGGACCCACTTTATACCCTTTAGCGCCCGTATTGAGTTCCGTAATTTCTAATCCTCCGCCTTCCAATAGGAGTTTTACAAACACTTCTTTAAACTGTTTGTTAAGTTGAGGATTCGTTTTCAACTCCTCCATTGTATGATATTTACCCTTATTACGAGTAGCCATGATGGCAAATGCTTTGACCATCGAGTCTAAAATATTTGTACGATCTTTTCCACTCATGCAATTAAAAGCGCTTATTTGTTCAATCGTGTAATTTAAGAGCAGAATTTTAGCTGCAATCTCATACTGATTATTCCCTTGTAAATAGGCTTTTTTGTCTTTAAGCATTAAGTAAATGTCTTTAGCTAATATTTTAATATTTTGGCTTGCTAATTCTAAAGAGTCTAAACGCGTTTGTAGGTCATGTACTTTGTTGGTATCTACGGGCAATTCACTTTTTAAAGCTGTCAGGTGTTTTTCTAACTCTAATTTTTTTTGTGGTAAAGATTTTCTGAAAGAAATCACTTGCTTACGCATTCTTTTCCACGCTGAAATGTTATATTTATGCTGCTTGGATAAGCCTAAGCGTATTTTTATTGGCAAAAAGCCTAGCCTAATGCCTTTCGAAATCGCGTTAACGCCAAAATTAAAACTATTTGTTTTCAAGTTGACCGGAATTTCCATGCCATCAATAGTAAAATTGTTTGTTCCTTTAAAACTTTTCAAAGCACGTACTTGATCATCTAATAAGGCCTTTTCATCTGCTTGTTTTTTTAAACCAAAAATTTTTAATAGTAAAGGAAGGCGATTAAGTAGGGGTCTGACAGAATCTGGAGTGACAATGCTGACAGAATTTAAATGAAGTTTGATAGGTTGAGTCAACCCCCTTTCTTGCGCTTCTTGTAAAGTTAAACCTTGTCTGGCAATTTCTTGCAATAAGGCGGCTTTAATCAGTTCTTCAGCTGCTTTTTGCGAATTTTTTTTACGGATTTCAAGATTTTTTTCAAATTTGTCAGAAATCACTGCATGCCTTAACGCGCGAAAGAGTGTTTTGCCTTTATAAGTTAAATTTGTTTCAGCTGCATTGACAAGATGAGCTTCTTGACGATTAGAGCTGGAAATTCCTTTGTTCCCTAACAATTTTTCAAAAGTCTGAGAGATTACCCCTCTTTTTTTTAGAGCTTGATCAAATTCTGAGTTGAGAGGATAAAATGTAATTTCAAACTTTTCTCCATTTATTTCTAAACTTTTGCCGATGGTTTTGCGATCCTGTTCACTTAAACTTTGTCCTAAAAAAGATTGAATTTGTTCTTTGATCTTACCTTTTGAAAATGCTACTTGAATGCGATATTCGCCTTTGATTCCAATGACACCTTTGCGACGCGCTAAATGACCCTCCTCCAATTCTTTTTTTTTGTCTAGTTCAACTTGACTAAGCCCATCAGCGTCAATTGGTCTACGATAAGCCTCCATCATCAGTTGTTTAGCCTGGTTAAAAGCTTTGGTGGCTTTATTTGAAGCTTTTTTATTATTTTTTGCTAGTTGAATCACTTGGCCTCTATCAGCTTTATCAACTAAACTTGCTAAGGTTTTAATTTGAATAGCTTGCACAATATTCACCACACTTCTATCAACTTTTTTCAAATCTTTTTTTAAATTAGCGACCTCTTTTTTACTTAAAGAATGTAAAGTATTTTTTGGATTTTTGCGGAGGCCGGTAATCAATTGATTATGAATGAGATAGATTTGTTTAAGTGCTTGATCGTAAATTTTTTCGGAAAAATTTGGCAACTCTTTATTTTGCTGTTTTAAATTTTCTATCAACTTAATTCGATGTCCAATGTAATTTGTAATTCTTTGGGTGGCAGCTATTGCAGATAAGGTCGATGGAGGTGTCTTAATTGCTATATTTGGGCTTGGTACTGCTCTATTCATAACTAACCTATTCAATAATAAATAAAAAATAGACTTCTCTAAATTTATTATATTAAATAATTTTGTTGATTTTGTTAATTAACTATTTAATTAATGTAAAATTTTGTAAGATTGGTAACTATTCAGATTAAAATTTAAAAATCATTTTTAAATAATTATGGCACTGTTAACAAAGTAAAAAAAAGGTAAAATAGATATAGACAGGAGGTGATTTATGAAAGATCGTTTTTTCCTATATCAGAAAAATTTTTTGAAAATACTGTTATTCCTCTTATTTACTCTCATCATCAAAGGCCAGGACGTCCCCCAAAAAATGGCTATTATCTTTTTTTCTGTGGCGTGCTTTATGTCTTACGCACAGGAGTTAGTTGGCGAGATGTCCCTTCTTGTTTTGGAAAATGGCATACTCTTTATATGCAATTCAGAAGATGGAGTGAAAAAGGAATATTTTGGTCTATACTTTACCAACTGCAACAAAGTAAACAGGTTAACTCGACTTTGTGCAAGTTTAAGCAGCAAGCTCGTACCTCGCTAGCCGCTTAAACTTGTACAAAGTCGAGTTGTGCAATTATGTTACTAACTCACTTACTTTGTTAACAGTGCCATATTAAAAAGATGTTGAAAAAGAGATGGGAGTGAGACAAGAAAAGAGCTGCTAACTTCAGTAGATGTTCTTGAAAACAATTGTTCAATTGTTCACAATATTGATCTTATAGATTAAAAAAAGGTGTTTTTTATGTTGCCTGTTCGTGTACGTATTGCTCCTTCGCCTACTGGGGATCCTCATGTGGGGACAGCTTATATGGCTTTGTTTAATTTAATTTTTGCTCGTCATTATCAGGGAAAATTCATTCTTAGAATTGAAGATACAGACCGCACAAGAAGCCGTCCTGAGTATGAACAGAGTATTTTTGATGCCTTAAAGTGGTGTAATATTCAGTGGGATGAAGGTCCAGATGTGGGTGGACCTTATGGCCCTTACCGTCAATCTGAAAGATTTGACATTTATAAAGGGTACGCTGAAGAATTATTAGATAAAAAAAAGGCCTATAAATGTTTTTGTACATCCCAAGAACTTGATGAGATGCGCGAGCTTGCTGCTAAGCAAGGGGGAAGACAAGGATATGATCGACGTTGTAGAAATTTAACGGAACCAGAAGTTGCCGAACGGGAAGCCGCAGGTTTGTCTTACGTCATTCGGTTAAAAGTTCCTTTATCAGGTGAGTGTGTTTACGAAGATGCGATTAAAGGGCGTATGACTTTTCCTTGGGCAGATATTGATGATCAAGTTTTGTTAAAGTCAGACGGTTTTCCTACTTATCATTTAGCGAATGTCGTGGATGATTATTTAATGAAAATTTCTCACGTGATTCGTGGCGATGAGTGGATGAGCTCTACTCCTAAGCATATTCTTTTGTATGAGTCATTTGGCTGGTCCCCTCCAACATTTATGCATATGCCGTTATTATTAGGTCGTGATGGGAAAAAACTATCAAAACGTCGCAATCCGACATCCATCTTTTTTTACAGAGATTCCGGTTATTTGTCAGAAGCCTTTATCAATTTTTTAACATTGATGGGTTATAGCATGACAGGGGATCGAGAGATTTATAGCTTAGATGAAATCATTAATGAATTTGATTATAAACGTATTGGTGTTTCCGGTGCTGTCTTTGATGTTCAAAAATTGGATTGGATTAATCAGCAATATTTAATTAAAAACATTCCTGTTGAGAATTTGTGGAATCGGATCAAAGAGTGGAGTTTTAATGATGAGTTTATGAGTAAACTCATGCCACTATGTCATGCGCGAATTAAGACATTTGGCGATTTTATGGACCTTTTTAATTTTCTTTTTATTAACCATCTGCGTTATCAAGAAAGCGATTTCCATGTGAAAGAGTTGTCTAAAGAACAAGCCTGTTTTATTTTACAAACTTTAATTTGGAAAATGGATGAAACGGAAAATTGGGGAGGTTCAGGAATTAACCAAGCTTCTCGCGATATTGCACAAATTTTTGGTATTAATCACAAGAAGGTGGTCATGCCTTTATTGTTTGCAAGCATGATGGGGAAAAAAGAAGGGCCACCTTTATTTGATTCGGTTGGTTTATTAGGAAAAGATCGTACACGTGCGCGCTTACTGAGATCTATTGAGTTTTTGGGTGGAATTTCTAACAAAAAAATGCAAATTCTGAAAAAACAGTGGGATTTAAAAGATTGTCAATCTTTAATGGTCCAAAATTAAAGATGAATATTTTTGAAATCAAAAAGATTGAGTAACCTATGCTAGAAAAAAAAGACCCTTTTTCCTTTTTTCACCTGTGCTTCAAAATTTTTGAAGGTCAATTTGGTGCATTTATTCAAATTATGGGTATTTTGGTTTTAGTTTTGGTTTTCAATTTTTTTGTAAAATCGATTCTTTTTCGCTTATATACCTACTATCAAAGCAAGCAAAGAATTTGGGGTTTAAGTTTTGTTTCTGCTCTCCATAAACCATTAAATTATTTTGTTTGGATAGTAGCTATTTTGGCATCTTTAGATCTGGTTATGTCGAATCTCTTTTCTTTTCACGTGAAAAATTTGCATTTGGTTCTAAGTGTTTCTGCAATTTTGGCTTTTGGTTGGTTTTTGTTAAGGTGGAACACGAAATTTTTACACTACACTATAGAATCATCTAAAAATAGCCAAACTCCGCAATCTATAAGTAAATTAGATTTAATGAGTAAATTGGCTACAATTGCTATTATTTTCATTACCTTGTTTTTGCTTATGGATGCCACAGGGCGCAATATGCAAACTCTCATTGCATTTGGAGGAATTGGGGGATTAGCCTTAGCTTTTGCTTCCCAACAAGTGATTTCTAATTTCTTCGGCGGGTTAATGGTGTATACGACTAAACCATTTACTATCGGAGAATGGGTCAATTTGCCAGAACGAAAAATTGAAGGGCATATTGAAGAAATTGGTTGGTATTTGACACGCATTCGTAATTTTGAAAAACGTCCCATTTATGTTCCGAATTCTGTATTTACGCAATCTATTGTAATTACGCCTTCGCGCATGAGCCACGAAAGATTCCATCATACGATTGGACTGCGCTATAATGATATTGGAGTAGTTAAATCTGTGGTTGATAATATCAAATTAATGTTGCTAAAACACCCAAATATTGATCAAAGTGTAAAAATAGAAGTTTTCTTTGTTAACTTTGGCGCTTCTTCTTTGGATATTAATGTATCGGCCTACATGTCTGTTTCTTCCGGCGTGGCGTTTTCAGTTGTACGCCAAGACATCTTAATTAAAATAGCCGCTATTATTAAAGAAAGTGGTGCAGAATTGGCAACTCCTACACATATTATTGAATTGCAAGGAGGAGGTTCTTTGAGAAGTGATTTTTTAAATGCTTCACTAAGTCCTCATGATTGAATCAGCTTTCCAATATATTTGTGAAAATGCCCAATATGCTTATTGGATTATTTTTTTGCTGTTACTCTTATCCGGTTTAAATCTGCCAATTAGTGAAGATATTGTCCTTTTAGGGGGTGGAGCGGTTGCTAGCACTTGTCTATCTCATGATCAAGGATATGTTTTACAACTCTATTTTTGGATATTTTTGGGATGTTATTTAGCGGCATGGGAGGGATATTGGATTGGAAGATTATTAGGTCCTAATCTGTATCGCTTTAAATTATTTAGAACCTTATTAACGCAAGAGCGAATGGAGCGTTTGCGTGGATATTATGCCAAATATGGAGTCTTTACTTTTATTATCGGCCGTTTTTGCCCTGGTGGAGTGCGATCTGCTTTGTTTCTCTCATCTGGTTTAACCAAAATGCCATTTGGCCTTTTTATTTTACGCGATGGTTTTGCTTGCTTAATTTCTACTTGTGTTCTATTTAATATCGGTTATCATTTCGCTGCTAACATTGATAAGGTATTTAAAAATTTTCAAACCTACAGTTTTTGGTTCTTAATTTTCTTTTTAATGGTAATAAGTGCGAGTTTAATCTATTATGGTTACACCTATTATTACAAAAAAAAATCAAACAATAATTAAATTACGCATTTATGAGTGTTTTTAATCTTTCAAATTTTTTATCTATCTTACGCATACCTCTGGCATTTGTTTTAATTATCGATTTGACATTCTATCGAGCATTAGCAATCGGTCTCGCTATGATGACAGATGGTCTGGATGGATATTTGGCTCGTCGTTTTAAAATGACAAGCCAAGTAGGTGCATTTTTAGATCCTTTAACGGATAAATTTTTTGTTTTTTTTGCGATTGGAGTTTTTATCTTCGAAGGTAATTTACAGATATGGCAAGCTATTTCCATGTTATCCCGTGATATTGCCATAGCAATTTTTGGAACTTACTTGACTTTAAAAGGTAATTTACAAAATTTCCCTTTTCAATCGATATGGAGTGGAAAAGTCACGACATTCATTCAATTTGTAGTGTTGTTAGCCTTAACTTTTCACTACTCTATACCTGTTTATACTTTTTATAGTTTCATTATTCTTGGGGTTCTTGCTCTATTTGAACTCTATTACATTGAAAAAAAACTTAACTATAATCCAAAAAATTAAGTGCAATGAAATGAGTCTCTCTGAGAAAAGGACTCTATTAAAGAATCCTCTTCTGGTGTGCTCTTAATCTACAAAATGTGATTGCCATTTCTCAATGAATTTTTCAATTTCTTTTTCCGTGTAAAAATGAGAAATTTCTTCTGAAAAATCACTGATAATTGTATTAAAATCACTTTTAGAAATAGTAAAATAGGTTAAAAAATCTTTGTAAATCGTGCGGTACCATTTGTCTTCGGATTTGTTAGCAGAAACAATTTTAAAATTTTTGAAATTAATAGGAATATCTAAGGATTGGATAATTTCTTGCCAGTTTTCAATATCGTCAAAACGTAAATTGACAAAATAAAGATTACCAATTTTTTTTAATTGATATTTTTTTTTAAAGTCAAAATTTCCATCTTTCAAACAATCATAATTAAATTTTTTCCAATCTCTAAAAGCATGAAAATGAGCAATTTTTAAGATTTTGCTATTGATTTGCCTTTGAATTTTTTTAAATAAATCCCCCCGGTCTTTTTTATAAGCTGCCAGTACTTCACTTTGAGACATTTCAAGGCTTGTGGTAAGATGTTGAAAATAGGATGCAACTTTTCGCGAAATGATATCCCTCATGGAATCAATAAGTAAAATGGCTGTATCTTTTTCTGACTCCAAAATGTAGTCATACATCGTATCGATTAAAACATGAAAACGATAAGTTTCAATTCCAATCGCATTAAAAGAAGATTGTAAAGTTGTACTACCTGATTTGCCCGAACAAGAAACCATAGCCATTGTTTTCGACTGAGGTTTTATATTCTTATTGAGAATGAGGGCATTAGGAATGTTTTTAAGACTCTCCTGCTTTGAAAGCATCTGTGCATAATTAGGAAAAATAATTCCCAATAAAAAAACTAGGAAAAAGAATAATGGCATAAGTTGTCTCCACAGATAAAATTTAAAAAGATTTTCAAACCATAAGTTGTAAAAACTTAGCAGGTGTAAATTTTTTTTTAAATACTATTATTTAAAAAAAATCATCAAATTTTTAAATCAATCATAATTTGAAAAATAAATTTCCCTTTTTGTGGATTATTTAATTCCAACTAAACAATCCTCGAATTAAAAATTAATTTTAGTTAAATTAAATATGCAAAAATACCGCTAAAAGTGAATGTTATATTTTGGGTTATCGCTATCTTAAAACCGACATTGAGCGCAAGTCTCTAAAAATCAAAGTCGAGCAGTTCATGCTGACAATCCGTATATTTTTTGTACCGATGGCGGAAAGC
>Ga0335395_10000914_pt1 | contig 18634 bp, 24 predicted proteins | sample MAT02_FD_205744 | JGI IMG/M metagenome (GOLD analysis project Ga0335395, IMG submission 205744) | Freshwater microbial communities from Lake Fryxell liftoff mats and glacier meltwater in Antarctica - MAT-02 (spades assembly) (version 2) ...
TAAGTTGTCCGGCCATTGATCCGCCAGACCATACCAATTGACACCGAGGGCATCAAGGTCGGGACAGTAGTCCAAGAGCTCACGGATCTTTCTTTCGTCGAAGCCGGCTACCACGGTGATGACGGGTCGCGAAGGATCTTCCTCGCGAACCATACGCGCAATGCGATTCACTTCTTTCCAAAGTCCAACCGTGTTTTTCGCATGCATTTCTGGTTCATTACCGATGGCCCAGCAAAGAATCTCGGGATCGTTTTTGTAGCGACGAATCGTGGCCCGAAGCCGTTCGAATTGCTGGTCGAGCGACACTTGATCCGTATAGTCGAAACCTTGGCGTTCCCGACCAATGTGGAGTCCGGCCATGATAGTGAGGCGGTGCTTTTTGGCCAAGGGGAGCATCCACTCAATCTCGTCGGCGTAAGTGCGAATGGAGTTTCCGCCCGCTTTGACAAACGCTGCGATGGATTCGGGAGTGGGCCAGTTTGCCCCCTTGACGAGGTAGGGGACGCCATTGCGCAGCAAAGTGTGCTGCCCGTCGGGTGTTGTGCGGATGGTCACATCGCCACGCATTGCAGGTATGGGAAAAATCGCAATAAGGAAGAAGGTTGCAACGCACTTTAAGGTGTTTCTTTTCATAGAGGGAACTTCCCGAATTTGATAGCAGCGGTGAGGAGCTTGTGCCAAGCGATATCGCGCCACATGCCGCGGAATTGCGGGCCACAAAAATTGCTGGTGGCAATGGCGGCCATCCAGCAAGGCAGACTCCGCAACACTAACCGCATCGTTCTTTTCTTCGGTTGGAATCACCCCGCGATGCCAATCTCTTCCTTGCGAACTCCGACTGCGTCGTCTATACAAAACCCATGCCTGATACATACAATATGAAAGAAGCTCAGGCCAGCCTTACCAAGCTCTGCCGCTCGGGAAAGCGATTCGTCATCGCGAAGCGCAACGAACCCGTCGTCGTAGCCCTCCCCGTCGCCGATTTCGAAGCCCTTATGGAAACGCTGGACGTCCTCGGCGATCCCAATGCCATGGTCGCCATCCAATCCGCAAAAGCAGGCAAGACCACCTACCGTCCCCTTGATCTCGACGATGAAAATTTCGGCCTCTGAGCAGGTCGCGGCGTGGCTCATCGCCCTGCCCCCGAAGACCAAGCACCGAGTCCGTCTCGCCCTCCGCGGCCTTGCAAGGGGAAGAGGCGATATCAAAGCCCTCCAAGGCCCGCTCGAAGGATTCAACCGCCTCCGCATCGGCGGTCTACGCATCATTTACCGCCAGATTTCAGGAAGAGAAATTCTCCTCGAATACGCCAACACACGCGACGCCGTTTACGAACTCTACGAGCAGATTTTAGAGAGTAAAAAGTAGTCGCAGCCTCGCGCAAGATCCGCCTGGAAAGATCCATCTTCGCCGACAATCTCTTTCAACAAGCTCGGAATCCCATCGTTGGTAAACTGCGAGGTGGCGGTATGGCTATCGAGCGCAGCGCATGCCACTGAGCGAATCGCAGGATCGTCGGAGGATCGCTTGGCCATCTGCACGAGCACACTGCCCACGGCACTCCATGCGGGCGGTGGATCTGCAGCCTGGCCTCCGAGATACACTGGCAACAGGATTGACATCCTCGCGCAATGGTGAAACATTTCCGTGAAACAATGAAAACCGCAAGCGTGAGAGACATCCGGCAGAATTTTCCCCGCGTCATGGCATGGATTGCGGACGGCGAGCAGGTGGCGATAACGATGCGGCGCAAGGTAGTGGCGAGGCTGATCCCTGAGCCTGAGAAGGCCCCGGCCCGACCTGATTTCCGGTCGCGTTTCGGCGGCGCGGCCCCGGCGGGCGGGCGGCGGGCGGAAAGTGCCGTCACCTTGCTTTCCAAGGAGCGCGGCGAGTGACCTTTTGCGATTCCAGTTTCCTCCTTGCACTGCTGCTTCCAAGGGACTTTTTCCACCGTCACGCGACCCCGCTAGCAGCCCGCTTCCGGGAGGGCATCCCCTACACCCTGCTTGCCGAGCTTGAAGTGACAAACACCATCCGGCGGGCGTTGCGCGATGGCGCAATCACGCGGGCGGAGCATGACGCTGCCTTTCGACAGATCGAATCCGACCTTGCGGACGGAATCCTTGCCAGACGCGACACCCCACAAGGCGAACTTTACAGGATAGCGCGTGAACTTTCCGCAACGCACACCCCGGAGATCCCGGCCCGCTCCTTGGACATCCTGCAAACCGCATCGGCCCTGCTGATCGGCGCAGCATCCCTGCACACCTTTGACGAAAGGCAACGCCAGCTTGCCAAAGCCTGCGGCCTGCAAGTCTTCCCAAAAGCGATGCCGAAGCCGCGCTCCGACTATCAGGAGCGGTAATAGGCGGCAAGGTAATCACCATCGGCTTTAGAAAACACCTGAGAAACTAGGGTGCCAGTAGGCTTGCTGCCTTTTGAGAGTCTTTCTCGACCCCGACCCCCCGTGCGTAGCAGATACCAAGGTAGAGAGCGGCATTAGGAAGTTGAAGAGCTTCAGCTTGTTGCGCCAGCTTGAAAATCTCCGTTGAAGGAACGTCCCTGCTTATGGCAGCGCGGATATGCCTCAAAGTGCTGCATCCCGGCGGGGGATGATCCGAAAGCCCCGTTGTTCCTGAGACTCTGTGGGCGTGAGATCGGCGGAGCGCACGGACTGAGCCGGGAGTTTCGCAAGCTCATGCACCGGGCGGGCATCTTCGCGGAAGGCGAGGGAGATAAAAAGAAAGATGGCAAGGGGCGGCGGTTCATGGAGTTGAGTTTCCACAGTCTGCGACACACGGCGATTTCCGAGCAGGCGAACCGGGGAATTGCCCGCGAAGTGCGGATGAAGCTCTCCAAGCACAAATAAAAACACTGTGGCGGGCATTCTGGCACGTCGTTTTTCGCGCCGGGCGATTCCGCCGATACACCGGCAACATGGTTGACATATGCAAACGCTGTGATACGGTTTACGTAGCACAATGAAACCACTGATGCAAGAACACCGGCGGGCGAGTGTGCGAGACTTGCGCAACCGCTTTGCAGACGTGGCGAAGTGGATTGAGGACGGCGAGAGCGTGACCATTACCCGGAGCGGCGCGGACTTTGCGACACTGGCACCCGCCCGGCCCAAGCAACCCAGAAAGCCGGATTGGGCAGCGTGGTTGAAGGCGAACCCGCCGATTCCCGCAAAGCGGAAGCTGACCAAGAAAGAAACCCAAGCCTTTTATGATGACATGAGGGGCGAGCTATGACCCCGGCGGAAGTTTATGCGGATTCCTCTTTCCTTATGTCCTTGTTCATGGAGGACGGAAACACGGGCGCGGCGGGGCAGTTCATTGCCCGGCATCCCGCTGTTCTCGCTTTCAATCCCCTGCATCGGTTGGAAGTCCGCAACGGCCTGCGGCTTCGCGTTCACAGGGGAGAGATTGACAAGCCCGCACGGGTGGCGGCATTGCGTCGAATTGATGAGGCCATCGAAGGCGGAAAGCTTGCCCATGCCCCCTTGCCGTGGACGGATGCCCTCCGCAAAGCCGAGCAACTGAGCGCGGACCATGCCGAGCGCATCGGGAGCAGATCGGCGGACACTCTCCACGTTGCGGCGGCGATGCTGGCGGGAGCCCGGCGGTTCCTCTCTTTCGACAAACGCCAGCGCGAGCTTGCGAAGGCGGCAGGCTTGGAGGTGAAGCCGTGAGCGGGAAGAAGGAGTCGGCCAAGCGGGACGCGAAGGCTATGGTTCCAGCGACCTGATCCTGACATCGGAAAAACGGCCCCCAGCGGGAAAACAATACCCGTCTTTTTCACCCCTCCGCTACACCGGGGAATGTCCGCTATTTTGGCGGGAATGTGCAGTATTCTGCGTAGCATTTCCTTTTTTAAGCCCTACGAAAATTCTCATACGATACATCCTTTCAACAACTTATTGAAGGGGAGCGGGTGAAGGGAATCGAACCCTCGTGCCGATACACTGGGGTGAACAGAGGTCTTTACACAGGGGATGCAACGCGCTAGAGTGTATGCGAACAATGGCGATTCGTCTTACTTTTCGTCTAACCCAAGGAGCTTGTCTATGAAAGGAATTTGGAGCCACCCCAAAACAAAAAATTGGATCGCCCGGTATCGCGGCGCGGAAGGAAAGTGGGTGAACCGCTCGACTGGCACGACGAATGAAAAGGAGGCTCAACGCATCGCGACACAGTGGAAGATCGAGGCTGCCCGCGAAAGGGATCGCCGCAGTGCCGAAATCTCGCCCGGGGGAATCAGTGACGCCGTAGCAAAGGCGGAGCGCCTTGCACGAGGAGGACGCCTTAATGCACAATCGGCGCGCGACGTAATTAACGATCTTCTAACGGCTGCTGGGCAGGAAACACTTGATGCGACAACAAACAAGGGCTGGTGTGAATCTTGGCGGGCCAGCAAAGCGGGCTCAGTGAATCAACGCTCATACATGAAGTATACTCAGGTCAGCCGGGACTGGCTTTCGTTTCTCAACGGAAAATCTGACAAGCCCCTTGAGGCTGTAACAAAGGTGGACGTAATCGCCTTCCGTGATCGCTTGGCCCACGCGGGCCTGTCACCGCGGACGGTTAACCAAACGGTAAAGCTCCTCCGAGGTGTTTACAGCGAGGCTGTCGAACAGGGACACCTTGGCCGGAACCCGTTTGCTGGCGTCGATGCCTTACGCGAAACCATGGACGATACACGGAGAATGCCATTTACGACTCTGGACGTTGCATCCTTGATAAATACTGCGAGCGGGGATTGGAAAGGAGTCGTTATCGTTGCAGCGACCACAGGCTTGCGACTGATGGATGTCGCTCGCCTGAAATGGAGTTGCATCGACCTTGAAGACGGTCTAATCCGAACCAAAACCGCGAAAACCGGGGCGTTTTTGACGCTACCAATCCATGCCGATTTCCAAGCGTGGCTTGCAGAACAGCCACGAGGGATTGGCGCAGCGCCCGTCTTTCCGTCGCTCGCAAACAAGGGCGGTCCCGGCAAGTCAGGTTTGAGTATGGCTTTCAAGCGCATTATGGAGCGAGCTGGCATCTCGCCCGGGGTCGCCCGCCCCTCAATGGGAAAAAGCCGTGGCAGGACGACTAGCCAGAAGTCCTTCCACTCCTTACGGCACTTCGCAGCCTCGCAACTTGCTAACAACGGTGTGCGTGCTGAAGTTGCGAGAGCGATTACCGGCCATGCGGACGCCGCCACTCACGCTAATTATGTGACGGCCGACGTCGATGCGCTTCGCAGTGCAGTTGGGGCTATCCGACTCTCCGCCTAGCCAAACTGGATGGACTTTTGTTACTATGGCTACAAGAAAACTGAGTTGGGACAGTCAAGTAGCTAGACTGGCTAAACTTTCTGTAAGTAAAGCCAAGAAGAGCAAGTGCGCCCCAGTTGTTATCTTCACGAGAAGCGCGGAGAACATTCAAAGGCTTATTGGAAGAAATCGCAGGCTTGAATATGTAGCCGCCGAGTTCTTTCGTAACGAGATACACGAATCTCCCGAAGAGAAAGAACTCATGGGCCTGCGCGTCGACCTTGAAATTGTTTTGCTCAAATCGGATGCCTGCTTTCCTAGATCCGAGGGCTCACCAGAAGAATTAAAGGTGCTTGGCGAGCCCTTTGCGCCCACCGATCTGAAGCGGCTGAACGACTTAGTCGAAAAGACAGCGCGTCTGATCGGGCCAAAAAATCCCCACGTTCTTTGGGGTAAGTATCAGAAAGTGGACAGATACTTTCCTGCGCTAAAACTCTGTAAACGCATCCGGTGCTTGCTCGAACGCGTGCCGCCGAGACCTCTAGCGACGCTGATGGGGCCAGCCACGCCGGAGCTAAAGAAGAAAACGGCAGATTTTTTCAAAAAAGTTTTGAAAGTCCGCCAAAACAAAATCGATCCCGCCAAGGTTCCTTGGAAGGATTACGACGAGGTGTTTATGCAATACCAATCCGCGCGTTACATGGACGCTGGTAACACCGCGCCCAGTATTCTGATGCTTAAACCTGGTGCGCCGACGTGTAATGAAGCGGCGCGGGCTTACATCCTGTTTCTCGATCTGGAACGGGAGGATTTGACTTGGCAAATCCGCTACTACAAATTGGCATGGAGCTTGTTTCTTTGGGTTCATCAAGTTCGTAACCCGGAGTATCTACCTTTAGTGAATCGCTTTATGGCAGGCGAGATTGACCCGCCATCGGACTTCCGAGAGGCTTCGTTAATGTTTAACCGCACTTTCGCTAACGCTCGGAAGGCAAAGAGTCGAAAGAAGCTCAATCAGACAGCCTAGTCGAGAGGGGCGAGTTGCCGAGGACATTTCTTGCCGACGAACTCACTTGAAAAAAGTGAACCCGACGCCTTTCAGAGCCTTGCGAGACTTTATCAGTCCGGCATTGAGACGGGGCGCCGATTCTAAGAAACAATACTTGAGACAACACTCGGCGTTCTTCCATATGCTTAGCTCGGTGGACGCCAAGCACTCAAAGCAGCACATGACAGGTTCGGAGGTCCGCAGAGTCTTCTCCGAAGGGCGGCGCAGGCGATTGCAAAAACAGTCTCCTATGACATCGGAAAAAGTCCGCCGCAATCAAGCGAGATTGAGATCAATTTTCTCACCTGCTTCAGCATAACTTTTGCGCTCCCTGAAGAAGCTTCGGGAATCCGTGCAGGAACGGACGATGCCGAAGCCTACACCGATCAGGACGAGGCCGATGACAATCTTCAACCCATCACGCAATTCGGCGATCATGGCTTTGAGTCCTCAGTCCTTGACAGCAAGCCGCTCAATATCAGTTACGACACGATCAAGTTCTTCGATCAGTTCGCTGTTGTTTGCCTGACGAAAAGCCGTGATCAGCTCTCGATAGTACCAGAGCGTTCCGTCCTTTCCGCCTTTGAAACGTTGCCAGACAGTTTCTCCATGGATGCGGAGGTCTCGAAGAATAGCCCTCGCATTGTGCAATTTATCAGCCGCAGACACCAACCTCACAGAGGGTGACGCGCCGGGAACGTGCGCGATGTAATCTTCTTTCCGCTTCTGCCATGCTGGCTTGGGAATTATGACTGCATCTGTGCAGCCCCGCACAATATCCGCCACTGCGTCTCCGAATCGAAGGCGAATGTCTTCGATGCGGCCCTCTCCGCCTGCATCTTCGCCAGCATCGTGCAAGAGCGCACCGATGGTTTCGTCTTCATTGGCACCATATTCCAGGGCAATGCTGGCGACTCCGAGTAAATGGGAGATGTAGGGGATGTTTGCGCCCTTGCGAATCTGGCCTGCATGGATGAGCACGGCGTATTGCAGGGCTTGGTCGAATTTTGCTGTTAGGTTCATATAAAAATCGTCAGTTACGCCTTAACATTCAGTTGCTCAGGTGCCGCATCGTGTTCATTGAAGATGTGGTCGATGGCTTCTTTTCCGAAGCGCTTCTCCATCAGAGCTCGAAAAACTTCATCTTTGTAGGTCTGGTACGTGACTTCCTTGTAGGATGTAAACACTTTCGGATTGAAATCGGTTTTGACCCGTTTTACCTCGTTCTGAACATCTTCAAGGAAGAGGCGGGCGACTTCCTCATTTGTGAGAGTCTTGCCGAGAAAGCGAGACTGCCAGCGTTCCGGCGGAACGGCCTTCAATCGTTCGAGCAAGGCACCCAATAGTTCCTTCACGATCTCTTCAATGCGAGTCGCAATTTGCTTCTGCACCGCCAACCGATATGCCTCAATTTTGGCCTCAAGCACTTTGATTTTCTTTTCAAAGCTGGGGACATTTTTCCGAAGAATTAGGGTGCCATATCGCCCTGCTTCGATCACAAAGTGCTCTTTTATGCGGTTACGTTCCTTGTCGATGCTGAGCGGACCAAATTTTTCCTTGGGTTTGTTGGCATCGGGCTTGGCGTCGTCGCCTATATGCGGAATTTCGACGGTGAGGGCATCAGTTTCGGAAAACAGGTGATAGCGGTTGGTCAGTCGGCGAACCACCTCTTCATCGGTGACACCGAACAATTGCGCGTCAAGCCGCAGCGACCGGCTGGTGAGTTTGTAATCTTCGATTTTCAATTCCACATATTGCAGCATGGAGCTAAAAACACGCTCGATGCGTGCGACGTTGAACGGCTTGGGTGGCCGGTCTTGCAAAGCATTTTTCACCGCCTCGACCATCTTCGCGTCAATCGCGTCCTTTCCTATTTCGACCGTCGCGAATCCCTCGTCGCCGACAGCACATGCATTCGCGAGCTGAGGCGGAAGCGCATTGACGAGGATAATGGCATTGGGTTTGTCCGGTTGGTGCGACTCCGCTTCGATCAACTCGGGGGTTGGGCTGTAGATGAGGGTCGTGTCATCGGCAATGAGCAGACCGATGCGGATGCCGGGGTGATGATTGACTGTGAGGTTGTGCCGGGAGGCCGCTGCCTGCAAAAGCTCCATCCCCTCAAAATCCTTGTCGCCGTAGCCAAGGCGGCAGACTTCGGCATCCACATCAAGCACGAGATGGATGGCGGAGGCTGGAACGAGCGGCATGGCGGAAGCGAGCGCATTCGCCACCTGAGGGCGAATCCCTGGAGCGACAAAAACCAGCCGTTGGCAGGCTTGTGCGATGACCTCGCAAAGTACGTTGTCATCGACGTTGGTAAAAGTTCGGCTCATATCGGGTTTTTTTGCGAATCGCTACGGTGTGCGCGTTACTCGGGAATCGTGCGGGTCTTCGCGGATACGGGGTTGATGTGGGAAAATAAAAATTTGGTCTCATCAGCTTCTCTACGGCGAAACCAAAGGAATCACGTCGGCATATTTTTTGGGGCCGATGCCGGGAACAGCCCTCAAATCCTCGACGGACGAAAACGGCCGGCGAGCGACAATCGCCCGCGCAAGCTGCGGACCGATTCCGGGAAGTCGTTGCAACTCCGCGTTCGTGGCGGAGTTTAGACTGATGAGGCCCGACGGGGGTTCCTGGGGTTCCGCTTTTTTCGTGGATGGCTTCCAACCGGGGATCTCAGAATAGTCGCTTTCCTTAAACTCAACTTTTGGAAGCAATTTGAGCACCGAATCGATGGAAAAATTGCCCCCTTCAAGGTGATCCAATGGATCGGCAAGCACCGGCAGTGGTGGAGAAACCAAACCAGCGGGCACCGCAGGAGCAATGACCTGCCGGCGAGGCTGGGGTTCCGAGACACTCTCAGATATCCGACCGTTCGATTTGCCGCCGTAGGCTCCGAGCTTCTTCGTTCTGGCCTGTTGTTCGAGGGCGGCGTAATGCGCAAGCATTTCGGAAGCGGACCGTCCGTCGGGCGCTTCCGTTCTAACTCCATAGGCCCTCGCGAGCCCGCTCGCAGCGAGAAGAGCCGCGAGGTCTTTGCCATCGCTTGTTTCAACGAACGCGAAATGCCGCGGTAGGGCGCTTCTCCCTCTGGCATCCTGAAATCTGGTGACAATGGTAAAGCGTCGGGCAAGGACACTCGCCGTCGCGGCCGCCGCCTTCTTTCCCAGAGTTGTAGCCTGCTCCGAGGAAACTCCAAAGTGTCCACCCTGCTCGGCCACTCGCTCCGGAAATGAGAGGTCGGTTTCCGGGCAATCCACAAAATAGAGGCGGAAGATGTATTCCGTGCCGTCGTGTTTAACGTGGAAGCTGTCACCATCATTGGACGCGTTGGGTAGAAGCTGACAACCGCGGAGGGTCTGCCATTCGGCGGAAAGCGACGGGAGCAAAAGCGCCCAAACCAAGGCTCCTAGGAAGGACATTTTCATCCCTCGCCCTCCCCTCCGAGTCTCCATGGATTTTTCTGACTCCAGAAAAACGCGTCTTCAATGACTTGCGCAACCCATCGATAAACATCGGGTTCCTTACTCCCCCGGGAACCGGCGACATTCAAAATGCGGATGCCGTGCTCGCTAACGAATTGCTGGAGGCTTTTAACCGGCTGATAGTCGCGCCCGCTGACATGGATCCAAGGTTTGCGGTGTTTTTCCGCAAACTTTACGGTCCGCAGGGACCCGCCGGTCAACTCGCTCGCCATGGTGAGGACCGCGGTCCCGTCCGTATCGCGGACGTTCCACTCGGTGCGCTGGAGATAGCTTCCCGAGGGAGTTGGCCGCAAAAGATACTGCCCGCCCAAAGTACCATCTTCCGCCTTACGACCTTTCGGGCACCATCCCTCATGGGGAAACCCGAATCGAATCGCGACATCCAAGGCCGCGCGATCCGCTCCAGTCTGGCCCCCGGAAACTATTGTTTGCAGGGGATTCTCTGCAGCTGGCCTGCGAGATGGTAAAGGGCTTGGTGCGACAGATGTTCGCGACGATTTCGAAGAAAGTTTAACGTTCACGTTATAGAGTATGAAGACGGTTTTTTTCGTCAACAGGCGAGCCACAAATTTGTTCGCATGACTTAAAACCGTGCTGAATCCGGCACAACTCTGATTTGATCATCCCCTAGCGTCAAGTGCCGGATTCAGCACGATGAACACGCAGCCACGTAATTTGGTCGGACCGCAGGTGCGCCGTTTGCGCTGCGACGCCAAACTATCACAGCCCGCCCTTGCAGGCATCTGTCAACGCCTGGGCTGGGATATCGGTCGCGACGCTGTCGCCAAAATTGAGGGACGGTCCAGATGGGTAGCGGATTCGGAACTCGTTTTCCTGGCACGCGCCCTCAAATGTCCGCTCATCGAGCTTTTTCCCCCAGGCCTATCCGAATCATTGCGGCGCAGATGAAACGGCGGCCAGATCCCGTTTATCCACTCGTCGGGGAGTGATTCCAGCGTGGTCATCCAGCAGGCGCAGGCGCTATCTTCCGCAGTTTTGAGCCGGTTGACGATCCCAGTGCTTCCCGTATTTTCGACAATACAATGATTCCGCCAAATCCGTCCCGAACCGGAGTATCCGAGGGGATCGTCAAAGCGGCATTCCAAAATTTCGAGCTCAGGCTGGCAGAGTTTCGCAAACCGAATGGTTTCCGTGGAATCTCGCTAGTCCGTGTCCCAGATCGAAACCAAGTGAGTAACCGGCTTCAAGAGGACCGTTTCCAAGTCATTGACCGCGCAGATCGTCAAATCGAGGGGAAATCGTGTTTTTTTCGCTCTCATGCCAAAAAGGATAACGAAAGAGAATAGGCGCGATGCGTCCGAATGTCAGCAGGTAGATCTAAAATTTCTCAAAAAAAGTCCATCCCCGGAACTTTCACTTACGATGAACATACGAGGGGAAGCAACCATGCTTCTAGCGTAGGTCCAGAGAATTGAGCGCCAGCTTCAAACCCCTCACTCGTCGTCCGGCTCGCCGGCTACACGGGCGACCAATTCATCCAGCGGGATAAATTGCTGCCTTTCCTCGATCTCAAGGCGGTCGCCGTAAACCTTCGGGAAAACTTTTGATGCTGCCCATTTCCGCGTGCCGATTAGGAGCCTGATAGCGGCGACCGCACCAGGGTCAACGCATTTACCGAGAGCCGTTTCTTTAACCTGCGTGAGCGCGGATTTGGCGAGGTCGTCCAATTCATCGACCTTGAGTTCCGCCTGCTTAATACGGGCCTCCTTGTATTGTAGGTAAAAATCGTGCATCGGATCCATCGCCCACCTCATGACCGTCATCACATCTGGCATATCCGGCGACCTGCAAACAGACCGCAAACTGCTACCTTCGATCAAGCCGAAGCAAATCTTCTCCGCCAGTTCTGGACAAAACACCGTTGGTCGGCCTCGGCCTCTGCCTCTGGTATGAGCCCCCGATGACGGAAGACGAGATCGCGTCGAGTGGCGTTCCCGCTCGTTTTTGGGCTTCAATTTCGGTTTACGTAAGGACACGGTTTTGTTCGCTTTTTGTAGGCTCGCTCTGGCGGCGAGCTTCTTGGGAACGCCGCCGCTCCCTTCCGAGGCTCGCCTCCTTGATCAACAGGGTAGTCTGGAAAGGCAATGGATCCAAGATTTCTCTTTTCGTAAAGACGGAGCCGGGTTTTTCGTAGCCTCAATTTTTATTCTTGTTACTCGTTCGCGCCCGCCGCAGCGGCCAAACGCAGCGTTGACTTATCGGCGTCTACTGGTAGGCCTTCGAATGAAGGCGGCAACCGTTCAACAGGTCTGGGACAAGGCGATTACTCGCTCGATAGCCAAGGCCGCGTCGATGACGGAAGCCCAGAAGGCAGAGCAAATCGCCCGCAACGTGAGATCGATGCGTATGTCGCGTGGATTGGTCAAAAAAACGCGTCCGAAGCTCGAAAGCTGACCGACCCCGAGCGGACCGTTCATCGCATTCGTTCAAAAGACGGGGCGCGTTCTCCCCGCATCGACAATCAAGGATCTCCAGTCCTCCAACAAGGATCTCGGCGGCGACGTTCTTGTATTTGAAGCCGCGCACTTCGGCAAGGAACTGCGGGCTGAGGATGCGGTTGTCGGGTTTCTTCAAACCGGCGGCGGTAAAAACGTCAATGATCTCGTCCTCGGTCGTGATGGCTTTGGTGCCCACCAACACTTCCGGCGGCGCATCGTTTGTTTTGAGATTCGCCTTCCTGATCAGTTCGGCATCTTCGGGGGTGCCTTCTTGCGGCCTTTGAGAAACCGCTCAAGCAGCCGGAAAAACAACTCCTTCGCGACTTCCTCGTCATTACTGACCTTTTGGTAGAACTTATAGTTGCCGTCGACCAAGTCCTCGAAGGCATCTTCGGCCACTTGGCGGAAGGTGGCTTCGACTGCATGCTTGGAACCGTTCTTGAGCTGCTGCTGGAGCGCCTCGTCTTCGCTGATCTTCTTTTCGATCTGCTTAATCACCATGATCTCTTCTTCGGTGAACGAGGTGTTAAATCGCGTGTTGAGGTCTTCGATTATCTTCGAGAGCGCCTCGTGCTCTTCCGGCGTCAAGGTGGCTCCACCGCCGTAGTTCAGCGGATCAACTTTCGTTTCGCCGCGAGTTAGTCCGATGTCCTTCTTCTCATTCCTGCGCACGGCGAGCTTGGCCATGTCCACCATGCCGAGCACCTCCAGCGGCGGTTCGCCCTTTTTGGCGGGCAGCAACGGCAGCAGAAACCGCAGGAAGACAAAAAACTTCTCCAGTCCGGCATCCCGCAGCGGGACGAGGTGCGAGAGAAATGAATACAACTTCACGAAATCCCGCGCCTTGGACTTGTAGTCCACTTGGTCGTCCTCGGCTTCCGCCTGCCACTTCTTGGCCACCGGATTCACCATGCCTTGGAGTTTCTCGACCCTTCGCTTGGCACTGAACCACTCTTTAGCAAACGCCTCCAGATCCGCCGCCGGGAGCAAGGATGAAGGATGAAGGATGAAAAAAGGCCGGACAAGTTGCTCCATTTCATCATTTTTCCTTCATCCTTCCTACTTTTCTCAATGTCCCCCGTCCCGGCCTCGGGGAAGCCGTTCATCTTGGCTTCCGTGTATTCCTGGCCGCCCTTGGTATCTTTCACCACGTCGGTAAACGCCACCAGCGCCTTGAATGGGCTGCCGAAGGCTTTCAACTTGGCGTCCACCGCCAGCTTGTAGCGCACCGCGTGCAGCCGGGAGGACGTGACAATCATCGCCTTGGCCTTGCCTCCCAGCTCGCCGCTGACCGAGCTTTGAAAATGCTCCGCGATGATGGCGACCTTTTTGGCGATGGTCCCGCAACGGTCGCCCGGCTTGCCGCCGGTAACTCGACGCACGAGAGTTGCTGTTCATGTCAATTCGGAACTAGTTTTCATCTTCGTCGGAGAATTGGATCACAGGAGCTGGTAACGGCTTGTTAAAGACTGGATGTTCTGGTTTGAGATCGGTTTCCACCTGGTAGTTTGGGGAAAGCATGTCGGTCCCCATATTCTCCAATTGTTTCTTCACATATGTCTGCATCTGAGCGTCAGCGTCGCAAATAATACTGTGCCGCCCTTCCTCGATTGCGATGCGTGTAGTGACTCCGCTTCCCCCGAAAAAATCAACAACTACTGAACCTGGGTAGGACAAGCCTCGAACCAGCCGCCGAATAACTTCGCATGGCTTCTGCGTTGGGTGGCCGACTCTCTCTTTCGAGTTTCCGTTTAGCCGCATCATCCGCCAAACATTTGATGGATTCTTGCCCTTCTCGACACTTTCAGGGCGAAGTCGCTTGTCCCGCAGGTATGTGGCTTTAGTTTTTTCGTCAAACTTCTCGCGCACGGCATCTAGGTTGAAAAAATATTTCTTGGTCTTCCCAAACCAAGCAATTTCTTCGTGGCGATTTGCGAAGAAACGGTGAGCTCCCATGCCGTTTGGATAGTTCCAAATAATTAGATTAACTAAGCGCATCTCGCTGTGCTTCCTCAAATAGGAAATCAGTGTCAGCAGGTCTCCTGAGCCAGCTTCCGCTTGGTATTGCAGTCCACCAAATATTGCGATGCTTCCCGAGTCAGATAACACCCGCTCTGCTTCACTCAGCCATTTTGTTGACCAAGCGAGGTAGTCAGAATGCACGTCCCAAGAGGCTAGCTGGATGTTGTATGGTGGATCGCAGACGATGAGCTGCACAGACTTGTCAGGCAACTTAGCCAGCAGCTCGCAACAGTCCATTGTGAGAGCGCTGTGAAACGTCATTGCGGGTGCCTGAGCCGATAAGAGGTCCTCGGATGCGTGAGCCTTGCCCTGCTTCCGCAGACAATTCATGCCGCGGTGCCCGGCGTTGGAGTGTGATCTGTTTGCCATCTTAGTTTTTGTATATTTCCAAAGAATCGAGGTGATACTGTGATGTCAGGAATGCCGCACCGAACAATTCCCGCAGAATACTGAGGTCTTCCGACTCGACTTTTCCGGCATCCTCCGGCCAAGTATTTCCAACCGCATCGAGCCGCAGATTCACCATAGCTTCATCTTCTCGGCTATTGGCCTGAACGAGGGATGGCGTCAAGAGCAGCTTCAGAATCGTGACGTTTGATCTCTCCAACGCAACCACGCCGCAAGCTGCGAGGATGTTCAGGAGAAACGGGCATCGGCGTTTAGATGCCTCGATCGTAGCTTCTTCAATCCCCTCTTGCTCGCAAAAGCGCTTAACGAATGGGCTCTGGAAGAATTGCGAATAAACGCTGCTTTTCTGTGCGGTCTTTGCTCGGATGATGTGATACAGGAACGCCAGCATCTGCTGGACGGCGTTCATTCCGAGGAACACCGAAAAGATTGCTGCTTTAGCCTCAGCCGAGCGACCAGCCGCGTTGAGGATAAGGTTGTTATAGAAGTCCTCATCGTTGGCCATCCGGGAGCTTGGAACGTCTCCGTCGAATGGAAACTGTAAATCAGCCGCTCTCAGCTGTGGCTCAAGAATACGGCGGAGTTCAATACCCGCTGGCGTAAGTGAAGGAGTGAACGGTTGGTCGGGCGATGAACTGCGCTCGTCCTCCAAAATTCCAAGCTCCATTGCACCTTGGATTTTGTATTTGAGCTGGCGCTGATAGGCGGCCAACCGCCCATTTTCCCTTTCAAGCTGCCCGCGCATCCGAATGTATTTTTCGTCGAGATGCGTCCCTTCGCGGGACGGCAGCCCAAAATACCAAAGAACCGAGAGGATGTGACCAAGGTGCGTGCCCTGCGGATAGTGGTAGCTGGCTTCGGTATATTCACCGACATCTTGCAAGAAGTTCCTCCACGTTGCCCAAGCCCGCACGTAGAGGCGGCTCGGGTAGGCGGTGCGGTCCAAATCCTGCTTGGTTGGCTTCCGTTGCAGAGTTTCCGCCAGAGCAAAATACGCTTCCGTCAAATCGTCCCGATCTACTTCTAGCTCGTTGGCGTCTTGGCGATTGAGGATTTCTTCCACGTTTGCTTCAAAGACAACCTCGCAGCCCGTGGAGTATTCATAAACTACCTTCTTGGTCCGGCGTCCGTTCTCGTCAGTGCCAATCTCCACTTTGGAAGTTTTGGAGAGGTATTTTCTAATTTGGTTCGCCCGCTTATAATTCCCAATGAAATCAAGAACCCGAACGCGGTCCTTGCCGGGGCAAAGCCGAAGTCCGCGGCCGAGCTGCTGAAGGAAGACAGTTTTTGATTCGGTCGGGCGAAGGAACAGGAGCACCCGGACGTTTGGGAAATTCACGCCCTCGTTGAACAAATCCACGGTGAACACAATTTGCAGCTCATCGTTCCGAAATCTCTTAATAACCTCGTCTCTGTCAGGCTTGCCGGAATAGACCGCTGCTGCCGCAACACCCTGCTCGATGAAACACTCCGCCATCCGCTCCGCGTGCGCGATAGAAACACAGAATCCAATAGATTTGTCTCCGGCACCCTTTGTCGGGTCTAGATAGGCGTCCAAAATTGCCTTGTTTCTCTCCGGGATAATTAGCTGCCGCTCCAAGTCGTCCACCCGGTAGTGGTTGTTCTGGAAACGAATCCTGGTGTAATCAATATCGTCAGTGAGTCCGATAAAGGTGAAGGGCACCAAGTATCCGCGCTCGATGACCTCCGAGAGCGATATTTCGTAAGCCTTGTTGTAATCGAAGAGCTCGAAAATGTCTTTGCGGTCCGTCCGGTCTGGAGTTGCAGTCATTCCCAGCATGAAGCGCGGGCGGAAATGCCTCAGGATTCCCTGGTAGCTGGGGCTTTGCCCATGGTGAACCTCATCCACCACCAGATAATCGAAGTAGTCCGGCGCGTATCCTGCGAGGACTTCCGGTTGTCGGAGGGTGTCCTTGCTCGCAAAGAGCACTTGGCAATCCCGTTCGTTATACGTCTCAACTCCGGTTAGGAGCCCTTCGTTCAGCTTGCCCCAAACCTTCCGGTAGGCGTCCACGCTTTGCCCGAGAATGTCCAAACGGTGGACCAGGAATAAAACCCGACCGCCCATGCGCTGAGCGTCGAGAGCCGAGAGGATCGTCTTCCCTGTGCCGGTCGGCATGACCACCACCCCCTTGCTCCAGCCGCGGATTTCGCGCGCATGCTGGAGCGAATCCAAAGCTTCAACCTGAACTTGATTCGGATGGAGGGTGTATTCGCTGAGCAGGCTCGGGGCGTGGCCTGCGATGAAATCTCGCAAGCTGTCCATGGCCAGCTGCCGCCACGCTGGGGATTGCAATTGGCTGTAGGAAAAACGAATCAGCCCGTAGCCCTTGCGTAGGATTTCATTTTGCCGAAACAGGTTATCGTCGAACATCTCATTCGGAATGATTCCCTCAGCGTGATATGTCTCGCCATTCACCTCCAGAGCGATTTTTCCACCGCTGCTGTGATGGACAAAATCAATCCGGCGCGCCTTGCCCGTTCGGTCGATGAAGACGTATTGCGGTTCGATCTCGCCGATTTTTGGCCCCACAAGCGGGAAGAGAAATTCATCGACGAAAAGTCGTTCGCTTCCCTGGCTGATTCGGGAGCCGTATTTGGCGTAGTATTCTGTGAGTGTCATTGGAGATGTTAATTCAAAATTATGCAATCGCCGCTGGCCGGGGAGCCATTCATGATGATGCCGATGTAGCTCTGGGATTCCGCCTGGTCGTTCATCCGTGCAATGAAGTGTTGCAAGAAAAGCATCTGCCCATCCGACTTGAGCGGCAGCCCGGCCCCGAAGCGGCCCTCAAAGCCCCGCTCCGCATCGGCAGTGACGGCGTCGAAGTCCTTGCTCCACTCATAGCCGTAGGGCGGATTGACGAACTGGAAGTCGAAGCGTTTGTCCGCCAACTGGTCGTTGGAAAGGGTGCTGCCGAGCTTGATGTTCTCCGCGTCCTTGCCCTCCGGCTCCAGAATGAGCATGTCCGAGCGGGCGATGGCCCAAGTCTGAGGATTAAGTTCCTGCCCGTAGAGGAAGACCTTGGCCTGGGGGTTGATCTGCTGGATGCGGTCCTTGGTCAGGGTCAACATGCCGCCAGTGCCGCAGCAGCAGTCATTGACGGTGCGGGCCACGACCTCGCCACTGGCAAGGTCGGTATCAAACATGAGGACGAGATCCACCATGAGGCGGATGACCTCACGCGGGGTGAAGTGCTCACCGGGGTTCTGGTTCAACGCTTCGTTGAACTTCCGCAGCAGATGCTCGAAGACATAGCCCATCTCGTGGTTGGACATGGCGGCGGGGCGGAGGTCCACCTTGCTCTTCTCATTGAAGCGCTCCATGAGCAGGTAGAGCAGCCCGGCCCGCTCCAGATCGCGGATGGCGTCGTCGAAGTTGAAGGCGGCAAAGATCTCGCGGACATTGGGAGAAAAGCCCATCACATACTGGCGCAGGTTCAGGGCGAGGTTGGCGGCGTCGTGCAGGAGACTCTCGTAGTTGAACTTGGAGGTGTTGTAAAAAGCGTAGCCCGCAGCCCGGCACAATTGCCCGTGGCGGTTCTCCAGCCCCTTTTCCTTCAGCGTGTGCTCGGTCTCCAGCACCTTGGCCTTGGTTTGCTCCAACGCATAATCCAGACGGCGCAGCACCGCGAACCGCAGGATGATCTTCTGGAACTCGCTTTTCTTGAAAGCGCCGTTGAGCAGATCGGCAATCGCCCAGAGGATGCTGACGACATTATTGAATTTGGCGGGTTCGTTCATGGGATTATGCGTCCTTTAGAAAGTGAGTTGGAGATTGGAAAGCGATTGAGAGGCCGCTGCGGAAGGTATCGGCGTTCTCCGAGCCGAAGGCGGCCTCGATGCCGCGCAGGGCGAGGTTCATGATGGCGGGGCGGCGCATGGTGGGGTTGCTCCCTTGGCCTCTGGAGGAGTGGGAGAATCT
>Ga0335395_10000915_pt1 | contig 18632 bp, 27 predicted proteins | sample MAT02_FD_205744 | JGI IMG/M metagenome (GOLD analysis project Ga0335395, IMG submission 205744) | Freshwater microbial communities from Lake Fryxell liftoff mats and glacier meltwater in Antarctica - MAT-02 (spades assembly) (version 2) ...
TTGCAGATTTACGGATTAAGACTGAAGAATTGCGTCGGTCTAAGGAAGAAATTGCAGTTAAAACTCGCGACTCTGTACAATTTGCGGTGCTAGAGTTTGACGTTCGATCGCGCGAGTTTCAAATTCAGCAAGCGATATCTCGACGTGAGATACAGCGATTTCAATTGTATAAGGTTGGCTATCGCTTTGGACAAAGCTCAACTGAGGCTTATCTTGGGCAACAATCAAGCTTAGATAAGCAAAAAGCATCTGTGCTTAGAGAATGGGCGCAGATGCGATCGCAATTAGAGCGCATTAAATTATTGGTGCTAGCTAATCAAAGCGAGGAAGAATGAAAAAAGCTGCCTACTACAAAGGATTTACTATCATGAACTACCATGAAAAAAGCCAGCAAGGATACTTAATAATTACCCCTGCTCGCTTAGAAGTTTTAGTTAGAAGCGCAACCAGCTTTGAAGATTGCAAATGGAGAATAGACAATATACTTGCTAAATGGGCGATCGAGCAAGCTTTAAGGAATTAAGGGAACATACTTGATTTTTTGGCCTCCTACTGTTTTGCAAATTGATTTTTCCTCAGTACCTAGCAAATCATCTGCATAAAGGACTTGGCCTCCAGCAGGAGTGAAGCTAGTGCCTTCAAACCACCAGCCGCCTGCAAAAGTTCGCTTAGGCGGAGCAAGCCTTGCAATACCGCAGCCATCCGTTTTGATGTTACGAGTGATATCCTGAATTACTCTCACTGACCCAGCAGCTTGACCGACCAAAACTACCGAACCAGATGCAGTTTTAAAATTAGCCGTCCGCGGCTCTGCTAGCACACCACCTGAGCAAGCGGGGACTGATTGGACTGGCAAAGAAGAAGCATTAAGAGGATTAGATCCAGCAAATGCAAGCTGCATTATTGCTGCTCCAGCAGAAGGAGCAATTATTGTTAACCCGCAAGCATTAGGAATTGCTGCTCTATCTCTTGGCCAGCCCGCAATTTGTATTGAGATAGATGAATTAGCAGCTAATCCAGTAAAAACAAATCTTTTGATTCCAGCAGCATTTTGAACAAATCCATTAGCGATCGCACTTTGAGGAAAGCCGATCGCAACAATTGCTATCAATACTGCGATTAATTTTTTCATTGCTCAAGCCTTCGATACAAAATACCTTTTCTACAGATTGGCATTGCCACAGTAACTACTGATGGAATAGCAATATCCGGCCCGTATGAGCCGTTAACAATATAGCTCAAGCTCCCCCCAAAATTAAGACCCGCCACTGGCCACTTTTCAGAATTTCTAATCGAAATTCTACCGCAAGAATCAGCCTTTCCTAATCTAAAATTAGGCAAATCGCCAGAAATAACTACCGCTCCAGCGCTAGGCGCAAGAATATAAACTTTATCTGCGCTTTGAATATATCTATAAGCCCCTGCAGTAATCCAAGAATATGCAGCATTTGGAACTCCACTAACACAAGGCAATCCAGATAGAGCTGGAGGCGAATTTTCAGCTAAATTTAACTGAACTCCACCAACTTTGATCCAATCATCAAATGCAAATGAGGACGTGCTTTTAACTGCTAATAAATTGCAAGCTCCTCTCGGAATAAAGCTTCTTGAATCAAACACTTCTGGATAATAAATTTTAACTAAAGTGCCTGCTGCCAAGCCAGTCCCGCTAACGATGATATTGCCTAATTCATCTCGATTCGCAATTTGGGCGATCGCACTTTGAGAAAGAACGATCGCAGCAATTGCTATCAACGCTGCGATTGCTTTTTTCATTAGTTGGACGCTGGAACGTAAGTTGCTGAAGTAGTACCAACCTTTCTGCAAATCATCGGCGCTGTTACAGTTGGAATAGCGGCCAACGTGTAATCAGTCGCTCCAATTTGGAAAGCAGTCATGGGACGACTTACTGATGTAGTAACTCGAACAAACCCACAAGCATTAGCTTTGGTTGTGATAGTTCCAGCAGTTGTAATACCCAAAGTCACAGAACCAAGTCCAGCTCCACCTTTCACCCAGATTCTTGCGCCATCATCGACAATAGCGCCAGTTGCTGCAGGATTACTCGTTGTATAAGTCAGAGCCGGCGCCGCATCTTTTACACAAGTTGGCGCGCTCCCCGTACTTTTCCCCGCCCAATCTGCACCAGTAATTAAAGTTGGTGGACTCGTTGCAGATTTCGTGAATGAACCCCATCCACAATTATTAAGCGTAAGAATTCGATCCTTAGGAGCTCTCGGCGAAGTAAAACCAGTCACCGGAGAAGCAGCAGTTTGACCGGGAATATAAACGTAAGTTTTGCTTGTTGCAGCATCTACCCATTTGTGAGGCACTGCAAAGTTAGCAAATACGGCAGGCGCGATCGAACTAACTGCCATTCCAGCCAATGCTAAAGCTGATAAAATTCTGTTCATACCAAGCCCTATTTTTAAAGGTGAAAGATTTTACATGAACTTATCCAAGCTTGTCAATACCCTACCTTTATTAATTATTGGAGCGATCGGATGGCACAACTTTAGCCCAGAAACGAAACCCGTTTCGCTTCTTGGGGGGAATAATAAGATGTCAATCGAAGTTCCCGATGAAAGTCCAGGCGTTGACCCATCTGCTAACTTGCCAGAATATGAAGTAGTGCCGAACTCTGTGCACGACGGGGACACGATGCGAGTTCGATCGCACACCGGTGCAGTGCTGAAAATTAGGTTTGCTTGCATTGATGCGCCAGAACTCAAGCAACAGTTAGGACAAGAATCACGAGATACGCTTCGATCGTATATCAATGAAGCCAACGGCAGAGTCAAAATTAGGATAGTTGATACTGATCGATTCGGTAGAAGCGTTGCTGAAGTTTGGACAAAAGGTGGACTTTTGCAATCTCGAATGGTTAACTCTGGCATGGCTTTTGCTTACGACCAATATAAAAAGAATTGCCCTAGCTGGAATTCTGTTAAAAGTTCCGAGCAAACGGCAATTCAATACAAATTGGGCGTGTGGGCTTCTCCTAATTTTATCAAGCCTTGGGATTGGAGAAAAGGTAATAAATAATCCTTCTTCCTTCTTCCTTCTTCCTTCTTCCTTCTTCCTTCTTCCTTCTAATTATTGGAATTATCAAAAATCTAAGAATCAGAAAGGCACATCAGGAGAGAAGCCCCAAGCGTAAATCTGCTCAGAATCAGGAGGAAATTCGCTATGTTCGATCGAACCTTCTTCCAATTCGGCTTCTTCATCTGTTGGCTTAGCTTCTTTATCAGTAGAATCATTAGGATCGCAGCACATAAACTTAGTTGAGAAAGTATTTAAATTATACTACACAATAAATGCAATTTCTCGCAGACAATATTAATTTGGATTTGGATTAGCTTGGTTGGTTGGCTATTGCTAAGCTCTTTGCATTAATTTGGATTTGGATTAGCTTGGTTGGTTGGTGGGAAGCGAAGCTTTAGGATTCAATTTAGTTGCTTCGCGTTTATTTGCTTGAGGCTTCGCTCTGTTATTGCTGAAGTTTTTTACACTTAATTTAGATTTTTATGAAAGCTGCCCAACCGACGATCGCCTATTCCCTGCATTAATTTGGATTTGGATTAGCTTGGGTGATCGGTGGGAAGCAATCGCCCTGCATTAAGAAACCCGGAAAGATAAACGGTTACTACGTTTTTGTTTGTTTGAGCCCGGAGCGATCGAAAGCTGCCTGCTGCGTTTACCGTTCCCGGGCCCGCCCAAAGTCTTTGTACTTCGACGAAATATTATCTAAGCGGGCCCCGGAACTAGACCAAAAATCAAGAGTATTTGCCGTGCAGCGTCCGGCCCCAAAGTCTTTGCACTTCGCTGAAAGGTTATCTACAAGGGCCCGACACTGCACTAGCCTTTGCAAAAGAAACCCGGAGCGCGGAAATATTTAGCATCTTATTTTAAGGCTAGAAATAAATATTTGAACCAGCCTGGCAAAGAAATAGACTTTGCATTGCACTTGAGCCCGTCGATCGTTCAGTCATGTTCGTCGTTTCTTCCGTTCCGGCGGTTTCCGGCACCCCCAAAGCCTATGAACTGCGCTCTAAGTTATCTGAAGGGTGCCGGAAACCACCTCAACTCCCGTCACTCCTCACAAGCCTGACTTAGTCGCCAAAAATTTTTTCACTCTAAGAAAAAAACCCGGAGAAAGCCAAGAGAAGAGGTTGGCAAAATCTAGAAAAAATCTGGGAAAAATCTAGAAAAAATCTAGGGAAAATATGGGGAAGCCGTGAATACATGGCTATAAGTGTTATAATAGAAATGTCAGCAATTATTAAGGACTTTTATGCGTCTTTCTTCTGCCTTTTCGGTTTGCGCTCCGGCCCCTGCTGCGGTTGCTGCTTTGGCTTCTGCGGTTTCTGGCTTCCGGCTGTCGTTTGTGCGTCCGTCCCGGCGATCGTTTTCCGGCTGGGTCTGCGTCTGCGTTTTTTCGTCTGCATCCGTAGCTGGCGGCTTTGCTTCTGCGGTTGCGTCCGGTCTGGGGCTTCCTTTCTGCCGCGTATTTCGTCGGCTTGGCGGTTGGGGCGTGTCGGTGCCGGTGTTCTGCCGGTGGTTGCGGTTGCCCCGGCGTTTTCTGCGCGGCTTGCCGGTGCGTCGAGTGTTTGCCCGCCGTCGGTGCTTGCCTGCCTCGGTTGTGGTGCTGCTGCGGACTTCCGGTTCCTTTGGTTTCTCCGGTTCTCGTGGTGCCGCCCCCGCGGTTTGTTCTGCGGTTGCTCGTGCGGTTCCGCCGGGTTCTGCGGTGTTTGTGGGCTGCGCTACGGGCGTTGACGCTGCGTTTCGGGGCTTTTTCCCTTCTGCCTCGGTGTTTGCCGCTTCTTCGTTTGGCCTTGGGCGTGGTTCCTTCGCGGCTCGTTCGGTTGCGGTTGTTCGGGCTGTTGTGGCTGCTGGCGTTTCGGCTCCCGCGTTGTGGGTTTCGTTTCCTTCTGGGGCTTGTCCGGGCGGTCTTGCCCCGTCTGTTTCGCAGTCCCGCGCGTTTTGTGGCTCTGGCTCTGGTTCCTGGGCATCGCTGGCCTTTGCTGCGGGCTGCGGGCTGCCGTGTTTGGTGTTTGGCTTTGCACCCCCTCGCGGTTGGGGCTTTTCTTCTCTCGGTGGTGGCTGGTGGTATCGCGGTGTTTGCGCTTGGGTTTCTAGTTTTCAGCAGTTGTCGCTTTTTTAGTTGTTAGCTGGGTTTGCCGGTGTTCTCGGTTTGTTCCGGGGGTGCCGGTGTTATCTGTGGTCGGCCTGCCTTGTCTAGCGATCGCTGTCTGTTTTTTGGCAGAGGCCAGTTAAGTCTCTGGCCGGCTGGCAAAGCCAGCCGGTTGCCGGCAGTTGCCGGCGGCCGGCCGGCAAAGCCAGCCGGCAACATCAAGAAAATAATCTACAAATCCAAAATGAAAACCATCAAAGTTTTTGAAAACTCAGAAGCCGACACCCTGCTAGCTTGGTGTCGTCAGCAGCCGTTAGAAGTCGAAGTTTTTACAGGGCGTGAAACCTGTAGAACTAAGAAGTGGTGGGGTTTTGAGGCTGAATTCTATTTCAATCGATCGCACGTAGAATCAAGGCAGGCGATCGCATCTGACAGCTATCTGGCAGGGCTACGAGATCAATTCTACCCAGAAGCAGATTCAATTCTGCTTTATCGGTACGAGATTGGAGGAACTATCGGCGAACACTTAGACAAGCAATGTTTCAATAAATCGGTTACTTTAATCAATTTAGTTGATGCTGACAGCGACTTATTCGGAAACCGCCCGACAACAAGGTTCAGATGGGATAAGCAAAACTTTGAACTACGACATGGCGAAGTAGTTGAGTTTGATTCAAGAGTTATTCATTCTGTACCAAAATTAAAATCAGCCAGGTATAGTTTGCAATTCAGAAAGATTAGATAAAAAAAGCGGCGTTAGCGAAAACTAACGCCGCTTTATTATTCAGCTAACTTAATCTCGCCCTTCCTAAATTTGATAAAGAAAGTGATCGCCTCAATAATAAAATCGCTCCTACTCTCACCCGGCTTTAATAATCCCTGCAATTGCCGTGCGATCGATTTAGGCGCTCTAGCGCTAAATTGCACCTTCTCCTCGCCTTGGCGCACATACCACTCAGACTTGCCTTGAATATTTCCTAGAGGTGGTGGCATATTCTTTAACTAATTATTGACTCCCTAAATTATAGCCGTGTATTCATGGTATCAAATATAAAGAAATAGTTAAGGCTAAGCTATAGCCGTGAATTCATGGCTACAATAAAGAAGACAAGAAAAAGACGGGCTGCTTCAACAGCGCCGCCATCAGCAATTAATTAATACAGGTATCTTATCATGATTCAATCCGAAGATTACATCTACAGCAAATCAGCAGTCGCGCGAATGCTGAACATCGCATCTTCCTTGGTAGTTCGAGTCGAAAAGTGGGCGAATTGCGCCTTTGTAATCATCAAAGGCAAGCGCCCTCGGTTCTGGAAAAAGTTTGACTTCTTACTTCATTTTGCAGATTGGAGACGCAGCCAATCTAAGGAATTAGTAGTCGATCGTTTGATGCCTGATGTATTTGCCGTCATCAATGAGAAGAAAAGCTCTAAATACGTTATCAAAATCAAACCCGACGCGATCGTATGCACCTGCGAGGATTACAAGAATCAGAATAAATTTCTACCCACAGCCGGTGTGTGCAAACACGGCTATGCAGTTCTCAGAAAACTGGGAATAGAAAAACTCTCTGAATATATCAAAGACAACGGATATCAGAAGGCATTAGATAGCTTCAATAAGGAGCACAGCGCTAAGATGAGAGTAGCGAGGACAGACGCTTACAGCTTTGCAGTACAAGCACCTACCAATATCTATTACTGCGATTTACACCCCAGCATCATCAAATGCAGTTGCACACAATACGATACAAAGAAGCTTAACTCCGAGCAATTTTGCGCTCATGGCTACGCAGTTCTGAGTTATTTAGGATTCACCGGCAACCAGCAAATCAAGGACTACAAGCTAGGCTTTGAGTGGCTTGTAGATGATTACATCAATAAGGAAGATGAAATCATTGGAATTAATCAAGCGATGAACGATGAAGGCGAAGAACTCGACAGGTTAAGAGCCGAACGAGAGGCGATCGAAGCAGCAAAATTAACTGAAGAGGAAGATGCTATGAATTGTTTGTTTACCGCTCAGAGCTGGGGCACCGCTTCTAAAGCTAAGGAAAGTAAGAAGGAATTAGAGCCAACAGACGAAAATGGCAACTACATTGATGATGAAGATCGAGACGACGACGAGATGATTGACTACTACGACGATAAGCAAAGCCGAAAGTATTACTAAAAACTAGGGGGGCGCGCATCCTACACGCGCACTGCTAACAATTCAGGTAACAATCATGAATGAAGAAATCAAGAAAGGCGACAAGGTAGTAGTTTATATTCCCGAAATGGAAGTCAAACTATACGGCAAAGTGGATCAACACTTTGAAGAGGAACCATACGGCGAATGCTACCACATCAAAACACACGATGCTACTTGGTGTTTTGAAGAATCGGCAAACGTGATCGTGGTCAAAGACGAAGAGTAGTTAATTCATAGGGGGGCGCGCATCCTAACAACGCGCACTGTCAAAACAATTAGGGAAAAGATGATGACTTACAGCCAAGACAAATCTTACGACCCAGAAACCTCTACTACCGAAGAGGATGATGCCGAATACTACCGACAAGTAGCTATTGAAGAAGCCAAAACCGACGAAGAACGCGAAGCTGAACAAAAGGAAGTAGAAGCCAGCACCGCTAAATGGCGAGCCGAAAACCCAGATTTCAACTTATTCTAATCAATCCATAGGGGGGCGCGCATCCTCACAACGCGCCAAACAAACCAAACTAAACCAAACTAAACAACCCAACTTTAACACCATGAAAAAACAACAAATGCCAATGATTTCCGTGTTTGGCGCTAAGCCAGCAGATGCTTTGCTAGTCCCAGAAATCCCAATGTGTGTCCGCAACAACTGCCAAACTGGCCAGTGGGCGATCGGAGACACAGATTATGGTAGCAAGTGTTCTATGACTATCATTAAGTTCTCGAAATTCTTTGGGGACCTAGGCAAAACTTCGCAAACTCTTTGGGGCCAGCTTTGGTTCGTTGCCGAGAGCGGAGACTTGCCTCAAGGTGTCGCGATGTGCACCTATGTCAAAACTCGCAGCCTCAATGACTTTAACCGCCTAGTTATCTCTGTTCAGTCTCGCGGTATTGAACCAGCAACGGGTTTATTCGTCCCGACTTTCACCAAATACACCGGCGAAAAAGGAGCTTACTATGGATTGACTTGGAACTGGCAAGAACGGACAGATTTTGCGACATTGGAACAAGCAGCCGCTGTATTGGCTAACCCAGAAGCGCGATCGAATCTCTATGACCTCGAAGGCACACGAAATATGGTCTGCCTCGATCATTCTTCCAAGGAGGAAATCAAGGCGCTGACAGAATCTAAACCAGCACTAGCTGCTGCTGAATAACTCCAAAAGGGGCCGCGCATCTTACACGCGGATTGACAATTAATTAGAAGAAAACAAATACTTTATTGAGGCTTAAGTTGTGAAGAGAATTGTACCCTGCCAATGCTGCAAATTAGAGGCTGTCATCAATTTGCTATATGCAAATCGCTTGTGTCGCAGATGCGATAGTATTGAGCAAAAAGCGGCCGACGATGGCTACTACGATCGCCCAAACGTATCTGAACATTACAAAGCACCGTTCGACAATTTGTACGATCAAGCTTATCAAATCCATCATAGAATCTTGAGAAAATAAACCATGACTAAAATCTTTTTCTTTGACTTAGACGGAACCTTGAGACAACCCAAATCGGGTAAGACTTTCATCAACGAACCCGACGACCAGAAACCGATCGCCGGTGCATCAGAAGCGATCGCTCACTACTCCGACAGCTTTATCTGCATAGGCATCACTAATCAAGGTGGTGTTGCAGCCGGCCATAAATCGATCGAAAGTGCAATTGAAGAGCAGCGCATCACTCTTAAACTATTCCCCAAACTCTCAGAGATTTTCTTTTGTCCCAACTGGGGCGAAAGCTGCTACCAAATCTCTCGCGGTAATGTACCTTTATCTTTTGAAGCTCCCATCGGCGGCGATAGCTTGAAAGTATCCTGTCGCAAACCGGGACACGGGATGCTGTTGATTACATCTCAAACTTTCGGATTAGACAAAGCTTGGATGGTAGGCGATCGACCCGAAGATGAGAAATGCGCTACGGCTGCTGGCATCAACTTTATTGCAGCGTCGGTGATGCTGGCAAAATTTACACCGGGGATAAGTGAGATTGCTTGCACCCATACTGATCCGGCTGTACTTCTAGAATTCCTAGCACTTTAAAAACGAAACCGGTTTCGTTTCTTCAGCCTCCAGAAAGGGGGCTTTTTTACTGACTGGACAAGCTAGAATTGTCTAGTGGACAACTGGAACAAAAACGATGACAGAAGAGCTAACCTCGATCGCATCCCTGCAAACCCGATACAGTCTCAACAGCCGTCAAGCTGTGTACGATAGAATCTCAGCTTTGAAAATTACACCCGCAGCCCGCGGTAAATTGTCCGGTGGACAACTGGGCAAACTAGATGAACTGAACGAGCATCTAAAATCTGGCGGCATTCTCAGCGACTTTGAAAGCAGCCACGCCGAAGTTATGCCAGCGTCGATCGCGAGTTCGATCGAACCTGCAACCCCAGCAAAACTCACGAGCAACGACGGCGAAAACTTTATTGAACTTATCGAGCGTGTTGCAGCCGCGTTAAAACCAGCAGCCGACCCGCTGCAACACTACGCAGCACTCGAAAGAGCGATCGCTTGCGCCTGGATTTTATCAAGCTCTGAAGTTCGATCGCTCATTGGAACTAGACCAACGGGCGATCGATTCCAGCGTGGCAGTTTCGTCTTTATCCGCACTGGTAAAATCGGCGCTCAATCTGCGTGGCGCGTTGTGAAAGTTGTCATCGGCGGCACTCCTTACAAGTTTTAGGTCAGCAACAAAAGCGAAACCTGTATCGCTTTTGCCAAAAAATATTACCAAGCTTGCTCTGACTCAATCAGAGCTTTTTGCTGCTAACGCTTGCAAAGCTAACACCTGCGCCCTCAGAGCCTCATTTTCAGCCTTCTGGATGATTAACTCAGCTTGTGAGCTTCTGTACTTATCATCTAAATCCAAGTATGCAGGATTGCGCTTGATATCTTCTAACTTTTCTGCCGTTTTTCTTAAAGCGTCCTTAACTTTTTGTACTCCGAATACTTTGATAACTTGCTGTAAATTATCAGGAAAGCTGCCCTCCTCAAAATCAACGGGGAATTTCTCTGAAGAGTTTAGCAATTGTTGTGTTAATTCGATGTTAAGATCCATTATGTGATTCCTGATTACGATTACTTGTCAATGAGAATTAGTTGGTGATACAACCTTCTGCGACTGACACTTTCTAATATAACAAGAATCCCCGTTACAACGAGTTTGTAACGAGGATTTTTGCGTTTGTGCGATCGAACATAGCTACTGCTTAGACTTTTTCCACTCAATCAAAGCCTTGACTATAGCCTCTGCATCCAAGCTGCTGCTATTTGAATTCTGCACATTGATTGCGATATCCGAATTCAAGCTTACAAAACTTCCTGTGATTACCGTCAGCCCGCAATCATTTAACCCGATAACGCGAGCTTTTGCCTCAGCAGAAAGCTTTGTAAACAACTGCTTTGCTAATTGTTCTTTATCTTCTGCTGTTAATCCGTCAATCATCCTGCTTAATTCTTCCACGCCTAAAAAGCTAATTTCCATTACCTAGACATTAGTAGAGGACTGATGATTTTACACGACTATTGGCAGAGTTAGTATCCGTAACTTCCTCAGACTTTGGAAATATCCGGCGGACTATCTGAATCATCGCAGCCTCTAGCTCTTCCTCGCTGGCTGTGTCAATCAGAAGCTCCAAAGTAAGAACAGGACGATCGCTACCAACCAAGCCATACAGATATCTCCGAGCTTGAACTGGTAACGCTGAAATCATCGACTCAAGACTATCAGAGTAGACTCGCTGCTTACTGTGCCGATAATTACTAATCATTTGCATACTCACGCCAGATTGCTCAGATAGCCATTTTGCAGCTATTCCGTAATCATCCAAAGTCTTATCCAGCGCTTCTGAAAACTTCATAAATCTTAATATTTAAGTTAATTAGTTGATGAAACTATGCTTTATAATTTAAGTAGAAACTTAAAAAACTTAGCTTTTTAAGTCTAACACAGACTATCAAAAAACAGCTTTAAACGGCTGAAATGCTTGCAAACATAGGAGCTTGACTAATGAATTACAACCCTGAAGACGACGAGGAAGAGGAAGAGGAAGAGATTACTTACGACGACGACGGCTACGACGAAAAGACCGAAACTTGGGCCGACCCCAACTACGGACCAGACGGCACTCTTACCGACCCAGACGGAACTAATTAAAGGCTAGTTGGTTTCGATCGTACCGCATGAAGCGCGATCGAAACTAGCTCCCATGCTTTCAAATTCATAGATTCATTATATGACAAAAAAAGAGTTACCCGCCTACTACCCGCTGACTTTAGAGCTATCTCAAAAACTCAGAGGAGCTAACTTGACGGCTGCTGAATGGAGATTCTGGACCTATCTAACAGAGATTGACCCCTGGGGAGAGCGCTACAAAGATTTGAGCCCATTGACAATCATGACTGAGTGCAAAATGAGTAAGCCTACTTACTATCGAGCCAAAGCCAAGTTTCAAGAGTTAGAGATATTTGATTTTCAGGAAGAAAAGGTTAGCTTCAGAAATTTGATGGGAATTTCGTCGCTGAGACAGTCTCAAGAATTTAACAACAGTCTCAAAAATGATACTGCCAGTCTCAAAAATGATACTGCCAGTCTCAAAAATGATACTACCAGTCTCAAAAATGAGACAGAAAAATCAAAAATGAGACTCGATTCTCAAAAATTTAACAACGAAAGCTCAGAAGCCTTGCCACATAAAGGTTCTAAAGTCCCTCAGACTCTTAAGACTAATACAGACTTTCATAAGACTAATCAAACTCTCTCAAAGCAAACCGAGAGAGAACAGTGGGAATTTTTTCAGAAAACTCTTTCAGGAGAAGAGTTAGATTCCTTCATGAATTTCGGAGTGCACACAGCCAAATCTTTCAAGGAAAGTTTGACGACCACGGCAATCAGACTTCCTGAAGCTTGGGTTAAGAAGAATCATCAAGAGCTTTACAAGCAATTCTTAGTGGCACTGAAGGAAAAATATGGGACTAGCGACTTTCAATTAATTCTTGAGGGTCAATGTTCCGAGAATCCTCCACCTGTAGAAAATCAGCCTATTCCTTCAGATATTGAGTACTGCTCGATCGCCAACTTGAAAAGAGTTTACGGCGCTGACTGGAAAAATGCTGCTACTCATTTTGGAATTGAAATTAAGGAGTAACCATGAAATCTCACGAAAGAACCTTTGTAATTGATCAAATTAAAGAAGAACTCGAAAAGTTGCAAACATGGCAATTGTTACAACTACTAACTGAAATCAAAAAAGACTCTGAATCGTCCTTGCATCCAAACAAATGCTCTAGCTGTGAAGCCCCTATTATTTGGAGCAAAATTAAATCAGCTTTCTTAAATCAAACGACAGGCGCCAAACATAATTGCCCGCAAAATAGACACTCTCCGAGTGCATCAATTATGGGGCAATGCAAATGCTCAAAATGCAATCCAAAATTACCAGGCTTAAATTAACCAATGAAATCTAATGCAAAATCTACCCAATCCACAGCCCGTAAGCCTGCATCTAGCAGTTCCCGATCGCGAAATGCGGCTCTTGTATCGAAAAGTGATTTATCGAGTCACAGTGAACCAAATACCGACGAATTGGATGGAGTTATCGATCGCAATGAAGTGTCCGCCGTGGAAAGTGAAACGGGCGATCGAGTTTTGGCGGAGACGGGGATTGATAGTGGAGAGCCGAGGATTGCTGTACTCAAACCAGAATTGAAAAACGAAACCGGTTTCGTTTCTGAAGGAGAAAAAGTAGCAGCTAAATCAGTAGCCGCTAAACCTACAATTTCTCAATCACCAGAATATGCTTTTGGATTTGAAATAGGCGATCGCGTTGATACACAATATGGACAAGGCTTTGTTGATAAGATTTTACCTGATCGTCGCGAAGTACACGTAAGAAGAGACAGCGGTGGATTTACTTGTTACAAATTCAATCAAGCTGCTGGTGAAATTTCGCGCTTACCATGTGATGCTTTTGGAAATGTTAAAGGCAATCCATTACAAACAGATTGTGGCGAAGTTCAACACGCAGTAGAAGCCGACGGACAGCTTAATTTGCTGGAATGGGACAGCAATGAACCGCCGGAACCTGATGATTTTCCCGGTGACTTAGAAGGATTCAAAGCAGCTTATTTGAATTGGTCTAATTGCCTCGAAGGCACGACAGAAGAAGAATATCAACACATAGATGCGGAGGAAATATGGAATCAATCGGGAGCTGGAATTGGCTTGATTTATGCAGCGGAGTCGGTGCCGGTTTCCCTTTCGCCGGAATCAAATGCTGGGGACGCAGCCCCGATACACTCGTTGAATGGGACGAGTTCTGCACCAACAGCATTCTCTCGCGAAGATTCCCTGATGCCCGAAGACTTAGCAACATCAAAAGCCTGGATTTTGGGGGAGACTACTTTGAAAAACCCGTCGATTTCATTACCGCCAGTCCTCCCTGCCAACCCTTCTCAGTTGATGGAAAACGACTTGCAGCCGACGACGATCGAGACTGTTTCCCCGCCGTCCTCACCGCGATCCGACAACTGCAACCCCACTTTGCAATTATTGAAAATGTTGCCGGATTACTCAATTGCCCACAGCGAACCGGAAGCAGCGAATTCTATCTCACTGGAATCCTTAAGCATCTATCCGACAGCGGGTACGATGCAGAATGGCAATGTCTCACCTCAGCCCATTTTGGGGCGCCCTGGCGTAGAGAAAGATTACTTATTATTGCGATCGCCCGGAGCGCTGTCAACTACGAAAGGACGACCCCCTGGTCAGAGCAGATTAGAGGTTCAGTTGCAGCAATTATGGCTGATTCAGGAAGGGGAAGTAGTAGCCCCGGAATTCCTAGAACTTGGCTACAGCCTGCCTACAGGTTGGACGAACCCAGAGGAGAATCGAACAGCAATCGAACTGTCGCAAGTTCAGACACAGCAGTTGCCGACCGTCCCCAGTTCGGAGTTGCCTCTCGTGATGGAGTCAACCGCAATCGTAGAGTTGCCCTCGGAAACGCACTCGATTGGAGAGTTGCAGCCGTTGCTCTCAAACGAATTGAATATCTTGCCGGACTTGGGGAATCTTGGATCTTTTAATAAGGATGAGTTACTTTCGATCGCACGGGAACAGCACGGATTTATTCTCAGCATTGAGCGCAAAGAGTTTGATCTAGGAATAGAAAAACTGCAACGTGCTTGTGCAACTGGTATTTGCTTGCAAGAATTTAAGCGCCGCTGCAAGTATGGCGAGTTTGAGAATCAGCTAGAAGCTGCTGGCATTAGTGTCCGATCGTCCCAGAACTACATGGCGATCGCGAAAAATTGGGACATCGTTGAAGCAAAAACGAAACTCGTTTCGCTTCTGACAGAGGAAAGTCAGGAGAACTTGCCAGCGATCGGGCTGAAGTGGGCTCTCGAAGCTATACGCGACGAGAAGAAGCAGCTTAAGTCGGCAGAGCCACCAGCAGACCCAGATTCTTGGAGAACACCAAACACTAGAGACCAGCCAATTGTTCAACTAGTTACGGAAGCTTTGGGCGGCGAAATTTGGTGCGACCCGTGCTCTGATCCTGGTCATCACATCCCGGCAAGGGTGCACTATAACAGTTCAGACAGCGGATTAAACGCCAGGAATCTATGGACTAGAACTGTATTTATTAACCCGCCGTTTTCTAACCCGCTGGAATGGGTTGATAAATGTTGCGATTCGATCGCCCGCGGTGATTGTTCTCAAGCAATCATGCTATTAAAAGCTGGAACTCTCAGCAATCAGGGTACGGGCGAATTGATTAATAAATTTGCTAGCGGTATTTGTCATTGGCGGGGTCGAATCAATTTCCTCAATGACAACGGCATCGCTGTTAAAGGTTCCGATTTCGACTGTGTGCTCGTTTATTTCGGGGATAGATTCGATCGCTTTCAAGAAACTTTCGAGACTTTCGGCACTGTAAGCTTTATTGAAAACCACTACAGCAGTGTTAATAAGCGCCCGGTTCCTGCTGTTAAATCTATAGCTGAAGAATCGAGAGAGTTAGCGGCTGCTGTTGGACTGAGTAACGGTAAATCGGTGCTTCCTGACTTGCGAGATTCCGATCGCGAACTGATGGAACGCTGCGACCCAAACACCTGCGACGATCGACCGCTTACAAGCAATCCGACTACGACAGTTGAAATGACTCGCTCAGAATCTCTGGCAATGGATAGATTTGAGCTAGCAAAGCAAAATTGCTTGAAGGATTACATCGTTGCTGTTAGCAGCAGTCTCTCGGATTTCAGCGATGAACAAATTGCATTCTTAGCCAAGGCTATTAATGAAGAATCGGCTAAGCGCATCTGCGGATTCTAAACTTAAGCGGGGGAAATCTCCCCCTTTTTTCTTCACTCTGGGAGACAATGCTTGACAATCGCTGTGCTATTATAGAAGCAGCTATCAAACTATTAACTATGCCAACACATAAGAATCTAGAGACAGCAAAAAAATACTGGGAGCTTTATCAACAAGGGCTTAACTTTGAACAAATAGGGAAATCTTGCGGAGTTACCCGGCAAGCAGTGTGGGGCGTACTGAAAAATCATAAATACTGCTTTCGAGAAAAAAAGGAAGCTCCCTTTAAAGAAAAGCAAATTGGAGCTTGGAATTCCAGAAAAGTTAGGCGACTTGATACAGGAGAAATTTATGAATCTGTTTTAGATGCAGCTAGAAAAGCAGAAGTAGATCGCTCATCAATTGCACGAGCAATTGAACGAGGAGGAAAATCAGCAAAAACTAAGTGGGAATATGTAAACTAAATCGCTACCTTCTTTAACGATGAACAAATCGCATTCTTAGCCAAAACTACTAATGAAGAATCGGCTAAGCGCATCTGCGGATTCTAAACTTAAGCGGGGGAAATCTCCCCCTTTTTTCTTCCTTTTTACAACTTATGAAGATAATCTACGCTCAAGAGCACAGACAAAACAGAAAAGCAAACGTTGGCAATTATTTCTATGTCCGCACTCATTCTATTGATAAATTTGACTTTACGGGTATTTGGAATTTGCCAAACGATGCGACTTTCAGCGCATATCGATCAATTTATCAATATCATCCGATTTCTAAAGAATTTTGGATTTGCGTAGTTGATGAATCTTCGACAGTTCAAAGAATTAGCATTTATCCTAGTGGCAATGTTGCCTCAGTTGAAGGAAAATTCAGAATAATTGTCAAAGCCAATCATGATCCTTACTCATCACGACTAATAAAATGGTGGAATGCCGGCGACGGTTCGATCGCCTATGCCGAACTTTGCGCCAAGTATCTCAAGCCTCGCATCATGCAAATTCCACAGTTTGAACTTGACCAGCTTGCAGAACTTAAACCTCAACCTACTGATGCTGTAATTGGCGGAGATACTGCTTTTCAAAAATGGCTATCAACTGCGGCCGTCTCGGGTGGAAAGCATAAAAGTTAGTCATTGGTCATTAGACATTGGTCATTAGTTTTGATATATAATAAAATTGTTGCCGCCGTCCCATGCAAATTGCATTAGGTGTGGAGAGAGAGAGGGATTATCGAAATCTCCCGCATGCAGCGTCTAAACAGTTTCTGGTCACCTCGAAAGCATGGAAACCAGAGCAAAAAGCAGCAAAACTTAATTTGCTGCTTTTTGCTTATAAATAGAGATTAAGATTTAGTTATCTATATCTTTTTTGCCATGCAGAAGCTCAGAGATGAAATAGGCAACTACCGCTATGTTTCCGAAGGAACGCCCTGGCCGTCTTGGAAAAAGGGAGAGCGAAGACGAGAGGCAATTTTGCAATTACTAGAGGAAAATCCCGGCATTTCGATCGCACAGATTGCCAATTCTATCAGCCTGTCCCCGCTGCAAGTCCGTCGGCATCGAGCACGTTTAATCTCGGATTGCTTGTGGAAAGTGTGTCTAGTTTCGATCGTCCTTGGCAGCACCTTCACCGGTGGCGCATATTGGGCAAATAGAGAAGTATTTGATGAGGCGATCGATAGTTGGGTTCACTGTGTGATCGACTGGAAGGAGGATGCTGTTTGGTCGATCGAGCAAAATTGGCCACAAGTATAATTTACTTTTCCGGTGACTCTGTAATCATCCGTAATTTCTCGGATGCTTGCGGAGTAAAGGTTGCAGAGTTTTTCCGGTTTCGGATACCGGAAAACTTCTTGCTGTTTCCGGCAACCTTAATATAATATGTATTATAAGTTTTGAAATATTCCGATAGGATTTTTATGACACCGGAAAATCAGGCGGAAAAGGTTTGGGTTACACCAGCGGAAGCCCAAAAAGAGCTAGGTATAGGGGAATCTCAGTATTATGTCCGTACTGAAAGATTGGGAATTAACTCAACAAGAATAAAGGGAAAGGCTTATTTGTCACAAGAACAAATGCAAAAACTGAGGGAATACAATCAGCCTCAAAATGCTTTGGCAACTGTCGATAATTCTTCTGAAATTACTTCTTTAGAGATTCCTTTACAATCAGGTTCAAATGTTGGGGAAATTTCCAGCGAGGAAAAGGACGATATTTGGAGACTAGCCGGTGAAATAAAAGCCAGACAGCTTACTGCTAAAGATTTACTGGCTTTACATTTAGCTGCTGGAATGAAGTTTGAAGATTTAGATTTAGACTTGCAAGAAAGAGTGCAAGAAGTTAATGCAGCAGCCAACCCTGAAAATATGGGAAAGTCAATCGCGGGAACGGCTCAAGCTATGTTAGAAGAGCGACGATCGCACCAGAAATAGCAAAGATTTGTGAAGCACTTAAGTCTGGTAATTCCTGCATTGTGCTCGGAGAATTTGGCAACAGTTTAGATGATGCCGCCAGTGCGATCGAGTTCGAGTTAAAAGACAACTTCAGTATTGCTAAAGCTATTTATAAAGGTTCCGGCAAGAACTTCTTTAAAGCTTTAGCAAACGCTTTCGATATAGACACAACGATGCCCAAACTCAACGCTGACGGGGAAGAGATAGGGGAAAAGCAAATGACACTTGATGAACTTAAAGAGGAGATAGCTGCTAATATTCCAGCCGATGCGCTGCTGATTTTGCCTGAAGCGAGGCGACTTTCAACTGGTATTAGATTCTGGCTTGAAGACTTAAGCTGTAGAATGTGCTGTTTTTCTCTGACTAATCCTAATCGAGATATCTTTCTTGATATGGTTGAGATTGAGTTGAGTTTGCCAGACGATCGAACTGTTCGTGAAGCAATGGAATGTGAGGCAAGTTCGATCGGACTTAATATATCTGCGGCCAGATTCTCCCAGCTTCAATCCTACGCTGGCAGAAATTCTAGTGCAGCTCGTAAGATTA
>Ga0335395_10000916_pt1 | contig 18618 bp, 20 predicted proteins | sample MAT02_FD_205744 | JGI IMG/M metagenome (GOLD analysis project Ga0335395, IMG submission 205744) | Freshwater microbial communities from Lake Fryxell liftoff mats and glacier meltwater in Antarctica - MAT-02 (spades assembly) (version 2) ...
GAAGCGAAGCTATCCCGTAGGGAATCGCCAACTATTTCCGCAGCAGAGCGAGCGCCCGTACCCGATACCAAATTAGAACCCCGACTTCTTCAAGAAGTCGGGAATATAGACCCACAAAACCCACCATTTCAAACTCTCCACATATCTAATCCGGCCGTGCAAATCCAGTTCGAGGGTCACTAATAAATAACCCTAAAACCAACGTTTCCATCACCGTATCCCAGACAGGAGTCAAACGTTCTGCATCATCAACCCAGTAATCAAAAGTAATCAAACACTGAACATTAGAGCCCAATCCCACACAGATTCGCGAATAAGCTGCCCGCTGTTCTGGAGGGTCAATAAATTTGAATTCAGTCCAAACAATCCGAGCAGTTTGTCGATTCAGTTGTATAATTTATCCCATGTCGAACGGATTTCGGGAGTCTTCTTCCGCCACCTGCTTTAATAGCGGAGCCAAGGGAAAATCTGCCCAATTTCCGGGGGGAAGTAAATTAAACGAAACTTCTAAACCACAATCATCATCCGGCGGCTTTTTGTCAGTAAACCGAAACGACTTTGTATCCGGTTCAAAATGCCAATCATCAGGGACATCAAAACGGACAGCTCCTCTTCCTGCGACAAAGATGCGAGTTCCCGGCTTTGATTTCCAGTTATGATTTTCATTGAGCTCTAGGGTTTCCTTGAGCCATTCTTGCTTTTTGCGCTTAGACATAAACAGAACGCGAAACTGCTGCTAAGGTGTATTTTTAGACATCGTAAGTATATTTTAACCCTATTTTGCTCGCCCTTTGCTCAAATATAACAATCCTTACAAAAATTAAGCACGGGTATCGGGAAGCCGGGTTTTTTTACGAAAATAATTCGTCCCCGCCCTATAATTAATAAAAAACCCGGTTTCTTTAGTCGCAGCGCGTAATTCATGTATAACAATCATTACAAAAATTATGAATCCCTCTCTTCTCCATTCCTCTGTGTTCTCTGCGCCTCTGCGGTCAAAAAAAATGACATTTCACAATTTGCTAACATTTATTTTTCACTCTTTGGAATCACATATCTAATGCCACCTTTATTCCCCCCCGCATCACCACGGTAGCGTGGGATAATATGAATAGCAGCGTGACTTCGACTTTGACCCGCATCTTTATTAATATTTATCCCCACATTAAAACCGTCAGGCTGAAACTCTTTAATTAACATTTCTTGCACTTTATTAGCCATGAACCAGCAAGCAGATTGTTCTCTAAACGGTAGTTCAAAATAATTAGCAACGTGACGCTTAGGGATAATTAAAACATGACCTTTGCTGGCAGGATAACCATCAAGTATAGCATAGGCTGTTGCGGACTCAGTTAGCAAAGTTAGATGTTTATGCGGGTTGCAAAATATGCAATTGTTAGCTGAATTTCGTTGATGATTGTAATGGACATATTCGTATATTTCGCAAGACTCATCGGAGTGCGCTGACTTAAAAGGAAGTTTGACAATGCACTGGTAAGTAGGTTTTTTGTGGACGTAATGTTCTCGAAAGCCTTCTTTTTTGAGATCCCTTCTGACTGCGAAATACGCTTTACCTCCCGGTTTCAACAAATGCGAGACTTCCATGATCACACTAGCTTGTTCTTCTGGAAACAAAACATTCACAACATAAAAACAAATGATTGTATCGAATTTATTGTTGGGATATTCCGGGAAATAATAAGGGTCATAACCTGCAATATCAAAGCCTTTTTGCTGCAATAACTTAACATCGTTCCCGAAGCCACACCCAAAGTCTAACACTTTACCTTGTAGCAAGCTTTTATCTAATAAATATTTTGCCGGAAATGACAGGTAAATTCTTTCGATAGCCGTCAGGTGGCTGAATTTATTTTGCTGTTTTTTCATAGCATAAATCTTATTTCAATCATTTTTTTAGTGGTTGCGTAAAGGCTTTGTTAAAATTCCTAGGATTTTGTCAACTTCGTTAATATAATAATCGCTCAAATCAATAAAAGCTGTTTGATTTACCAATTTGAGAAACTTCCAAGCATTTCCCGTAGTAACGCCACCGTAAATCGCCTCAATTTCATCATTTTGCTGTTGATTGAATCGCTGGGCTCCCAACATTTCAGCAATACACTGTCCAAGTCCGTTTTTGATGTTTTCATTTTTCGCTTCTACTAAGGTGAAAACTGGAGTTCGGATTTCATACAAGTCGCTGGATGCGGTGAGGATATAATCGCAGTACCCGTTAAGTCCACTTTCGGGATCAGCGTTAAATTCGGTGCCGGAAAAAAAGCCGATTTGGAAGTTTAAGATGCGCCGCACTTCTAACAATACGGGAGCAATAATTAACTCGGAACGAGCTTTTTCAGTATTGATAGCATTGGCGAGAGGGACATATTCTGTTAGGGTTGTTTTGAGATATTCGCTAGGTTCGATTGATTCTATATCTGCAAACAAAACAGTTTTTTCATTGACGGTGAGGTTAAAGGCTGTTCGCACTTTTGTGATGGTAGTAAATTCACTATATGCCATTTTAAAATTCCTTGTATAAACTTAAAGTTACCGACGATACTTGACATTTTACCATTATTGCAGTTTGGCGATCGCACTTTTTTCGACCAATACCTTACCAGTCACCAAATCCCGCACCGTCGCCAACAAAACCCGCCGTTCATCCACCTCAAAGCTCACCGACACCCTGTCAATATATAATTGTCCAGGCGGGTTCAAATGAGCCACACAAACCTGCTCGTGGTGACTTTCCAGAGAGCGAAAATCACTCTGTTTGTGCAGCAGGCTGCTCGTCATTTGCCCTTTTTCATTAAAAACAACCTCCGCTTGCGATACCTCTGCAACTTCCCCAATATCTAAGCGGATTTCCCTTTGCCCTTCCATTGCCACTTGCAGCGTCAACTGTTCGGAACTTTGACAAGGATACTTCATTTCCTTGCTAAATATCGGCGAATAAGAATAAGTTTTAGCATAAGGTTCCCAGAGGCGAATTGCATAGCTGTGACGCAAATAATCGTCAACACTCGCCAATTGTGTTAAGGCTAAAGCACCGCACGCAACTGCTTCAAAAGGCTTGTCCATTTTGACCTTTTGTCGCCCAAAGTAGGAAATAACTAAATTAGATACAGCCGGAATTAGAGAAGTTCCTCCTACCAGCAAAACCTGTTCGATATCTGCCTTCGCGATACCTTTTCCCAGCGCAATGCTTAGGACTTCATCTAAAGCTTGCCGCAACTGTTCTAATAACTGTCGAGATTCTATAATGTCTTCTAGTTTTTCGCGGTTTAGCTCCAATTTATAAGACATAAAAGTTTCATCATCAAACCAACTTTCTTTTGCTTCATTAACTTGAGAAAGTTGAATTTTTAGTTTTTCTGCTATTTCTAATAAATTCTCGCAGCCAACTGCGCCGACTTCTGCCCGCGATGAACCAATCTGCCGCAAATAATCTTCGACAATCCAGATGTCAATATCTTCGCCACCGACATAGGCATCTGATTTTGCCAACACTTCGGCGCGCACCCCCCCCAGCCCCCCCTTACTAAGGGGGGGAGTAAGATTTCTACCCCCATTTTGGGGTAAGGGGGAGAGCGAGATTTCTCCCCCCTTTAGCAAGGGGGGGTGAGGGGGGGTTACAGCTGTGCGGACTAAACTTAAATCTAAAGTACCACCACCAAAATCTACTACTAAAATTATAGAACCGGGGCGTTTTACTGCATATCCCAGGGCAGCGGCTGTAGATTCATCTATTAGCTGAAATTCGGAAATTCCCAGGTTTTGTGCTAAGTCGCGAAACCAATCTAAATATCGCTCAAATGCTCCTACGGGGACTGTAAAAATTACTTTATCTGGATGTATTTTTTGCGAATGTAGTTGTTTAAAAATAGTTTTAATAAATTGTTCGGCTACAGATTTAGGTGTGTAAATTTCGCCGTCGATATTGCGGGGAGGTGGCTGAAAATCGGCGGCTAAATCGCGCTTGAAGGCTTTGAACAAACGCTCTGGCTGAGATTGTCCCAAACGCTGCGATCGCACTTTTTCGCCCAAAACCAATTCCCCCGGCCCTTTGACAAACACTAGAGTCGGTACTACAGGTATTTCTTGGCTATCTCCGCTGAATTTATTCGTTTTAAAAATGTGCGATATTTCGCCCAATCTCAAAGTTTCTGGTGTTTGCGTATCCGGGTTGAGGATGCACACAACTGTGTTGCTCGTGCCGAAATCAATTGCGACTGTAGTCATGTCAATTTTAAATTTTAGACTTAACTTTTTATTCCTCCGGGGAGGGTGCGGCTGACTTTAGCAGGAGCAAGAATTCGCTCTCCGTCTCGATAGCCGACAAACCGAACGTAAACTAACTCTCCTTCTGTTATATCCTCAACATCGGGCTGGTGCAACTGCGGATTATAGGTAACTTGTTCCCAGGCTGAACCAATCATTTCCCAATTCCAACTTTTCAGCAGATTTTCTAGGGGAGTAAAAAGAGCCGAGAGGTTTTTTGCTGGCAAATCTGGCTTGGCTTCTGCCATTTTGCGCGCGCTGGGATAGTTGGTTAACAAAGTTTGCAACTGTTCAAAGGTAGCGTTGCGAAAATCAATAGTTAGTTGAGTTTTTTGCTGTTGCAATTCTTCTCTAAGTCGCAAACACTGCTGTCTTAATTCGGCAATTTCTGTTGCATCAGTTGCCTCTGTCGTCGATGTGGGAAGTGCCGCAAAATTGCGATCGAACTCTTGGAAATTCAAGTTTAGCACTGTTGCCAGCCGCCTCAGTTGCTCTAGACTGAGGTTTTTCACGTCTCCGCGCCGCACTAAACGCAGTCCGAAGCGAGTTAAGCCAGCTTGTGCGGCTAAATCTTCCCAATCGGCAATATCTAGCTGATTCATGCGTTCTCGCAGAATTGTATCGTACTTGAATTCGATCGCATCTCCAGCTTCCGATGCAGCATAAGCATAGACTAAAATTAGAAAAATGCCCCCGACAGCTAGCACGATGCTGAAGGCAGGCACTGTTGGCACACTAAGGAGATAGAACATTGTTAATTTTTCTAAACCTGTTTTAAAGTCTGCGTTTGTTCCACGGTCAAGTTTTCTTCACCTTGATAGTATTCTGGAAGCAAGTTTTGAGATTCTATTTTTCCGAGGGCTTTTTCGATGTCGGCGGTGGTTTCTGTACAACTCGCACCGGTGGCGTTGAGGACGGTTTCAGTAATTTTGCCGTCTTTGCCGATGCGGTATTCTATTTGGCGATACTCTGCCATAGTAGTTCCTCTTCGTTTAATAGTTGACAGTTGACGGTCATGGGAACAATCTAAAATCTAAAATCTAAAATCTAAAATCTAAAATTCCCTGACGGTTGAGTTATATTATAGATTGTGTTTACCAATTATTCAAATGAATTTTTGTAGCGACAATGCAACGGGAGTTTCCCCGGAAATTATGGCCGCGATTGCAGCGGCTAATTGTGGTGCTGTTTTGTCTTATGGAGATGATGAATATACAAAACGTTTGCAAGTTAAATTTTCGGATTTGTTTGAGACATCGGTGACGGTTTTTCCTGTAGCAACTGGTTCGGCTGCTAATTCCCTGGCGCTGGCGGTTGTGACTCCTCCTTACGGTGCGATTTATTGTCATGGCGATTCTCATATTAATCTTGATGAATGCGGTGCACCGGAGTTTTTTACTGGCGGTGCAAAGTTGGTGACGCTAACAGGAAATCATGCTAAGATTGAGGCAGAGACTTTAGGAAAAATTATCGATAAAGCTGGTGCAGGTGTCGTCCATCACGTACAGCCTGCCGCCGTTAGCATCACTCAAGCAACGGAAGCTGGAACAGTCTACAATCCTGCGGAAATTTCGCAGATTTCCGAAGTTGTTCGCCACCACAATTTACACCTGCATATGGATGGGGCTCGCTTTGCTAATGCAGTCGCCAGTCTGGGCTGTTCTCCTGCGGATGTGACTTGGCGCGCAGGTGTCGATATTCTCTCGTTTGGAGCGACTAAAAACGGCGCGATGGCTGCGGAAGCTGTGGTTTTTTTTAACCAAGAATTGGCAAAGACTTTTCCTTTTTACCGCAAGCGCAGCGGGCATCTGTTCTCGAAAATGCGGTTTTTGTCGGCGCAGTTGGAAGCGTACATAACTGACGATTTGTGGCTGAGAAATGCGGCTCATGCAAATCAGATGGCCGCTAAGTTAGCGCAAGGGTTGGCTGGTATTGAGGGATTAATTTTTTGTCATCCAGTCGAAGCTAATGAAATTTTTATGCAAGTTACCGAATCTGTAATTGCGGCGGTTTTAGCTGAAGGATTTCAGTTTTATCGCTGGGATAGTGAAGCTGGATGTACTGTGAGACTTGTCACTGCTTTCAATACTCAGGAAGCCGATGTAATTGCTTTGGTAGAAGCTGTGAAACGCCATTATTCATCCGATTTTAGATTTTAGATTTTGGATTTTAGATTGAAGAATTACTCCGGCGAATAAATCCGGGGCGGGTTTTAGAGATTGTTTGTTATTGGCAATTATTTTTGGTGGAACCCGCCCCTACGGTTTAATAGATGATTCAGAAACAGGCGGTTCAGTTTTAGTTAGTTCCGGTTCCACTACTTCTAAGTGCTCTTCTAAAAGGGCAAGATTTCTCATGTTAGATTTATAAAACGCATCGAAGATATCTCCCACTAAAGGTACTGAGCCGATGACTGCTTCTAGACTGATGTTGTAAATCATTTTTCCTAAAGTTTTTTGGGGGATGTTGAACCGAGTTGCTAAATAAATTAGGTAGGCGGAAAATGCGGTATCTACTATGTCGCCCGCACCTGGAACCAAACCGATAATCGGATCTAAGCCGATGCGAAATTTGGTACCGGGGATGCTGAAGGCACTATCCATCAGACGGCTGAATTTGCGGATGCGGTTGAGTGTGGCAAGACGCTCTATATTGTTCATGTTAGTATTTATTAGTTATGAATTACCAAATGCTGAATTCCCCATTCGTGCATGGCATTAATAATCGGTTTGAGACTTTCTCCCACAGGCGTTAGGGAATATTCAACTTTCGGGGGAACTTGCAAGTAAATTTCGCGATGCACAATCCCGTCTGATTCCATCTCCCGCAATTGCTGTGTCAGCATTTTTTGAGTAATGCCGTTTACAGCTCGTTGCAGCTCGTTAAAACGCTTCACTCCTTGAAATAGCTCCCGCAGAATCAAGACTTTCCAGCGCCCGCCAATTACGTCTAAAGTTCTCTCTACAGGGCAATTTGCTCTCTCAATACTTCCTGCTTTAACTTGCATAGTATCTTTTTGGTAACTACCGTACTTTTAAGTGCGTACTTCCATAATAGCTTGACTCGGTTTAAACTAGAAATATCTCAGAAACACCGATAAATTTCACTGAGGATGCAGAAAATGATTACCGTCAGAAAAAGTGAAGCAAGAGGACACGCCGAGCGCGGTTGGCTGGACAGTTACCACACATTTTCTTTTGCCGATTATTACGATCGCAATTATATGAATTTTCGCTCCTTGCGGGTAATCAACGAGGATGTCATTAGCCCCGGCAAAGGTTTCGGCACTCACGGACACAGCGACATGGAAATCATTACCTATGTACTGGCAGGAGCCTTAGAACACAAAGACAGTTTGGGAACTGGTGCAGCAATCAAACCCGGTGAGGTGCAGCGGATGAGTGCAGGTACGGGCATTCAGCACAGCGAGTTCAATCACTCACAAACTGAGCCTGTTCATTTGCTGCAAATCTGGCTATTACCTGATACAAACGGCTTGCCGCCGAGTTACGAACAGCGGGAGTTTCCGGTAGCAGAAAGGCGCGGACAACTGCGCTTAGTGGCGGCGCGAGATGCGAGAAATGGGGCGGTGAAAGTGCATCAAGATGTCGATTTGTATGCGGCGGTTTTGGATAAAAACTCGCGGGTTTCTCATGCTTTGCAGCCAAATCGCCATGCTTGGGTGCAAGTGGCTCGCGGTGCTGTTTTGCTCAATGGTTTGACTTTAGAAAATGGCGACGGTGCGGCGGTTAGTGATGAGGCTGAGTTGGTGATTGAAGCGGTCGAAGATGCGGAATTTTTGCTGTTTGATTTAGCATGAAATTCTCTACCATACATAACCAACAGTTTGACGAGCCAGCGATCGCACTTTTCTAAAGAATGGTTAAGATTTCTGCTATGTAGCTATACCTTGGTTAAGCTATATTTACTGGTTTTCGCCCATCAGCTTCCCCGGCAAAGGATAATCAGCAGTATTCTTGTGAACTATAGTCTGGAGACAAGCAATCATGGCAGAAATTGCAGTTATTGTGGAGAGTTTGTGGGAACTTGATGAGGATGAGCTAGCAGCACAGATTGGCTCTCACACTCAAGCCATAGAGGATGATGCGGCTGGACTTGGAACCACAGGGATAGATCCAGCTTCCCTGGATTCTATTGATGTAGACGTTGCAACCAGAGCACCGATCGATCCCAGGCTCCTAGAAGCTGGCCGGCGACTGTTCGATCGCGTAAACCCTTTAGTTTACGAGCTGATGTGCAAACCCCTCGGAAACGATGCAGATACTCAGAAAATCCTGGATGAAGCGATCAGCCAGAATTACACGAAAGCTGCTAGTATATTAGCTCCTACTCTAATCTCTGGACTGGGACTTGCTCCTAGTGTTGCTACTCTCCTGGCCACGTTGATTATCAAAAAGATTGCCAATTATGCCGCTACTGGAATTTGTGAAACTTGGCAGCAAAATCTGCCCAAACCCGCAAGCTGAGCCACAGAAATTCTAGGGGAGGGCGATCGCACAGACTATCTGAAAATCCCAGAAGTCGATCGTGCGCGATCTTCCCTTAGCTATCCCCTCATCTTTGACTTATAGTGCATAGACTGCCAATACTTGATTGCCTATCCAATAAGGGTTTACTAGAGTTGAGCAATCGCTACTCGTAGTGCTGCCGCAATAACTCCCTCCGGGATGGTTGCCAAAATCTGTTGTCCTTGCTGCCGTAAAAATTGCTTGAAGATAGGATCTTTCTCTGCTTCTGCTAGCATTAGCTGCTGGAGCAACTCTACCTGAGTTTCATCTGTGGCAGCTACCTTTTGTCCAGATAATTGTGTAAGAAACCTTTGAGCAGTGGCGACAATTTCTATTGAATTAGGACTGGCAACAATATTCCGCAATTGACCTGCTTCTTTGCTATACTCGATGGTTTCACCTGCTAAGTTAGTGATGGTACTGCCTGAGATGAAAAAATTCTGACCGAAGGGCTTTTGACTGTAGCCTTTGAGAGCGACTGCTTGATCGGCTACAATTCCTAGTATCTGATTGATCTGCTGCTCTTTTGTTGCTAGGAGTGCTTGCATCTCTTCATATCTGGCATACAAGTTTCGCTCGACCTCAGCACTAGGAATATTCTCATTGTGAGTCACTTTCACAATCCATAGATCGCCACGTTTCTCAATCCCGCGCAGTTCCAGGCCTATTCCTTCATCTTCTAGTTGGAGTTTTTGTAAGGTAAAGGCAAATGCTCGCCAGTTCACTCCCTCCCTGAAGACCAATTCCACAAGGTTGCCAACTTCCTGATAGAGGGATTCAAACTCTGTCTGCTCAAAATTGCGATCGCTGGGGTGGCGATCGATCGGCTTTCCTTTATCATCCAGTTTTCGATAAATGTACTTACACTTAACATTGGTAAAACAGGTTTGACTGTTGATATTCCAGTTTTCAATACAGATTCCCGTCAATTCAGCTTCCGTAAAATCTACGCCAGTTACATCAGTTTGCACAAAAATACTATCTCTTAAATCAGCTCCGCTTACATCAGAGCCACTTAAGTTAGCACTTGTAAAATCATACTTATGCATCTTAGCTTCTTGTAGATACGCCCCTTGCAAATTAATGCCCCTAAAATCATTTTCTTCACAAGATCCATAAATGAGGAGGCTTTGAACTTTTGGCTTATCTAAGTCCAGATAACGATTATCGACTCTTGCTCGTTCCAAACCTTCTACATTTTTGAAGCGTGTCCGGTAAAGTTTTCTTGCTCTTAAATCAGTGTTGGCAAGCTTAGCACCCGTGAAATCGATACTACTGAGGTCTAGATTGTAAAAAGAACTACTTCCCCATGTACTGAAGGCGATCGCCCAGTTCCTTAAAAATTCAAAATTTTTCTTTGGCTTCCCCTTCATATCGCAAACATCAAAACTTAGTTTGACAGTCAATAATCCCATCAAAAAACCAGCTAGCAGCTTGATTTCGCCAAAATATTGAGATGCAATTTCAGAATTGACAGGAGGCTCGCTACCAATCAAATAGGAAATAAGCGTTGATAAAACAATTATTAAGATTTTATACAAAATATTGACATTTTCGTAGAGACTGTGCTTGAGTAAAATCATGAAAAGCGACAGGGAAAAACTACTTGCTATAAAAACTAAGCAATAGCATCCTAAAGAAACTGAGGTAGCTAAAAGAGTTACCCAGACAAGATCGGAGGCTTGCGGTATTGCTATTATTGTTGCAATGGAGGTAAAAACTACTGTTAAACCACCTTTCCACAAGCCACTAGCTATGCTAGATTGCTTGGTCTCTATAGACCATACACAAATAACCAAGACAACACTCGCTGTTACCCAAGCTCCCTCTACAGGCTGAGATGAGGAGAAGAGAGTCCTGCTGAGATAACCGCTCACTGCTCCGGCAAAGCTACCAGCAAAAAGTGCAAGGCTAAAGGTGCAGAGCAAAACGAGAAATCTGAAAAAACGAGCCTGTCCACCAGTAACCTCTCGCAAATCAAAATTTAGTAGTAATGCTTGCGAGAATTTTCGACCATAAACTTGTCCGTTGTATCTATTCATGAGATTAAATATCAAATTCTTAACTAGATATTATAGGAGTTTGGGAAAATGAGTTTTTATAGTTTACAAACAAAGATGATAAATAATCAGACTGTTAGCCAACATATCTGTAATGTTGTTAATAACACAGAAGTTTGTGAATGGATAACCCGTAATATTCCTGATGCGACTGAGGTTAGAGACTTTTTAGAACAAACGCCAATTGATTTGGCCGATATTATTAACGCACGCTTAGACAGATTAGATAAAGCTCGCTCATCTACTTCTCTATCTTTTAATGAACCAGATTATCTATCATCTGCTTTCCTAGAACGTGGCTTAAGATGTAGTGCGGCTGTATGTTTACTTAAACGAGGTTTTTGGATAGAAGATCTGATCGATCTAATAAAAGACCGTTTGGTAAAAGATCTGCCTGAGATTCTCCGGGAACTGTCTGCAATAATCGGTCTTTTTGACCAAAAAAGTCCTGGTGGAAGTCAGGATGTTTGGAAAGATTATAACCGAGTAGCTGACGCGCTGGAGCAGCCAAGGATTAAAGAACTTCTGGGTCAATTCAGAGATAAATTGAAGAAACTTTCTTGTGAAGAGAAACAGCGTCAAGGTACTGTTGTGATTCCATTCGCTACAGGTTTCCTAGTTGGAAAAAATTACTTATTAACTAACTTTAGGGACACGGATATGCGAGATTGTGAAGCATTTAGAAACACGTAGAAGCGAAACTGGAGTTGCAGAATTTTTAGATAATAAAAGGTATGTGGTTAAACAAAGAGAACAACCACTGAAGGGAAATATCTATATTTTAGTTGGTCATCAACGAGGAGATGCTCCCAGTCTTGAACATTCTGAGCAGGAAGTCACGTTAGCTAAAACATTGTTGGAAAACATTGTTTCACTTTCAAATCAAAAAAGTTTTGAAGTCAGAGATGTTTTGCAAAAATGTGCTGACAAATATGAAGCTGGGATTGACTATATCAATCAGCAGGATTATCAGAGCGGTGATGTTGCGATCGAAATCCGTATAAATTTTTATCCAGATGACTCGAATAAAAAACTCCTAGTAAATTTTTATCCAGATGACTCGAATAAAAAAGCCATAGTAACTCTTTACCATGCAGAAAATAAATCCAACTACAAAGCCTACGCAGAAATCGTTTTACAATCCATTTTGAACAATTTTCCTCTGGAATTTTGCAGTATTTTACAGTCAGATGGAGCCGCATCAGTAGATATACAATTCTGCCGAGGAGTAAAGATGCCATGCTTAGTCATGAGTTTGGACTTTCGAGGCCAGAATTACGCTCGGGTTATGTATGAACTTAACCCTTCACCTGTTGAACAACGGCGTCATCCTGCTGACGGGATTTGGGATGGGCTAAAAAGTTGGGTTAAAGTCCTTAGTCCGATCGGGTTTTGGACTGCTGATTGACAAATAGGAATCAATACTATCAGTGTATGAGAATTGGTATTGAATGTTGTGGAATCCCTGCCATTTGAATAGCAACACAGCCAAGCTTGTAGGCAAATTCGATGGTTTGTCCAGTCCCCAGTGCATCATAAAAAGCAACGGCAAATTCGATCGCCGCTTTACTTCCAATCGCCTGCTGCATACCGATGACATAGGGAATGCAGTCAGCAATTGCTTTAGCCTGAACTGCCGAGTAGCAGGCGTTAAGCACCACACATTCGATATTAGGAAAAAGTTGAAATAGGTTGGCGATCGCTTCAGGACTCACAGGCTTACTTCGCCCAGTATCATCTTCTAGAAACAATCCTTCCTCGCTACTACCCTGTCCGGCAAAGTGAACAATGTGAGGCTGATAGTCCAGTAAGGCTCTGTGCATATCTCTGTGTCGGACTGCCCAACATTGCTTCAGAACGAAGCGATCGCGACGCTGCGATCGCCGCAAACCTTCACTAATCTCCCGTGCTTCTTCCTCTAGCGATCGCGGCTGCATTCCTTGAGGATTTGCTGCCAAAAACAAGATAGTCTTTACTGCATCCTCCGATATGGGATTTGAGTGTATCTGAGGTGCTTCATTGTAATAAATGTTGTCGCCAGCCAGATTATTGATTGTGCTACCTGAAATATTGAAAGTTTTAGATGTTGGCTCAGACATAGAATTGAATCACAGATATTGCTGACAGCGTTTTTAGCATTATATGGAATTCACTCGTTTCTTCAACACCGGGATCTGGTAGTCTTGAAAAACTGAATCATCAGCCTTCTTAGTCCAGTCTACCGAACCCAGTTTCCGAGTAGTATTTGCATTGCGATCAACCTCAAACTGGATGGCACGACATCCAGACTCAAATGCTATGTCAATTAATTGACCTTCTGCTAATCCCTTGTAAAAACCAATGGAAAAAGCGATCGCCAAATCATCCATAATCTCTTGACGCATCCCGATCGCATAGTTAATGTGCCCAGCGATCGCATCCGCCTGCACTTCAGTATAACAGCCATTCAACAAGACACATTCTATTCTATCTGCAAACAGCTCGAATAGCTTTGAGAGTGCTTCCGTACTGACTAACTTTACCCGCCCTGTCTCATCTTCCAGCACCAATCCTGCTTGTCCTTGCCCATGTCCGCAAAAATGTACAATTTGCGGTTCTACATCCAGTAGCGATCGCTGTACATCTCGCGGACGGGATGCCCATCGCTGTTCTATTTGAAACCGCTCGCCAAGGTGCGATCGCCGCAACCCGTCTTCTATCTCCCGCACTTCCTTGTCTAAGCGTAAATGTGAGGTTCCTTGAGGATTGGATGCTAAGATCAGAATTCTCTTGACTTCCAGCTTATTCATTTCTACTGTTCCTTCTGCACGATAAAAAGAGAGATTTAATCATCAGATTACTCCTCCTACTGTTGGAAAATTTTGCACTGCTTCAATCTCGCGGTAAGTACAGCAAACTCATTCAATTGACCCACCCAGATTTGACCATCTTTATACTGCCCAATAGCAGACGGAAGGTAGCCTTCTGGATGTTGTTCAAGCTGATTGTTATTTAGCTTTTCATAAAGCGCCTCCAAGTCAAATTTACCTACATCAGCTTTGTACCAGCCTACTGCCATACTAAAATTTTTCCGAACACCAGAATTATCAGGTTCTGTTTTTGTGGTTCCCCCTACACGCTGCCAAATAATCGATTGAGTCATAAATCCCCAACGGTTTTTACTAGCACCAGACCAGAGTTGGTTAATCGTTCCAAGGTCATTGCAAGGCAATTCTCTAATATCCTTTGGATCGAGCCAATCTTGATCTGAACTACGGGTAGGTCTCTTTTTCTTAGCGATTTCCAACAGGCTACTCATTGTTTGAGTGTCAGCACTCTTCCAATTTTTAGCGATCAGATATCTTTGCAGCGATTGGTAATTAATTTCTGCTTCAGATTCAAGAGGGATTTGTAGAATCGGATTTGGATTTTTAACAGGGATTTGTAGAATCGGATTTGGATTAGTATTAATTAATTCACTTATAAGCTTAACAGCTACTCCAGTTATTCCCAAAATGCACAACACAGCAGCTAGCCATCCATTCCAAGAACCGTTTGGGACTAAAAATCCTTTAAATCTACTAGCGACCTCTTTTTTAGGAGAGGTTTCTCTTTGAAGCTGAATCTTGATATTGGAGTCAGCTTCTAGGGATTTGTCGATATCCAGTTGAATCTCGATTCGCTTTTCCTGGGAGAGTGTTTGATTAGGGCTGGTGTTACTAGCACTTAAATTTGGCGTTAGCGTTGGCTTCTTTTTGAGAATCGGCTTTTGATGTTCTGGAATGGCTATTTTCGCAACTGCATCAGCCACCCCAAGCTTACGTTCTGTTTCAGACACCGCCGATCGCACCACTGAACTCCCGGAAATCTCTAGCTGAATTGCATTACAGCCAAACTCATAGGACTGTTCGATCGAACAAGCATATCCCAAGGCACGGTAGAATCCTTTAGAGAAGGCGATCGCGGCATCATCGCGAATTTCCTGATTCATGCCTATCACGTAGTTGATGTGATTGACAATGGCACCTGCTTGCCCTTCTGAGTAACAAGCATTCAGCAACACACATTCAATACTGCTGGAGAACAACCGGAATAGATTGGACAACGCATCGGTACGTACCAACTGCTCTCGTCCTATATCACTTTCAAACACCAAACCTTGCTCTCCACCTCCATGCCCACAGAAATGTACAATCTGTGGTTGATGCTTGAACAGCAGTTCTTGCAAATCTCCAACCCGTACTGCTAACTCATCAAAGACCTCAAACTCTTCTCGATGGCGCGACTTCTCAATCACCCCTTTTAGGTCACGGATTTCGCGATCGAGGTTAAGGTCTTTTCGTGGATTGGATGCCAAAATCAAGATCTTCATAAAAACGAATACACGAGTAGTAATTTAAATTACAGAATTTCTTGTTTCACTAAAGCAAGTAATCCCTGACTTTAGTAATAGTGTCCTGACGCATTAGTAGTATTTTTGTCAGTTTTTATGTTTCCATACTTTGGTTTTGTGCTATCCGGGAATGGTTTTAACTGCGATTTGGGTGGAATTTTATCACCTAACTCATAGGTATCTGATGCCCCAAGCCACTCAACGATTAATTTGCCTGCTAAAGGTGAATCTTTGTCCGTATTGTCTAGCTCTGCTGTGGCATGATATTTCGCTAGGTGTACAAGACGTTTCACCACTCTTACAGGCGCATCAGGGTCACTTGGCTTTATGGGAGTAATTCCTGGGAATGGATGTCCTGTGCGATCGCAGATCTCATATTCTCCCTTGTCGTTTACAGCAACTTGATAAGCAACTCCCTCATCGTCATCCTCAGTCACTTTTTCTTCTGCTAACTCCACCCAACCATTTCCAGGGAGAGCTTTTTTGATTGCTTCCAAAGCATCTTTTGCTGCTTCTTGGTAAACCAGGTAAACTTTGCGAATAAGATTAATTGAAGGAGTCACTAAAACCGCTCGATCTCCATCTTCTACCTTAAGCTCTTTACCCTCAATGGGTTCAAGCTTGCACAACGAGTCTGTTGCCCCTCGTTGAATAATTCTGGCGATCGCAACTCGATTCTCTTTTTTGGTCAAATCCGTTGTTGTACGAGGATAGATGGCAAACTCTGCTCCCTTACCAACACCATTTGCCTGCCCAACCCCTAAAACAGCCTGCATTTCACCTGTTTCAGCGTTTTTATCAACCTTTAAAACAGGTACTGCATACACTCGCTCAGCTAGCTCATTGCCAAAAATAACTCGGTTATCCTCGCCCATCAAGATTGGAGTTTGTTGCGGGAACTGGCTGTGAATTTTAGCATTGATGCGATCGAATAAATCCTTATAAGTTTGTCCGGGGTTTTGCTGTCTTAGAGTATCCAACAACCAATAGGTAAGCGCTCCATTCCGCTCTTTGGTTTCACGATTAAAAGCATACTCGTAAGCATACTCATTCTGACGACAGGCTGCTAGCAATACATAATCTCTAGCTGCACGCAATCCAGAAGCTTTTAGTCCGCGAGTGGTTTGTTCAGTGAGCGATCGCCAAGTTGCTTCTAGAGTTTCTAGAGGTGCCACCAGTTCTTGACCAGGTTGGAGAGGTTTGTCATCAATTCCTTCTCCCCCTCGAATTTCAACATCCCCTCGCGTAGCACCTCCAGAGTTACAACAATCCAACACCACCGTTACGGTTAGTTGTTTATCTACCAATTCCTTCAACAGTGTTGCTAGATCGAGATCGCGGAGATACTGTCCTTCTGAAGTGCCAATATCTGTAGGGGCTAATCCCTCATCAATTTCATTTTCACCTTTAATAGATGGGAAAATAGTCTTTGCCCGTCCACCATGTCCAGAGTAGTGAATATATACCTGCGCCTTTTCTGTAGCCATTTCCCCCAGTTTCCTAAAGGCATCGATCATATTCTGACGAGTTGGTAGTTTTTCCGGTAATTCTAGAGGCTTGGTGGGTTCATTAGGGTTAACCGAAGCTGTCAGTTTTAAAATTTGTGCTTTGGGAACTTTCCGCTCATCAATTAAGAAAGCTTCTACATGACCGATATCTCGTACACACCCCCCAAGATTTTTGTAACGACTCCCATCAGGCAATACATTCGGCATATAGCAGTCAATACCGATTAATAGTGCGTAAATATTTGGTATTTTTTCAGGTTGATCAGCCATTTTTACCTCATCACTCCAGCGTATGTGTTAACTCTGGGCGTTGTTGCATGAGCAGAGTTCTGAAGCCACAAGTTTCTTCAGAAAGCTCTGCTAATTTAGCAACGCATCTTTCTCTTCCAGGTTTGGTTAACTCGCTCCGGAACAGATCAAGCCATTTTTTCGAGAGTGCTGGGCCCGACAATTCCGTCTGCCTTTAAACCGTTCTTTTGTTGAAATTCCTTAACTGCTTTGTCTGTCCCCGGCCCAAACTCACCATCGACCGAAACAGCAAAACCTGCTTTATTCAGCGCTTCCTGAAGTTTAATCAAGGTGCTATCTCAAAACCCATCGCTGGCGATCGATTTAGAGCATCCTCTGTTTGAGATCCGTAGCCACCATCCTCATCAATCGTTTCATTCGGATGATTCTTGTTCCAGAGCTTTTGAATAGCCAACATTGCTGTATCGCGAAGGTCTTGAGTGTCTTCACCCACATAATCAAAATGGGGAGGATCGAAATCTCCCAGTCGTCGCCAACCATACTGCTCTAGGAAAGGTTGCCAGCCATCAGGGTCTTCGACATCCAACGCCAACCCACTTTGATGGTTGCTTTCGCCTGGAAGAGCCACCACAGGATAACCACAATCACCACCCCATCGATACAAAAGAAGTTGTTGGGCGATCGTCCGGTATGCTGAATTTATTGACATCTTGATGCCTCGCTCCTGAATAGCTTGCTGCAATCCCTGCTTAGCTGAAGGTTGCAGAAAGGGAAAAGCTGCATCTTCAAGTTGCACATTCAGATCGTCAAAGCTAACCAGAGCATCTGGAACGATCAGATTCATCTGATGAATCAATTGCTGTGACAACCCATTAACAATGGAGGTCGAGCAGCCAGGAGCATCCTGAAGCAAGCCATTAAAACTAGCTCTAATTCCCGAACGGGCTTCTCCCTGATTGATTTCAACGCAAGGCTCAAACTCATAATTTCCTGTTAGATTTGATGTATCAACAGTTGTATCGCTCATCGTATTCTCCAAATTTCTAATTAAGTGAAATAAATCGCGATCGAGCTAGTGAAATTCCTAGCATTCTCTGCGTTATCATCACGCTAATGGCATGAAATTCACTTGCCTTAAACGCCCAATACCCTGCGAGTTTCATCACCAACAATCCCATCCGCAGTCAGTCCTTTTTGTTGTTGAAACTCTCTGACTGCTCCATCCATTCCCTTGCCAAAGATGCCATCAGCTCCATCAGCTCCGACATCAAAACCTGCACAGAAAATAGCACCGTTTTTCAGTTTGATAACAATTAAATCTTCCGACTGATTATACTGCACGGATTCGGCACGGGGCTCTGTAGCCTCAGCGGTTTTCCATGCTTGCTTGGCTTGGGCTATTTGATCGCGGAGATTTTCCTCTGTCAACTCTTTGTCCCAGTTTCTAAATGGCATTATAAGTCAAGTTGTAGGGTGCGTCAGTACGAAGTTGAGAGGCTTGTTTGAAATTGCATGAACTGACGCACCCCTAGCTGTAAGGTGCGTCAGTTCTTAAACTTTCAATTATCCACTAAAAACTCTAGCTGACGCACCCTACTAACTCTTCCATTCTCATTTTG
>Ga0335395_10000917_pt1 | contig 18612 bp, 18 predicted proteins | sample MAT02_FD_205744 | JGI IMG/M metagenome (GOLD analysis project Ga0335395, IMG submission 205744) | Freshwater microbial communities from Lake Fryxell liftoff mats and glacier meltwater in Antarctica - MAT-02 (spades assembly) (version 2) ...
GATTGAGAGTCCTAAATTTCTTCGTATTGGAGAAAAGGTTCTCAAACGCTCAGGGCGTCGAGTTTCCAGAAGGGTGAAAGGCTCAAAAAATAGAGGCAAAGCTAAACAGGTTTTAGGCAAACGCCACTTTAGGTACTTTCTTTTTTTTTAGGTAAAACCTCGGAATTTGTAATTGAGTGACTTTCGTATATGCACTGAGATCATAATAATCCTATTGATTTGTGGCTCAGATTCCCGACTTCTCTAATAAACCGGGAATCTTCTTGTATGTTTCCTTTGGATTTCACAACAAAGTTTGCAAAAATAGGGAATTTGTGCATACTTATCGTCATGATTCTTTGTGAGTTAGTTGACTAATTTAACAACTATCTTTACGTAAAATTAGGGTTACACAACTTTTGCTCTCAACTCAACCTAAGTAATTTCTTTTACCAAGGCTTTCTAAAATTCATCAAATCTTCAGAAATAAAAAGTTTGAATGTTGTTCTGAAACAGCTAAAGTTTTGTTAAGATGCAATTGCTAGCAGTTTCTCGGCGAAATTCACCTATCGGTGTGTGGAGAAATAAAAAGTACTAGCAGCACAAATTTTTCAAGGTGAACCAATGACCACCTATATTTTTTTCGATGAAGCCCTACGGATGCTGACCAACGCCTATTTAATATCAGTAATACTGTTAATAGCAGCTTCTGGTATAGGTTTGGCAGTAATTGAAACAATAGAAAAGACAGGAGAACGCTAAGTTTAGAAATGGCAGTGTAATTCTTGCCAAAAACCATTGGCTGCAAGTGTTCGCCATGAGCAAATCTTGGGAATACTAAAGCATGAAAGTCTTATAGCGTTGCAGTCTTGCCTGTAAATCTACCAAAAACACAGGTAACTGTAGCGCTATTGAGACTCAAACCAAGGAGTTACTACAATGGGTCTATTAGACGCTGTGTTGGGTACAGAAAGCCAAACCCAAACAGCACTCAGTCCAGCCGAAGCTTTTGCTGTTATTGTTTTGGCGGCAATAGCGTCAGACGGTTATCTTTCTGTCGAGCAAGCAAATTATATCACTTGTGTGCTGTCTCGGATGAAACTTTTTAAAAGTTATCCCCATGAGATGATGAACAAGCTGTTTGAGAAAATCTTGAACATTCTCCAAGGGGATGGCTTTAATACTTTATTTAATGCAGCAAAAGATTCTCTATCTCAAGACTTGCGGGAAGCAGCCTTTGCAGTAGCCACCGATCTAGTTCTAGCTGAAGGTATTGTAGTTGAAGAAGAAAAAAACTTCTTAAATGATTTATATCAAGCTTTAGGTGTTTCTAGCGAGATAGCAGTACAAATTGTGCAAGTAATCTTAATTAAAAACCGGGGATAAGGCGATAAAACTTAGGCTTAGATTCGCGGCTTTTTCAAGAATCGCAAATCTTGTTGTTCAATGCAGTATTATGTCATAATTCGATTTTATAATTTTAAACTTTAAATTGTAAATTAATTATGCGTTGCTCTGCCACCCTAACCCAACTGGTTGAAGTTCTTTTGGCCAGTTCTGTAAACTTATCTGAAACTGCTTTAACACAAGTAAGTTGCGGTATACAAACAGATAGCCGTACCCTGAAGCCGGGTGAAGTATTTGTAGCTTTACGAGGCGATAAGTTTGATGGACATGAATTTGTGCAAACTGCGATCGCAAAGGGTGCTTTAGCTGCAATTGTGGATTTTGAATACGAAAATCCGGGATTTCCTGTATTACAAGTAAAAGACACCCTAAAAGCATATCAGAAAATTGGCAGATGGTGGCGCGATCGCTTTAACATTCCTGTAATTGGCGTCACAGGTTCCGTGGGTAAAACTACAACTAAAGAATTAATTGCGGCAGTTTTAGGGACAAAGGGGCGAGTTCACAAAACTTATGGAAATTACAACAACGAAATCGGTGTCCCGAAAACTCTCCTAGAACTTGGCGCAGAAGATGATTACGCCGTGATTGAAATGGCGATGCGGGGTAGGGGACAAATTGCCGAACTGACGCAAATAGCACGTCCAACGATTGGTGTGATTACCAATGTTGGGACGGCACATATTGAATTACTGGGTTCGGAAGAAGCGATCGCTGAGGCAAAATGTGAGTTATTAGCCGAAATGTCTGCTGATAGTGTGGCAATTCTCAACCACGACAATCCTTTATTAATGGCCACGGCAGCGAAATTTTGGCACGGAGAAGTTTTAACTTACGGCTTTTCTGGTGGAGATATCCAAGGGCAGTTAATTGATAACGACACTGTAGAAGTAGGAGGAATCCAACTACCTCTACCTTTAGCTGGTCGTCACAATGCGACTAATTTCTTGGCAGCTTTAGCGGTGGCAAAGGTGTTGGGGATTGATTGGGCAAGCCTCAAAGCAGGTGTGATGGTAGATATGCCCACAGGGCGATCGCAGCGATTTACCTTACCCAACGATGTGGTAATCTTAGATGAAACTTATAATGCCGCACCAGAAGCTATGATCGCAGCGTTGCAATTATTAGCAGACACACCCGGAAAACGGAAAATTGCCGTATTGGGTGCAATGAAAGAATTGGGAGAGCGATCGCAGGAGTTGCACCAGCGAGTGGGAGAAACAGTGAAAAAGTTGAATTTAGACGGCTTGTTGGTTTTGGTAGATGGACAAGATGCCGAAGCGATCGCTATTAGTGCCGAAGGTATCCCATCGGAGTGCTTTGCAACTCATGCTGATTTGGTGGCTAGGTTGAAGACATTTGTGCAAGCAGGCGATCGTTTATTATTCAAAGCCGCCCATTCTGTGAGGCTAGATCGGGTGGTTAATCAGTTACGTGCAGAATTTTCCAAATGATACCACTAGAAACCCAATCGCTTAACCGATTTTTGACCTCAAAGCGATCGCTTTTTCTTATCTCTGGTGATTTATTAGTGGGTGCAACCCGCCAATACCAGCAAATTTTTTGAAGTAATTAAACTTAGACAATGGCTAAGTTAGTTAAGTTGCCTTTGTAACCACTAATCTCAATCACGGCATCCGTGAGAGCAGAGAATCCATTTGTACTATCATTGAGTGCTAAAAAAGTCCGTTGATGATTGCCTATACTTAAGGTAAAAGTTGCCGCACCTTTAGCCACAAAAGCAGTTGCAGTCAATATCTGTTGTACATCGAAAAGATTCAGACTTGCAACAGTGCCAAGTTGAACCAAATTATCGGCTGAAACTGCATTCAGACCACCAATTTTATCTTTACAGATGTTAAGGTCAGTAATAACATCAAAGCCAGACAGCAGTGAATCGCTCAGGCTGTTAAATACAAATTTATCAGCCCCATTACTGCCTGTAAGGATATCACTACCAGCGCCGCCGTTGAGGATGTCATTACCGTTATCACCAACTAGTTTATCATTTCCAGCTAATCCAAAGAGTTGATCATTGCCGTTTTTGCCAGAAATTTTGTCATTGCCAACCCCACCAATGAGTTTATCTGCACAATTGCTACCGTTTAAGATTTTGCTTGGTACATTTGCATTGTTGGTGGTTGTGCTGATCAGTTGACCATTAGCATCATACAGATAAGTGGCAATTGCATCAATGATGCCATCATGATTATTATCAATATCTGCGGAAGTCAGTTTGCCATCGGGATTATAGTTGTAAATGGTAATTTCATTAGCGATATCATCATTATTTTTGTCAACTACCTGTGCAGTGAGTTTGCCATTAGCATCGTAACTGTAAGCAGTTAGCTCATCAATGATGCCATCATTATTATTGTCAATCTCCTGCGATTTCAGCTTGCCGCTAAAATCGTAGCTGTAAATGCCAACCGCATCAATGGCACCATCATTGTTGAAGTCATAACTGGCAGATGTGCGTCCATATATTTCGGTTAAAACTGTGAGATTGTCTTTGTTGTTAGGACTTTCGTATGTCTTGGTGCCGTTGGCATCATAAATATAAATTTGGACATAATCAGCGATGCCATCGCCGTTGTTGTCTTGGCTATAGGATGTCTTGTTGCCATTGGTATCATAAGTAGAGGTAGTGACTGTCTCAGCAATGCCGTCGCCGTTGTTGTCTTGGCTTTCGGATGTCAACTTGCCATTGGCATCATAAGTATAGGTTGTTGCCCTATCAACGATGCCGTCGCCGTTGTTGTCTTGGCTTTCGGATGTCCTGTTGCCATTGGCATCATAAGTATAGGTAGTGACTATCTCAGCAATGCCGTCGCCGTTCTGGTCATAGCTTTCGGATGTGAAGTTGCCATTGGCATTTAAAGTAAAACTTTTGACATAATCAACGATGCCGTCGCCGTTGTAGTCATAGCTATAGGATGTCTGGTTGCCGTTGGTATCATAAGTATAGCTTGTTACCCTATCAACAATACCGTCGCCAGTGTAGTCATAGCTTTCAGATGTCTGGTTGCCATTGGCATTATAAGTAAAGGTTGCGACATAATCAACGATGCCGTCGCCGTTGTTGTCTTGGCTTTCGGATGTCAACTTGCCATTGGCATCATAAGTAGAGGTTATTGCCCTATCAACGATGCCGTCGCCGTTGTCATCTTGGCTATAGAATGTCTGTTTGCTATTGGCATCATAAGTAGAGGTGTAGACATAATCAGTGATGCCGTCACCGTTATAGTCACGAATTTCGGATGTCTTGTTCCCGTTGGTATCATAAGTATAGGTTGTTACCCTATCAACGATGCCGTTGCCGTTGGTGTCACGAGTATACAATGTTCGCTTGCCATTGGCATCATAAGTAGAGGTTTCAACATAATCAGTGATGCCGTCGCCGTTAGTGTCACGACTTTCGGCTGTCTTATTGCCATTTGCATCATAAGTAGAAGTTTCGACATAATTAGCGATGCCGTTGCCGTTGCTGTCAAGACTATAGAATGTTCGCTTGCCATTGGTATTATAAGTAGAGGTTTCAAACCTATCAGCGATGCCGTCACTGTTGGTGTCTTCGCTATAGGATGTCAACTTGCCGTTGGCATCATAAGTAGAGGTTGAGTAGCGCCTATCAACGATGCCGTCGCCGTTGCTGTCATAGCTAGAGGATGTCTGGTTGCCCTTGGCATCATAAGTATAAGCATAGGTTGAGAGATAATCAGCGATGCCGTCGCCGTTAGTGTCAACCCTAGAGGATATCAACTTACCTTTGGCATCATAAGTAGAGGTTTCAAACCTATCACCGATGCCGTCGCCGTTGTAGTCAGAGCTATCGGATTCCTTGTTTAAATAGCCGTTGGCATAATAAGTATAAGTTTTTACATAAGAATTAGGGCTACCGTCTCGGTTGGAGTAATTACTAGAGAATGTCAGGTTATAACTGTAAGTAATAACTGAGTCTATTATCCCATCACTGTTGCTATCTATGCTCTGGGTTATAAGTTTGCCATTGGCATCGTAAGTATAATTTGTGGTTGATGTCATAAACTTCTGTTCCTCTATTAATTATCCGTATTACCACACTTTAGTACTGTAGTGCGGATAGTCGAAACTCATGGCAGGTTATCAAACGTATTTCTGCTATATCAGCAATTGAAAAGATAATATACTCAAAAAATCTTTTTAGTCAGTGTTATAGATCACACCATTGGGTTCTTCAACCAATTAGTATAAAAGTTAGCCCTTGCACTATGAGAATAATTACCCAAAAGGTAAACCTTAAAGGTAAAAAACATTCTTTAAACCCACTCGCTAAATATTAGACATCTCCGAAAAAGAATGTAAAGACGTAGCACTGCAACGTCTCTAAAAGAGTTCTGGACAAAGCGATTTGTACCCACAACCGCAAGCAAAAATACAGATTTAACAATTATTAATGATATTAAAAGCTGTTTGTAAAGTAAGTTTAAGACGAAGTTGAGATTTAGCTTACGCAACGCAGCATTAATTGGGTGATTGCAGCTGTTACTAATAGCGTCAACTCGTCTTAAATCTAAAATTTGAAGAGCGATGTCTAACGACAAGCCACTAGGACGCGTCTATGCACTAGCGAGTTGAAGAAGTAGTGCGATCGCTCGTATGTGTAGATTTTAGGCGTTTTTGGAAAGACTAGGGCTGTTATTGTAGCGTCTTTGAAAAAGAATTGCTGCCAAATTAGTCACTAAACAGGTGATTGCTAGCCACAGCAAGATATAAGTAGGAGCCATCACCACGCCAATCAGGAACCAAGTATATACGTGCAGTATCATTACAGAAGCGAAAAAGCTAGCAATTCCAGCAGATTGCCACACTTGATACGATGGGCGACGTAACGCTACCAGGCTGATCGTTAAAATTGTGACAAGTAAGTTCGCTGGTACGAGAAATGTACAAATACTAACGCAGTTGCCACGAGAGAACTCAGCCAAGGTGTTTAAATCGAGCATTAATTTGTTGGGATAGGTGTTAGCGTTTTAAGAATTTAATTTATTGTATTTTAAAATAACGAAATCAACATTAATATATGAGTGAGTAATCACATTGCAAATATAACATAAATTAAACTATTGAGTTGCGTTTTGATACTCCCAATAGTTAGTTAATTATAAAGATTTTAGATAAGTAGGGTGGAAAAGACCCACCCTAGCTGAATTAACCCGGTAAAATCACCGTATCGATAACGTGTATCACACCATTATCAGCTTCGATATCTGCTGCTAAAACTGTGGCATTTTTAACTTCAAAACCATCAGAAGAACTAATTTTAATGGGTGAACCTTCCACAGAATTAACCGTACCGAGTTTTGCCAAATCAGCCTTTAGCAGCTTTCCTGGAACGACATGATACTTTAAAATCCGCGTTAGCTGGGGAATATTTTGTAATAGAGTTTGGATAGTTCCCTCTGGTAATTTGGCAAAAGCATCGTCATTTGGTGCAAAGACGGTGAACGGGCCAGGACTTTTTAATGTTTCTACTAAACCAGCAGCTTGTACAGCTGCCACCAGTGTTTTAAAAGACTCAGCCGTAACTGCAATATCAACAATATCAGCCATATATCTTACCTAGAATCTCTGCAAAAGATTTTAAAGGATAATAAACCTATTTGAAGTTTTATTAAACAAAATAAATTTAAAATCAGGCTTTGAATAAACTACACGTAGCGCATACTTCTTTCCAGACATCACCTTATGATGTTTCTAGGGAAATTCCTGGTAGAACAAATATCAGATGTTAGGCTTAAAACTCGTGAAGCCTTTTATAGATAAACCGCGTCCACCTTGAAAACTGTAGTTCTTTCTGTATGAAAAGAAATAAACCCTCATCCCCCAGCCCCTTCTCCCAAATTTGGGAGAAGGGGAGCCGCAAAGTTGTCCCTCTCCCTACTTGGGAGAGGGATTTAGGGTAAGGGCAAAAACTACGGTTCTCAACATAGATGAGGTTTAGCAAGTTGGGAAATAGGGGTAAATTAGGGGCACAGGAGAATAATTCGTAACCAATGCCCAATGCCCATTAATTATGATTAACTTTCCAATTTGCTAGATCAGTTAAAGAGCGATCGCGGTAACGTCCATAACGCTCTTGTTTACTTTTGATTTTCGCACCCAATTCGGGAAAAATCCCAAAGTTGGGCGGCATTGGTTGGAAATGCTTCGGCGAGGCAGAACTAATAAATTCCAATAACGCACCCATCATTGTTGTTGGTGGTAAAACCAAAGCTTCTTTACCCAAAGCTAGCCGCGCTGCATTAATTCCCGCCAAGCAGCCACCCGCAGCCGCAGCAGTGTAGCCTTCAGTACCAATCAATTGTCCAGCTGCTAACAAAGTTGGACGTTCTTTAAATTGCAGAGTCGGATGCATCAGTTGAGGAGCATTAACAAAAGTGTTGCGGTGCATTACTCCCAGCCGCACAAACTCCGCCTTTTCCAAACTGGGAATTAGTTGAAATATTCGCTTTTGCTCACCCCAACGCAGGTTAGTTTGGAATCCTACCATATTCCACAGTTGACCGGCTTTATCTTCTTGTCGCAACTGCACCACAGCATAAGGACGTTCCCCTGTGCGAGTATCTGACAATCCCACTGGCTTTAGGGGGCCGTAGCGCATGGTATCTTCCCCACGCTGTGCTAGTTCTTCAATGGGTAAACAAGCTTCAAAAAATTTCGCAGTTTCCCGTTCAAAACCTTTGAGTTCTGTTTGTTCCGCAATACATAGTTCTTCTCGAAACCTTAAATACTGCTCTTTGTTCATTGGGCAGTTGAGATAAGCGGCTTCACCTTTGTCATAACGTGATGCCATAAAAGCAACGTCACGGTTAATCGATTCTCCCACAATTATCGGACTCGCAGCATCAAAAAAGCTCAGGTATTCCATCCCCGTAAAGCGGCGCAAATCTTCCGCTAAGTCGGGACTCGTTAAAGGCCCGGTTGCCAAAACCACAATTCCTTCGGGAATCGCAGACACTTCACCCCGGCGAAATTCAATTAAAGGATGGCTGGCTAAAGTTTGAGTCAAGTCTTGGCCAAATTGTCCCCTATCTACTGCCAGCGCCCCACCCGCAGGTACGGCGTGTTCATCAGCTTTCGAGATGACGATAGAACCTAGTTGGCGTAATTCTTCGTGCAATAATCCAGCTGCGCGATCGCTTGCCATTGCCCCAAAGGAATTACTACACACTAATTCTGCCAAATGTTCTGTATGATGAGCAGGGCTGAAGCGCTTTGGACGCATTTCATGCAGAATTACAGGCACTCCAGCTTGGGCTATTTGCCAAGCTGCTTCAGTTCCAGCTAGTCCACCTCCAATTACTTGTATCGGTTGTTGTTCCATAGTTAAATTTTTAGTTCCTATATCATAAGTATCCATCAGTATCACAGAAGTAAAATTAAATAAAAAGAGGCAAATTTATGACTACTTCCATACATTAGTTTAGAACTGCGGCGTTTAGTTGGCGATCGCACTGGTTATTTGTGCGAGTACTGCTTGTATCCAGAAGCAGACGGCTTAAGCTTTTGGTAGGTGCGTTGGGCGAAGCCCTTGCCGTAAGCATCGCGCTTTTTTTAACGCACAAGCCAAAAAGGTTAAAACCTTAGCATTAGCACGAGTGTAATGTGGATTAAACAAGAAAGTAGTTGACTATAAAGGATTGTAAATTATTTGAATCATACATCTAATATCCAGTCATAATCCAAGTATAAAAAATATTTTTGATGAAAAGTTGAGATATTTTCAAAGATTGATCAACGGTTATAGGTGCCGTTCCTTGAATGCACAAGCAACAACAGGGATTGTATTAATTTATGTTTTTATGGAGGCTGTATGGATTGGTTTAATGAACGCCTGCTGAAATTAGGCGTAATTAAAGAAAAAAATATAGATGAAGAGCAAGATTCATCAGAGAAAGAAAAAAATATACAACCAACTATTTGCGGCCATATTCTTCTTACATTTTGCGTACTCGCTGCAAGTTGGGTCGGTTATACTCATTTTGAAAAGTTTGCGTTTAAAAAAGCAGACGAATGGCTACTAGAAATAACGCAACATGGTGAAAATCATACAAAAATAACATAATACGGTTACAATAATACAGACAACAAATGTCTTTATACATTCGTAAATACGACTACCATAAAAAAAGATATTCCAGAAATTCGAGATGTTCAGATAAGTAGATTAAAGGAACAATGTCAGGATATTGAAAAATTCATCAAAAGCCATAAAACTGTAATGATTTATATATACCAGCGAACTTATGCATCAAACATGATAAGAATTATTTTAGTTATTATTAGTGGAATTTCTCTATTTGCTATTAGTAAACAAGGATGGGAAAAGACAAGTAATGTTTTGATAAATATATTTATTGTGACTTCATTAACATCTTTATTTTTTACACAATGGACATTTGTTTTCAAGGAAAATGAAAACTTAGAAACAAATCGTAATTTGTATATTAGATATATTAATTTATATAATCAATTACTGAGTTACCCTAGTACTGGTACTACTGGTACAATTTTAATTTCGGAAGATCCAAAAAAAGTAATTACACCTAGTCTTTTTATTGCTACGATTGATAGTGAGATGGCTAAACTAAATCAAGTTCCACTTGATTGGGACTCTAACCGAATTCTTAAAACAGAAGATGTTTCAAAAACACTAACTACGAACCCAGTAACACCAACAAATAGCCCTGAATCTAAGTCTTCGCCAACTAAATCCCCTTAGAGACTTTTGGCGAAAGTATTCTCGATTAGATGAGGCTTTGATTCAGCATCACAAAGATATTGGAGAAGTCACAGTACGCATCTAATATTTTAATAGCACCAATTACAAATTATCTGTGTCAATTCCTTTTTCTTTGAGTTTAGCTAGCAATTCTTGATAGCGATCGCGCTCTTTTTCTAATTCTTGTAAAGCCACTTCCTTTTCTTGTGAAGCCGCTTCTAATTCTTGTAAAGCCGCTTCTTTTACTTGACATTCCCGTTCTGCACGTTGGCGTTCTTGTTCCCGTAACTGGTCAATTTCTACGGGACTCAAAAACTTTTGCCCAGAAGGAGAAAAAATTTCCAGGGTATCTGATGTTGGTTGAAAACGGATTCCCAAACGCGGACTTACCCAGCCATTCATCTCTTCAATGACTTCAAAACTATCCCCAGAACGAAGCAAGCCATTTAAATCGTTCTTATCAGGATCGTAAATATAATATTCTTCTACACCATAACGCTGATAAAACTGCAATTTTTTGGTCATTTCTTTGAGGGTGTTACCTGGTGAGAGAATTTCAAATACTACCTGTGGCGGTATATTCTCTTCATTCCACTGTAAATAGGAACCCCGTTTGCCTTTTGGTCTACCAAAGACTATCAGCGTATCAGGCGCTTGTTTAATATTAGGACTTCCCTGAACTGGATACCAAAACAAATCTCCAGCGATAAATACATCAGCCGACGATACAAATAAGATTTCTAAATTTTCTTTAATTTTGACAATCCATGCAAATTGTTCTGTATTATCCGCCATTGGCTGTCCGTCGCTTTCTGGGTAGATGACTTCGATTGTGGTTTCTGGTGTGACTTGTTGTACCATTGCTGCACCTCCAAGTATGGGGTTTTTAGCTGATATTTATAATTGAGATTGCGATCGCGTTAATCTAAAATACGTAGACGCAAAAAGGCTTGTCGTTAAACATCGCTTGTCTGAACTTATTCATTTAGAGGCGTTTGCTGTAATCCTTGCTGGACTTGCGCGATATCCAAATCTAACGCCTGTGCTATCTGTTCCATACTTAAACCTAGTGCTAGCAGTTTAGGTACAGCTTCTAACTTTGCCTCAAAACGACCTTCTTGTTTACCTTCTTGTTTACCTTCTTCTTTGCCTTCTTGTTTACCTTCTTGTTTAGCTTCTTGATAAACCCGTGTTTGCTTTAACTCACTTAATCCAAACATCGCCTCTATCTCCTCTCGACTTATGTTAGGCAATTTATAAACCAGAATCGTCTCTATTAATTCTAGTAATTGTTTTTGTGGCAGTTGCAAATTTACCGCTTGTTTTGTACGGTTAATTAGTTCTCTGGCAGTGGCAATAGTTGTATCTTCATTTTCAATTACTAATTTTAGGGTAGCAATACCTATCGGTAGTGATGCTGCTTCGCCTAGTTCATCTAAGTAAATTATACTAATGCGATCGCTGTTGAAGAATTCGTGGCAATCTTGTCGTTCACCAGTATCTATATTTCTTCTAGGATAAATCACTACTCCTCGCCAAGAATTTTTTGATTTATTTTGGCGCAAATAGAGAAATGTTTCTGAAACTAGGCGCAAATAAATATCTGAATCTGGTTGAAATTGAACTTCAACGAAATAAATTGGATTTGCTCCGTCTTGAGTGGGAAGAAATACACCATCTATTCTAAAGGCAGTTTGTTTGATTTCAACTGAAGAAAATTGATAGGTATTTGCAGTTTCGGGAGGATTCCCAATCAGTTCAAAGAAGATACTGGGAAATTCTTGAAACAGGCGATAAAATATGCTGTCAGTTTTCACTCTGGATGTTGTAGCACAGTTTTTAACTTCAGCAATTTTATAATGCGCTGCTCTCTGATTGCATAAATTATTCCAGATAGAAAACTAGCTATTCGGCAGCCTCTTATATTTTTTTGATCATAAATTCCATGCTTATGGAAATTTGCGATCGCGCACTTCCACAGCATAATCTTGCACGGCTTTGGTAATCGTCTCCCGCAAGTTGGTATAAACTTTGGCGAATGGTGGATGTTTCTCAGCAAGTCCGATTACATCTGATGTAACTAAAACCTGTCCATCACAGTGAGTTCCCGCACCGATACCAATTGTGGGAATGCTTAATTTTTGTGTAATCTGCATTGCCAAATCTGCGGGGATATGCTCTAAAACTAGAGAAAATACACCAGCTTGCTCCAGAGCGATCGCTTCTTGTAGAATCCTCTCACCCGCTTCTTGAGTTTTCCCTTGTTGTCGCAAACCGAGTTGATGTACTGATTGTGGTGTCAAACCTACATGACCCATTACCGGAATTCCAGCTTCTACCAAACGAGCGATAGTTTCTGCGATCGCTGGATAGCCACCTTCCAATTTTACCGCTTGAGCGCCCGTTTCCTTCAGCACCCGCCCAGCTGAGTGCATTGCTTGTTGAAGGCTTTCTTGATACGTCAAAAATGGTAAATCTACAACTACTAATGCCCGTTTAACCCCACGACGCACAGATTTGGCGTGGTATATCATCTCATCTAAAGTTATCGGCAGTGTTGTTTCATACCCTAAAACTACTGCCATAGAGTCGCCCACAAGGATTAAGTCTACACCAGCTGCATCGATGAGTTGAGCGATCGTATAATCCCAGGCGGTCAACGCCACAATTGAACGTCCCTGTTGTTTCCATTGAATTAATTGCTGGGTAGTGATTGCCATTGCCAATTTTAGATTTTAGATTTTGGATTTTGGATTTTTTGTCCTTTGTTATTTGTCATTTGCTAAGGACAGAAGACAAAGGACAAATGACTAATCATTTAACAGCGCGACTGAAAGCAATATGGGGTTTTGCACTACTGGTTTTGGGCATTAACCAAGCTAGACCTTCACTAGTGCCGATCCATAATTTATTGGCAATGTCAGGTGCAAGGGCAAGAACCCGACTAGAAGGAAGTCCAGCAACTTCTGCATCTAACACAGCGCCTGTATTTGGATTTAATCGTAACAAACCATTGCTAGTCCCGACCCACACACTACCATCTTTAGCAAAACGCACCACCTTCACATCACGCCCACGCAAACGAGTTACAGAACGCAACACTGCACCAGTTTTTGGGTTAATAACTAGCAAATTATTTGGCATTCCTGCCCAAATTAATCCTTCTGGACTGATAGCTAAAGCTTGGACAGTCGTCCCTGGTAAATCGGCTATCCGCTTCATAATCGCAGCACTAGCAGTATTTACCCGCACTAATCCATCAAGTGTACCAACCCACAGTTGACCTTCGGCATCTAAAGTCAGGGTATTGGCGCTGACACCAGGCAGATTTTTTAATGTTGTCATAATCAAGCCTTGGTCGGGACTAATTAGAGCTAAACCACTATCCGTTCCAGTCCACAAATAACCCCGTTTGTCAACTAACAATGACAACACCCTTTTAGAAGGCAAAAATAAATTCTGCGCGGTGATTTCGCTAGTACGGGGGTCTACTCGGAACAGTCCATCATAACTTCCTACCCATAAACGTCCTACTTTGTCTTGAGCTAAAGCACCAATGGCAACATTCGGTAAATTAACACGAGAAATAATCTTGCCGGTTTTAGGATCAATCCGCGATAGTCCCCGCCAAGAACCTACCCAAAGATTGCCTGTAACATCTCCCAGTAAATTACCGACACGATAATCAGTTTTTGGCGAATTTTCTTGCACTCCTCGCTCTTCGGGCAAAGGTTCTACTCGCGGTGGCGGTGCAGAAGGTGGGTAAGCAGGAGTTAGATCAGATGAATTAATATCAGGGGTTTTTTGTGCCCATCCTATACTTGGCAAAGCTATCAACCCCAGCAAAATAGAAGTAGTCAATAAACTAGTACGCTTGCAAAACAATACCACGGTGACATTTCCTTTGGAGACAGTACCCATAGCCATTACCTAAACTGGCTTCGGGTTAGTTCCAGTGTTCCCCTTGCTGAGATTTTTTAAACGTCATCTGGAATTTTTCTCAAATTTTATAGGGATTGGGCATTGGGCATTGGGGAAATAATTCTTATAACTCTTAACCCGGATTTCTCACTCCTCACTCCCAAAAAGCTTCTGTACAGTTATTGATGACACCTTGTAAAGCATCTGTAACAAAATGTTAAATATTTATGTAATAACAAAATTAAATATATAAGTTAAAAACTTTCAAAGAATAACTTATCGAATTATTGATATATTGTGGAATAAGTTACAAATTACGTGGTGTGCAATTTTTTATCTTTACGCTCACCACTCTGCTAAATCTCTGTCAAGTAAATTCTTTTCTGGTATCTTTTCCATCAACGGAGAAGATAGAGGGAGTGTAGAGGCGGAAATGTGTGCCAGCCAGCCCAATCCCCTGAATACCCCGATTTGTAGGGGAATTATCTAAATCAAGCCGCAAAAAACGGAAGTTTTGGTGAAATTGAGAAGGTTTAGTCGGGTGCAAAGAAGAGGTAAAAAAAATTTTGATTCGTAAGAAGAGGGAACAGTAGAAGCGCTAGGTCGTGTACCCCTAGAAGGGGATAACACTGGTGAGGAAGGCTACCACCGCTACCAAACAAAGTGTCCGCCGCAAAAAAACTGCTACCCTTTGCCAAAAACAACCCTTAACAAAAATTTTTACCGTTCTTTTCCCCGATGAAGGGGGAAAAAATGGGGTGAGGGGAAGTTGCACAAAACGTGATTTGATAATTAACAAGAGTGATTTCAGGGAAGGATAAAATATGTCTTACGCTCAAACGAAGACTCAGAGCAAATCTGGGTATCAAGCCGGGGTTAAAGATTACAGACTAACTTATTACACACCCGATTACACACCAAAAGATACCGATCTTCTAGCTGCGTTCCGCATGACACCCCAGCCTGGTGTTCCTCCCGAAGAAGCAGGTGCGGCTGTAGCGGCTGAGTCTTCCACAGGTACTTGGACAACTGTGTGGACAGACTTGCTCACCGACCTCGATCGCTACAAAGGTCGTTGCTATGACATCGAACCAGTTCCCGGTGAAGACAACCAATACATCTGTTACGTTGCCTATCCTCTGGACTTGTTTGAAGAAGGTTCTGTAACCAACGTTTTGACCTCAATTGTAGGTAACGTATTTGGTTTCAAAGCTCTGCGGGCACTGCGTCTAGAAGATATTCGCTTTCCAGTAGCTTATATCAAGACCTTCCAAGGGCCTCCCCACGGTATCCAAGTTGAGCGCGACAAGTTAAACAAATACGGTCGTCCTTTGCTGGGTTGTACCATTAAGCCCAAATTGGGTCTTTCCGCTAAGAACTACGGACGCGCTGTATACGAGTGTTTGCGCGGTGGTTTGGACTTCACCAAAGACGACGAAAACATCAACTCCGCACCATTCCAAAGATGGCGCGATCGCTTCTTGTTCGTTTCTGAAGCTATCAGCAAAGCCCAAGCTGAAACCGGTGAAATCAAAGGTCACTACCTCAATGTCACCGCCCCCACCTGTGAACAAATGCTGCAACGGGCTGAGTACGCTAAAGAACTCAAGCAGCCCATCATCATGCACGATTACCTCACCGCAGGTTTCACCGCCAACACCACATTGTCTCGTTGGTGCCGCGACAACGGTATCTTGCTGCACATTCACCGGGCTATGCACGCTGTAATTGACCGTCAAAAGAACCACGGTATCCACTTCCGTGTATTGGCTAAAGCCCTACGTTTATCTGGTGGTGACCACATCCACACCGGTACCGTAGTTGGTAAATTGGAAGGTGAACGCGGCATCACAATGGGCTTCGTTGACCTATTGCGTGAAAACTACATTGAGCAAGACAAGTCTCGTGGTATTTACTTTACCCAAGACTGGGCTTCTCTACCTGGTGTAATGGCAGTTGCTTCTGGTGGTATCCACGTATGGCACATGCCCGCGCTGGTAGAAATCTTTGGTGATGACTCCGTACTACAATTCGGTGGTGGTACTCTGGGACACCCTTGGGGTAACGCTCCTGGTGCAACCGCTAACCGCGTCGCCTTGGAAGCCGTTGTTCAAGCTCGTAACGAAGGCCGCAACTTGGCTCGTGAAGGTAACGATATCATCCGCGAAGCTGCCAAGTGGTCTCCTGAACTAGCTGTTGCTTGCGAACTGTGGAAAGAAATCAAGTTCGAGTTTGAAGCAATGGATACCGTCTGATAATTTTAGATTTGCGATTTTGGATTTTAGATTAATCCAAAATCTAAAACCCACAATCTAAAATTCATTGGGGCTGGGGTCAAGCATGAATCTTAAGCAAATTGCGAAGGACACAGCCAAGACTCTCCAAAGCTACCTGACTTATCAGGCTCTAAGGACAGTATTGGCACAGCTAGGCGAAACGAATCCTCCATTAGAACTTTGGCTGCATAACTTTTCTGCTGGCAAAATTCAGAATGGTGAATCATACATTGAGCAACTGTTGCGAGAAAAACCAGATTTGGCTTTGCGAATCATGACTGTCAGGGAACACATTGCGGAAGAAATCATCGAATTTTTACCGGAAATGGTTCGCACTGGCATTCAGCAAGCCAACATGGAACAGCGTCGCCAGCACTTAGAACGCATCACACGAATAGACACATCTAACCCCAGTCTGCAACCAGAACAGCAAGCAACTTCAGATCCGAATTTGGATAACTTATCCACTTAGTTCGGTCAACCTAGTAGTAAAAATCGCAACCCATTATCAAAAACTATGCAAACTTTACCAAAAGAGCGTCGTTACGAAACCCTTTCTTACCTGCCACCCCTGACTGACGCTCAAATTGCCAAGCAAATTCAGTATATTTTGAATCAAGGTTACATTCCAGCGATTGAGTTTAACGAAACTTCTGAGCCAACAGAATTATATTGGACAATGTGGAAGCTGCCTTTGTTCGGTGCTAAATCCACTCAAGAAGTATTGAGCGAAGTTCAAGGATGCCGTTCTCAATTCAGCACCAGCTATATCCGTGTTGTGGGTTTTGATAACATCAAGCAGTGCCAAATTCTCAGCTTTCTTGTTCACAAACCCAACATAGCCAAAAGATACTAAAGCAAGCGTTGCTCTAAGTAATTAGTTTATCCCCATAGGAGAGGTAGAATTATCTGCCTCTCCTATTTACTAGATTTGTTTTGAAACGCAAAGGGACGCAAAGTTATTCTCTGCGTTCCTCTGCGCTTCCCTTAGCGTACCTTTGCGTTTTTTAAAAAGATAACAAATGGAATTACAGCATCTGCCAGAAGTAAGAATTTGCTTTGTTGGGGACTCTTTTGTTAATGGTACTGGCGACTCAGAATGTCTTGGTTGGACAGGGAGAGTATGTGCTAATGCTAATAAAAAAGGTTATGACATTACTTACTATAATTTAGGAATTAGGCGTGATACGAGTACTGATATATCAAAGCGTTGGTTACAGGAAGTATCGCTTCGTTTACCCAAAGAATATGATGGCAGAGTTGTGTTCTCTTTTGGATTGAATGACACAACATTAGAAAATATTAAACCTCGCGTGGATTTGACAGATTCTATCAAAAATACCCATGAAATTTTAAGTGAAGCTCAAAATTTATATCCTGTTTTGATGGTTGGGCCAGCACCATACGCAGAACAAGAAGATAGTCAAAGAAGGAGCAGAAATACTGATTTATCTAAACAGTTTGCTTTAATTTGCAATGAATTGAATATACCTTATTTAGACGTTTTTTCAATATTAGAAAAATCAAACATCTGGATTAATGAAGCAAGAGCCAATGATGGTGTTCATCCTAAAGCAGGCGGTTATACAGAATTTGCCCAAATAGTAGAAAATTGGGACGCTTGGTTAAATTGGTTTCCTCTAACTTAATCGAGTATTCAAAGTTAGGATAGTGGTGGCAGCTTATTTTTTCGTTCCCAAAGTAGTAATTATGCAGCACATTAATTTAGCTGAAGCATCTCAAAAGTTACCTGACTTAATTGAAGCAGCACTCAGTGGTGAGGAAATTATTATCATCAAAGATAATCAACCTTTGGTGAAGTTGACTCCTGTGCCGCAATTTAAACGCCGCCGTCAACCTGGAAGTGCAAAGGGTTTAATTACAATATCTGATGACTTTGATGAACCACTGGAAGATTTTAAGGAATATATGGAATGATATTACTGTTGGATACACATACTTTTATTTGGTATGTGACTGACAATTCAAGACTTAGTAATCAAGTACTAGAGTTCATCAATGATGAGAATAATAAAATTTTGCTAAGTATAGCTAGTCTATGGGAAATAGCTATTAAGCAGAATTTAGGAAAGCTTAATTTCAATCAGCCATTTGAGATATTTATCACACAGCAACTCAATCTAAACGATTTTAGTTTACTCGATATCAAAATTAGCCATGTTACTGTTGTTGCCACACTACCCTTACATCATCGCGATCCATTTGACCGAATTTTAATTGCACAAGCACTCGCAGAAAATATAC
>Ga0335395_10000920_pt1 | contig 18581 bp, 17 predicted proteins | sample MAT02_FD_205744 | JGI IMG/M metagenome (GOLD analysis project Ga0335395, IMG submission 205744) | Freshwater microbial communities from Lake Fryxell liftoff mats and glacier meltwater in Antarctica - MAT-02 (spades assembly) (version 2) ...
AGACAATAAAATGTGGAGGGGCTTTTTTATAGATAGAAACATTTTTCAGTAAAAGTTAATTTTGGTTTAAAGTGTATCAGAAAATTCTCAAAACTTATGAGATTTACCTTCCTAGGACGGCGAGAATTTCTAAAAGTGCCACAGGAGCCAACAACTATATCTAGAGATTATTTTCAATATTTTCAACAAGGGATCCAAGAAATTTGATTAAGTCATTAAAAGCAGGGCAGCGATCGGCACAAATCTTTAGATTCAACATATCAGCCAATTCAGTATTCATGTTGGTACTGTAGCGGGGCTTCCTATTTTCACCAATTGAAAGTTTTAGTAATTCTTCTTTTGGTTTAGAAATAGTGTGAGGATTTGCTTTTGCCTGTCCTTTACCCTTCCCGATATGCTTGATCACCTCTGGATCAGACCAGAACCAAGCCTCTAACTCCTCAATAGGGATACAAATATGCTTATGAATACCTTGGAAACTTGAGATTGATTCCTCTAATTTTTTTCTGAGTTCTAGTTCATTATTAAGAGATCCATTTTGTGGGTTACGATCCAAATCGTGAAGAATAACAAAAGCATTGCAACCTTCCCTAGAAAGTTCTTTGATTTTTGCTGGTAACTTTCTTCTTAATTTGCCACAACCCTTGGATGCCCACTTTTTTGTGCTTATATCTTTACCTAGTACACGATGGATAATTATCCGCATAGCATCGCAGTCTGTATCATCTTCAGCAATCAAGGCAATTCTAAAATTAGTCATCAAGAATACCACTATAAATCCATTCGCCTAAATCACCTTCATCGGAAATATATTCGATAACATTGTGTATTTCATCTTCATCTAGTTTCCGAACAAATGTCTGCCCATCTTTGCGGTGAACTAGATTAATATTCTCTGGGCTAGTCCAAGCTACTACCTGTGGTGAATGAGTCGAGAGAATTAAATTTCTCCCAAAGGTATATGCTTCAATTTCATTAAGTAATCTTGCCAGCATACCCGGATGAATTTGGGTTTCTGGTTCTTCAATTATTATTGTTGTACTAGGATTTAGGTTAATTAACTCTACAAGAATTGATAAAATCCGAAGTGTCCCATCAGAGAGCAACCCAATATTTACCCCATCTAACATTACTAAAAAATAGTCTGTTTCTTCCGTAAATCCTCTAAATATCTCATTTGGAGTTAGAGAAAGTTTTTTCGTAGCTATTTTATTACCAATCCCAACTCGCTGACAAACACTTTCAAGTTCATGAAGTTCACCTGTCTTCATAAGACGGAGTATCTTAGAAGACACATGACTTATTAAATCGACATCAGAATAAATAAATTTATTGGATATAGTCGGGATTACTACTCGACGTTCTGATGTTGTACGGACGGGAAGTTTCCCAAGAAGATGAACTCCATTTAAGACAGCACGAATCCATTGCATTTCAATAGGAAGCTGTATTGGTGAATTTTCTGGAAGTGTTGTTGTTTGGAGAGAGCTAGTATTCCCAAGAATAGTAATAATTGGGCTTCCTATCTTCTCAAATTCTGTTACTCCATGCTTAGTAGTCCACAAAAGTTCTTTTTCTCCATCCAGATATTCGCAGTGATCATCCCACGTCGGCGAAGACTTAACTTTAGTTTCATTAGTAGATGTATCTATAGGAATAAACTTATATGTATATTCAAGCCGACGATCAAGTGGAGTTGAGATTTCGATCTTTAATATTTTGGGTCTACTTCTTTCAATTATCTCACCAGTGGCAATGGATGAAATAGCTTTAAAGCCTTCAAGGATAGCTGATTTACCAGCCCCATTTCGACCAACTAATACTACAACTCCATTTTGCAAAGACACAGAAACTTGACCACCGAGGACATCCCAATCATCGAGGGTGAAGGATAAGAGGCGAGGCTGAGTTGTGTTTGTGTCGGACAAAATATAATTCTTTTTGTGGTGTTGAATTCTTTATCAAATTTTATCTGCCTTTTCACCATAACGTAAACGGGTTATTACTGGCTTGGCACTGACTACCGAGTAATTACTGAGTTGCTAGAAAGCGCTCCACGAGTAGAATTGCCACAATATCGTCGATCGGGCGATCGATGCGCCGTAAACTTTGGGGGATAATTTTTTGGAAGCCTTGGGGCGGAAACATCTGCCAGTATCGATCGCGCGCCTCTAGGGTACTATTGCGTTCATTTACTAAAACTACTGGAATAGCTAGACTCTGGCGAAACTTTTCCTGCCACTCCTTAGCGGTAGTCCCATCCCCCATCACCAAAATTTCAAAGTCAAACTGCCGACACAAATCTTGTAAACCTGAGATCGCTGCCGTCGATGGCAAAATTTGGTGGAGACACACTCGATCGACGCAACTTTTACTATTTCCCCGATCTTCAACTCCCTGCCCTAGGAGATCGATCGCTGGGGTATCTGTCACCTTTTCTACCACCTTTTCTACCACCGCCACCCCACACTTATCTCGTCCGGGATCAAAGCCTAACAGGTATTTCATGATTTATTTCCAAGTTATGACACTGATTTCCCTTGTTAAAGTTGCGATTAATCTTGCCACTCTAGAACTTCTGCCACCTGTGCAGCTAGAGTTAGAGGATCAAAGGGTTTTGCTAACACTGCCTTTACCCCCAAGGCTGCAAATTTGCGTTGTTCTGAGGCTTGCACCTTGGCAGTCAAGAGAATTACTGGAATATCCCTAGTAGCGGGGTCAGCTTGGAGGTGCATAAAGGTAGTGGGCCCGTCTAGGTTTGGCATCATCACATCAAGGAGAATTGCATCGGGGGAAACAGCGGCAGCCTTGAGTAAGCCTTCCTGCCCAGAGGCAGCGGTGACTACTTGCCATCCCCCCACAGCCTCTAGGCACAGTTGAGCAACTTCTCGAATATCATCTTCATCATCAATCACCAACACAGTCCTAGTTCCCATCTAGCCCTCCGTGAACAGCGCAATTATATCTATAAAAATATCTACAAAAACTAATCACCGGAGCGGCCAGTATTGATATATTGAGGATTTTTGGGTGATAGGAGACTTTTAATTTAATCTTGAACACCTGTTGACAATTAGGCATGGGTCTTATTTCTTGATCTGGTAAGATTTGTTATATCCTACCATTAATTTATAGTAAAATATATAGATTAAAAGATATATAGGCTCTTAATGAGCTAATTAGGGTGAGGGTTGAGTTGATCTTAAACTCATAGGATTAGTTTGCTGATTCTAACCCAAATTTAGGGCATCTACATCGATCGTTAAGCTAACACCAGAACTTATACCCTTAACTAAGCTGCGGAGTTCCTCTAGGGATGGTAACACTGGGGTAGCTTGGGGAGGGAACTTGAGGAGAATTTGCCAATGGAATCGATCGGCAACCCGCAAGATTGTGGCTGGAGCGGGACCTAATAAATTGAAGGCTTGATCGGGTAAATCTTCTAGATAATCTGCAATCGCTTCTGCCGCTGCCTGTACTGCTTCTCCCGGTTGACCAGCAAAACGAAGTAGCACCAATTTTCCGTAGGGAGGATAGCCTAGATCAATTCGCTCTTTCAAGGCTGTGGCTGCAAAACTGGGATAATCCTGCCGTTGTACTGCCATCACTGCGGTGTGATCGGGGGAATAGGTTTGGATCAGGACTCGCCCCGGTAAATCTCCCCGTCCGGCTCTGCCTGCTACCTGAGTTAGGGTCTGGAAAGTCCGCTCTGTGGCTCGATAATCGGCACGGTGGAGTAAACCATCGGCGGCAACTACACCCACCAGGGTAACTTGGGCTAAATCTATACCCTTGGTGAGCATTTGGGTTCCCACTAGCAGATCGGCTTCTCCTTGGGCAAAGCGATCGAGCAAAATCCGGTGAGCATCTTTGGTGCGGGTGGTATCGCTATCAAAACGCATGATTCTTAAACCGGGGCATAACTCCTCCAGTTCTTGGGTAACTCGTTGGGTTCCACTGCCAAAAAATTTGAAGTAAGGAGAGCCGCACTCTGGGCATTGGGTTGGTTGGGGGCGTTGGTGGTTGCAGTAGTGACACTGGAGGACTGGTTTAGTTTCAATCTTCGCATTTTTAACATGGTGGTAGGAAAGAGACACATCGCAGTGGGGACATTCCATGACATAACCGCAACTGCGACAGGAAACAAAGGTGCTGTAACCCCGGCGGGGTACAAATAAAATCCCCTGCTGTCCACTTTTCTGCATTTGGGCGATCGCCTCCTGCAAGGCCAAGCTAAATATAGATTTATTTCCTGCCTGAAACTCCAAACGCATATCAATAATTTCAATCTGGGGCAGGGGACGGGCATTAATTCTCTCTGGCAGGGCAAGGTAGATAAATTCACTAGATTCACCAGATTTACTAGATTTACTAGATTCACCAGACTGCATAGATTCCCTAGATTCACAAGATTCACGAGAATTTTGAGCCTGTACCCACGTTTCGAGGTCTGGGGTAGCGGAGCCGAGGAGGAGTGGGCAATTGGCTAGTTGCGATCGCCATCGGGCCACCGTCCGGGCATGGTAACAGGGAGCGGGCTGACTTTGCTTAAAACTAGCATCGTGTTCTTCATCCAAAATAATCATCCCCAACTGGGGCAGGGGAGCAAACACCGCCGATCGAGTGCCGATAATTACCTGTGGTTCCCCCGTGAGCATCTGCCGCCAAGTATCGTAGCGTTCCCCATCCGACAATGCACTGTGATAGACAAAAACTCGCTGCCCAAAACGGTCTTGAAATCTACTGGTGAGTTGGGGAGTCAGACCAATTTCTGGGACAAGAACAAGGGCGGATTTTCCCTGAGCAAGGATGGGGGCGATCGCTTGCAGATAGACTTCCGTTTTTCCCGACCCCGTGACCCCGTGGAGTAAAACTTGGGTAAACCCAGAGAGTTGATTAATTTGCTCTAGGGCGATCGCCTGATCCGGGGTCAATTCCTTGGGCAGGTCTGGATGCCGCACCCCTGTATTTCCCTTGCGTAATACCTCTCTGGGTTCGATCGTCACTAAGCCCTTCTTTGCCAACAACTCCACTACGCTACTACCGACAGTAGAAATTTGTAATAGCTCCGGCAACCAAAGTTCTCCCCCGTAGCGGCGCAGAATATCTAACACTTCCTGCTGCTTAGTAGTCAACTTCGGAAGTTCTGTATTTACTTCACTAGTCAGAGTCACTGCCTTTTTTAGCTGAGGACGGGGCGGCTTGGGAGGTTCTAAATAGCTTTCTACCCAATCTAGTTTGGTTAGTTCCCGCAAACCCCGACTTGCCAATTTCACCTGTTTTTGCAGATGCCGCCAACTGTAGCCACTGGTTTCTTGCTGCCGGAGGAGCTTGAAGATTTCCTTAGCACTGGCACTGAGAAATAGATCCCCTTGGGCAGGAATTTTCCCCTTGAGGCGAATCCGGCGCTGGCTCTGGCTGAGTAACCCCGGTGGCAGGGCCACATTCATCACCTGCAACAGAGAAGTTTGGTAATAGTGAGCCACTCGATCGAGGAGTTCCCAGTAGTGGGGCGGGAAATAATTTCGGCAAATAATCTCTTCTACGGGTTTGATCTTCTCTGGGGCTAACTCAGAAGTAGGAAAAGATAATAGGCGGATGGCGATCGCTCCTAATTGTCTACTGCCAAAGGGAACACTCAAAATATCTCCCGGTTGCACTCCCAAATCTGCGGCAACTTTGTAAGTGTATAAGCCTTGCTGTCCGGGGCAGTCTACAAGAACTTCTACCCATTGGGTTGCTGATTCTGGAGAAAACTCTGGAAGATGGTCAAGATGATTAACCAGCTCAACAGGATCCACCGGATCAAGGGGGGAGCGATCGGGAAAGTAGGGAGTAGAAGGCGTTGCCAAGGTTAACCCAGAATCAGTATCAAGCATGGGTAGTTAGATAGTTAGGCAGGTCATTGGTGACGGGCGATCTGTTGTTCGTAATCAGAAAAACATCCTGCCTAGTCCACAAAATTACCCATAAAATTGCCCATAAAATTAATTCTTATCTATCTTAACTTAGAAAAACTTCTTAGAAGCCTCCGTAAAATTCCGTAAATCTTTTTGTAGAGTTGGCAGGGGGCTGTCTGCCTGATTTGGAGACAATTTGGGGCGGAAAAAGAGGAGTCAGGTCGGTGATCTTTTCGTCAAAATTCGGTAATATCTCGACACTAGTAAGGGTTTGGTAATAACGTTTTGTTACCAGAACAACATTTGTGCCACAGTTTTCTGGTATCTTAGATGTGTAGTGTCCTGTAGCATATTTTCTAGATAGGGATTAGGTAAAAACAACAGTTTGATAAAGTTGCCACTGGAATTCCCGTTACTATAACATCTGATCAAAGCAGTCAGCCTTGGGGGTCACACCCACTAGCAACCTATCTAATCTTGGATTTTCGTCCACACCAGTTAAATAAATACTAAAAGTCAAAAGAGCCAAGGAAAAGACTCTCTCTAGACCATAACCGCAGAAATTAACTAGGATGTTTGATATGAATAATGATTTTGAAGAGCTTGACCCCCTCGCCCCAGTTGATGAATATTTTACCCAAGCCGGGGATGATATGGCGGCCCCTCAGCTATCGGGCTACCGTAAAACCAGTGGTGATGACACCGTAGGCGCATTCTTTAAGGAAATGGCCCGTTATCCTCTCCTAAAACCAGAGGAAGAGGTGGAATTGGCAAAACGGGTACAGTTTTTGGTGATGGTAGATGAAGTCCAGACGGATTTGCAACAAAAGCTCAACCGCAAGCCTACTAGACCAGAATTGGCAGAATCTTTGGGGTTTACGGAGCGACAGCTAGAAAATCGCCTCTACCGGGGACGGGTTGCCAAACGGAAAATGATTCGTTCCAATCTCCGCTTGGTGGTGTCGATCGCCAAACGTTATCTCAACCGGGGTGTACCTTTCCTAGATTTAATCCAAGAGGGAGCCTTGGGCTTGAACCGAGCCGCCGAAAAGTTTGATCCAGATAAGGGCTATAAGTTTTCTACCTATGCCTACTGGTGGATTCGTCAAGCCATCACTAGAACGATCGCCAACGATGCCCGGACAATCCGTCTGCCCATCCACATTGTCGAAAAGCTCAACAAGCTCAAAAAAGCCCAACGGGAACTAAAACAACAACTCCGCCGCAACCCCAAGGAAGAAGAACTTGCCAAGGAATTAGATGTTTCCCCCAACCATCTCCGGCAACTATTGCAACTCCGCAGGCGATCGCTCTCTCTCAACCATCGAGTCGGTAAAGGCGAAGACACGGAACTAGTAGATCTCCTAGAGGATAACCAAAACCAACTGCCGGAAGAACAGATGGGCGAGGCAATGATGCGCCAAGAAATTTGGCAAGTCTTGGGGGATGTATTGACAGAGCGGGAAAAAGATGTGATTTCTCTGCGCTATGGTTTGACCTCCAATGAACCCTACACCCTAGAGCAGGTGGGTTTGATGTTTAATCTCTCCCGGGAGCGTGTCCGGCAAATCCAAAGTAAGGCGATGCGGAAGTTACGTCGTCCCCAAGTGGCAAGGCGGCTGAAGGGTTGGTTAAGCTAGGGCAAAGCAAGTGATCTCCAAAAATAATTATCAAATAATCATTGAGGGAAGATTTTAGTTAAGGATTTGGGTTAAGATCTAGCTGATTCAAGATTGATTTTACCTACTTAAACTTTAACTACTATGCCTCCTCGTTGGTCTCGTATCCCCGATCGCCAAGACCCTGAATATCGCCGTCTCGATGACCGGATGACCTTTGCTACCCATGTAGCTGCTTTTTCCTGTGTCAATTCTAGTCTGTGGTTTTTCCATACTCTAAACCATACTAGTTGGGATTGGTTGGTGTGGGTGACGGCTGTTTCCGGTGCAATCTTGGTATTGCATGGGGCTTATATTTTTGCGATCGCTGATTATTCTCCCAATAGTAAGAAAACATGACAAAATCTAACACAGAAGTAATAGAACAACTCGCAGCAGCGATCGGCGACAATGTGTACATGGATGTGGCAAAGTGGCATCTATATCTCCGGGACGCTCACCTGCATACTTTTTTGGCAGAGCAGCTTTATCCTCTCCTTGCAGACGATCTCCAAGAAGACCAAGTGTTACACGTTCTCCGTAATATCCCGGTGAAGTTGGGGGGCGGCAAGCTCGAAATTCCCCTCGCCGACCTGTTGCCCATGCAAGCTCAAATGCACTTGATGGATATTCTCGAAGAGTTTAGCAATAGTTAACCTGTCAACAATTCTACAAAGTTGGATCAGGTACTTATTCCCCATTTGTAACCAATGATTTGTAAGTAACACTTTGTAAGCAAGGAAATTTGTAAGCAATGAGAGCTACTGACCGCAGTAGACTATGAGGTCAATTTCTACATCTCCTAGCCCTGCTAAACCCATAACGCCGACGGTGGTGCGGCTGGGGAGGCGATCGCTGGCAAAGTAACTGGCATAGATTTTATTAACAATTTCAAAAAAGCGAAAATCTGTCACGAAGATCCGCACCATCACCACACTTTGGAAACTAGTACCAGCGTGTTCGAGGACTAATTTTAAGTTTTCCATAACTCGAATGGTTTGCTCTTCGATCGACCCCACCACCACTTTTCCTGTAGCCGGATCCTCAGATAATTGTCCAGTTACAAACAAAAAATCTCCCGCCCTGACTGCATGGGAATAAGGAGCAACGGTGGGTAAGATATCCTCTGGCAAAGTAATGTATTCCAACATAAATTTTGATTAGCCCTAAATTAGACTTGATTAGATTTAATTAGATTTAATTAGATTTTTCTCGGCACTAAATTAGCCTAAAAACTTTTATAGAGGTAGGGGCGTAAGGCTTGCACCCAAAAGGTTTAAGCATAAATTAATTAGTCTACATAAAGCGGATTTGGTATTAGAATGGTCCCCCAAGAAAAACACAGGTTATCTATCTAGCGATTCTTGAAAAAAACCTGCCCTTGGGAGAATTTATTTTGTATCTAAACTATTTCAATACTTGATATTTGCATCCAAATTTAATTTACTTAGACCACTTTTGCGCCATAAGTTCAGCTAGATCCACAACCCGTTGTGAATAACCCCACTCGTTGTCATACCAAGCAATTACTTTCACCAAGTCACCACCCATCACCATCGTTAGGTTGGCATCCACGATCGAAGAGGCATCATTAGACCGATAGTCAGAGGAGACTAGCTCCAACTCGTTGTACTCAAGAACACCCTTGAGGTAAGTATTAGCAGCTTCTTTTAGGGCAAGATTCACTTCTTCGGCGATCGTGCTTTTTTGGACTTGGACTACTAGGTCAACTACCGATACATTGGGGGTAGGAACCCGGAGGGCAATTCCGTTGAGTTTGCCACTAAGTTCGGGTAACACCAGACCTACAGCCTTTGCTGCTCCAGTGGTGGTAGGGACAATATTCATAGCGGCGGCTCTGGCTCTGCGAAGATCCCGGTGGGAAGCATCCAAAAGCCTTTGATCACCAGTATAGCTATGGGTGGTGGTCATTGTACCTTTGATAATCCCAAACTGCTCATGGAGAACCTTAGCCACAGGAGCTAAACAGTTTGTAGTACAACTAGCATTACTAACAATATTATTTACCTGATCGTCGTAATCTTGATGGTTGACACCATAAACAAAAGTTCCGACATCGCTACCCTTAGCTGGAGCAGTAATCAAGACTTTTTTGGCTCCAGCAGTAATATGTTTAGTAGCTAATTCTTTACTAATAAATACGCCTGTAGATTCAATAACTAGATCAATATCCCAGCTACCCCAAGGTAACTTTAATGGGTCTCGATCGGAAACACATTTGATTACGTTGCCATTGACGGTAATAGTGTCATCGTCGGCACTAACTTCCCCTGCAAACTTTCCGAGCATGGTGTCGTAGGTTAGTAGGTGGGCATTGGTTCTGGGGTCTGAAGTATCGTTAATTCCCACAACTTCTATGAGACTTTCCTTACGTCCCGCCCAGCACCGTAGAAAGTTGCGTCCGATGCGTCCAAAACCATTAATTGCTACTCTAATCACTTTTTTTTACCCTCTGTAACTTGCCTTCATTATATTTTCTATACTGTCTCAGGGCATCAAGGCTCCTAATCCTGCCCTAGATTTTACCACCAAGGGGATCGCTAGAGTGTGGGAATCTAGTCCCTGTTACCAGTCGATCGATCCAGATTTTGTTGAGCATCCTTGGCTGAAATTCCCCTACCTTGGGAGCCAAAATACCACAGAGCCGCCACTGCCTCAGCACGAGTCACAGGTCTCTGGGGTTGAAACAGAGTCGTAAAACCAAACACACGCCGGATATTTGCCAAATTCCCATTCTGAAAATCTGCCACCACCGCTCTCAGGGCAAGGGGATCGATCCGGGCCGCATCCTGAAACCCCCAAGTTTGTTGGACTGCTTCGATCGAGGTTGTGGGTAGAGCTTGGCGAGTATCAAGAGGGACTTTCCAAAGAATTAATTGTTCTCTAGTGACGATCGCCTCTGGACTAAAAGTAGCCGTCTGGTCTCCACTCAACCGAGAAGGAATCACCCCCGCCGCCGCCAAACCTTGAATTGTGCCAAAATCTGCATCTGTCGCCGCAATATCATTAAAAGCTGGCTGGTCTGGACTTGTTGCCAAGCGCACCTGTTGCCCAGATTCATTGCTATAAATGCGATTATTTGCTGCTACTAACCACCGGGCATATTCTCGCTTTGTAATGGGTTTATTTGGTTCTAATTGCTGTAGATCAATTTTTGTCCCTTGAGCATCACTGGTCAGCACTCCCAAAGTTACCACTTCGACCACTGCCTGCCGGAGTTGCTCAGGAATAGCTTGAGCGCCGCTATTAGAGTTATTAGGGTTATTGCTAGAGTTGTTATTGCTGCCATTAGCTTGAGTTCCTCCGGGAGGATTTGGCAAGGAGGGATTAGAGGTTAGATTATTTGGATTATTAGGGTTATTTGGATTATTAGAGTTATTAGAATTAGTGGCTGGATTGCCAACTATATTGGGGGATGGATTAACAAAGGAATTTTCTTGACCACGGCGATATTCTAGAGAAAATACAGTGCCACTAGCTGTTTGCGGCTGTAGTTTTAGTCGCAGGTTTAGCCCATCTTTCTTGGCGATGAGGGTGTTATCAAGATCGTTATCAGCAAGACCGGAATTATTTGAGGAATTATTTGAGGAATTATTTGTAGAGTTATTTGTAGAGTTATTTGTAGAGTTAGTTAATGGTTGAATCTGCCAGCCCTTCGATCGCAACTCTCGCTCATAAAAACTCTGGATCAAATTACTCGGATCCCCAGAAACCCAACGGGTCATTACAATTTGATTACTTTGATTATTTGGGGTGTTGGTATTGTTGCGATTACCAGCTTGATTTGAATTGGGAGACTCCGGGGACTGTAACTGTGCTTGGGGATAGATCGGGATTTCTGGGGGAAAATTTGGGGGTAGGTCGATCGTGGGAGTAGGACTAGGGGAGCCAACTCCATTGACAAGGCTTGGATCGGCGGCAAAGGTGCGCTCCAAATCCTGAGCATTGGGAGTGTTGGCACATCCAGCCAAAGTGATCAGCAATAGAGTTAGTAAAAATCGTTGGGAAATGGGTAGTTGGAACACGGGGATATTTTTAAGAGAATCAAAACTACGAGGTATTAATTGGTATTAATCGGTATTAATCACAAAAGCTATTAATCTTGAAAGGCACTAATTACACCTGGGAGAATTCACAACAACTTGATCGCGCCCCTGATGTTTTGCTTGGTAGAGAGCCTGATCCGCAGCAATTATCAAAACCTCTGGTGATGAATTTGCCCTAGGAATTACACTAGCAACTCCTAAACTCATAGTAACGTAGGGTTTAACTTTCGATTGAGCGTGGGGTAAACGGAGGGATTGAATTCGGCTCTGGAGGTTGAACGCTACCTGTTGAGCGCCCTCAGAGGGAGTATTGGGTAGCAGTAACACAAATTCTTCTCCTCCGTAGCGAGCTACCAAGTCTGCGGGTCTTTGGACTTGATCATTCATGGTCTGAGCTACTCTTTGCAAGCAATCATCCCCAGCAAGATGTCCATAGTAGTCATTGTAGAGTTTGAAATAGTCCACATCACAAAGAACCAAAGATAACCACTGTTCCTCCCGCATCGATCGCCGCCACTCCTGCAATAAATAATCATCAAAACGCCGCCGATTGGCAACTTGGGTCAACCCATCCAGATTAGCTAGTTTCTTAAGTTCTAAATTTAACTCCCGGAGTTGATCCTCTGCTTGTTTACGTTGAATAAAGGAGCTGAGCTGATCAGCAATGGTCATAATTAATTGTAAGGAATCTAGCCGAATTACTAATATTTTCTTCTGAAAAAAATTTAAGACTGCTACCACACTTCGACTAGACTCAGTGACCGCTTCCTGCTGGGAAATTACGGGAATACTGATAACACCTCGAACTCCTGCATCGATCGCATATTTCACTGACAAAAATTCATCATCACTCACTCCCGCCGATAAATCTTCGATCATCTGGGGTTGCTGACTGCTCCAAACCTTGCCTACTAAACCCATATCTGGGGTAAATCGTAGAGACCTAGTTTGATCGTAAAACCGCCTTAAACCCTGGTCGCCAATATAACAACCGGGGCTACACACTAAATAATTTCCTTCCTGATCTGGAATCCAAGCCTCCCCTAGATCCCAGCCCAAACTCTGGCAAATCTGAGTCAAGATTGCTTCGAGGGCAGAATCCACATCCTTGGCGGCGTTGATGGCTTGGGTGGTGGATAAAAGTAGCTGGAGTTGAATATTTTGGAGTTTCAGGTGGGCTTGGGAGGCTTGCCATTGCAACTGATGTTGGATCCTTGCCAAGACTTCTACTGGCTCAAAAGGTTTGGTGATATAGTCCACAGCTCCTAGGGTAAATCCCCGCACTTTATCCCATGTTTCCCCCAAGGCACTAATAAAAATCACGGGAATATCTTTTGTTTGTGGCTGTGATTTTAGGTGCTGACACAGTGTATAGCCATCCATATCTGGCATATTGATATCAAGGAGAATTAGATCTGGGAGCATCAAATGGATCGATCGAAGAGCTAGGTTCCCATTAGGAGAGACCCGGACTTTGTACCCTTGTCCCGTCAAAATCTGCATCAACAAACTGAGATTTGCTGGGTGATCGTCCACTACCAAAATGTTACTCTGATGGATTTCTGGAGCGAAGTATTCATTCATAGATAAGGATGAAATATTCCACTTGGCGGGGGAAAGACTTGAGGATATTTCTCCTTTGAGTGGCTTAGAATAGCCTAGAGCCTCATTCAGGATAAACTCCATTGATTGCATAAAATTGCATAGGTTAGTATGAATTGGTTTTCATCAAAGCCGATCAATATCTGATTCAATATCTGATATATCTGATCAAGAATAGTAATTTATTGTAGCAATCAACAGCTATTAATATCTAGCGAGAGTCGTCAATAGAATTATCAATAAGTAATCAGCAATTCTCACGGAAATAGTCTCCAGATTTGCCTCCCGTTTTGCTCAAGAGGTGGATGAACTCGATCGAAATCGCTTTTTCTAGACCCTTTGCCATATCGTAGAGGGTGAGAGCGGCTACAGAAGCGGCGGTGAGGGCTTCCATTTCTACCCCAGTTTCTGCCTTTGTAGTTACGGTTACTCGGATTTGGTAGCCGGGAAGTTGGGGAGCAGGAGCGATCTGGACTTCTACTTGATGAATTGGGAGGGGATGACAGAGGGGAATCAGATTGGCAGTTTGTTTGGCAGCCATGATCCCCGCTAGTCTCGCAGTGGCAAGCACATCTCCCTTGGGGGTATTTCCGGCTTCGATCGCCCCAAAGGTATCAGCAGACATCCTAACCTGAGCCACAGCCACAGCTTGACGTTTGGTAGTTTGCTTCCCCGAAACATCTACCATCTGCGCCTGCCCTTGGGTATCAAGGTGAGTAAGTTGGGGATAATCTTCTAGCATGATTATTTGCAGGATTATTTAAAGGATTATTTGCGAAATTAGCTTATGAAAAAAGGGCTGGCGGTGCCAACCCCTAGGATAGGGATTTTGAATAAATTGCCTAGATTTATGTCTAGATTTATATATATTATATTTCTTTGATCAATTTTTCTTGATCAATCGAGGACGGGCTAGGAGGGATTCGAACCCCCGACACCGTGGTTCGTAGCCACGTGCTCTAGTCCACTGAGCTACAAGCCCTCATTTGTTTCGTAGATGACTATCATACCATAAACTTTACCATCTTAGATCACGATCGAGAATAATTTATCAAGCCCGTTAATTTCGGCAATTTCGGCAATTTTGGCAATTTCAGTAATTTTGATGACTAATATCAACTGCCCATCTGGAAATCATGGGAATTTTTTTGGTCGATCGGCAAATATCCCCTATTTTAGTAACGATTTATACACTATAATTTCCTAGCGATTTTGTTCTAACCGAAACTCGGAAAGTCATCGAGATTTGCTAGTTAATATTCAGTAGTTGCCGTAGTTGCCGCAGTTGCCGTAATTTCTGCAAACACCCGAATCAAACAATTGGATCACCTAGATCAACACTTAAACGCTCAAGTAATTATTTTTTTATGCTAAATTCCACAAATATTGAACAAGATATTAAACAATCTACCAACCCTAAGCAATTAGAGCAATTAGAGCAATTTACTCAGTTTGGTAAATGTATTGAAGTAAAGCCATTGACCCCAAATTCCCCAATCTCAAATTCCCCAATTTTACCTTTCACCTCTCGCCGGGGAACCTTCTCGATCGCCACAGATCTCCGTCCTCAAGTTGAGCAGCACAAGTATGCGATCGCCACAGCCGAAAATTTTTACCTCAGTAACTCTGGCAAGGTCGCCCTAGAACAACTCCAAAAATGTTGGGATTCCCTTGAATATGATGCTTTCTATGGAGAAAAACACCCCTCCTGCCAGCGATCGCGATGCTATGCAGAGTTTGACTATGCCCCCAAGGTGGGAACCCTGCAACTCCGGCAACATCAGCCCTACGTCCAAAGCAAAGAGATGAACGCCTACGCCGGCGGAAAAGATCGGCATTTTGGAGATTTGACGGCGGAAACCTACGATAATTTTTTATTTCAAGATCTTGTAGACTACAATTTCAGTCTATTTCCCCTAGAGGAGATGTGGCTCGATCGACTATGGATTTGCCAAGTCCACATTATGCGAATTGTCGTCGGGGCGGGGCAGACTACGGCGATTACTCCAGAGGGGATTCATTCTGATGGCTATCCCTTTGCGGGGCTACACTTGCTCGATCGAGGGGATGTTGTGGGCGGTGAAACTACAATTTATCAACTCGATGAAACACCCCTTGCTAAAATCACTTTTGAGCATCCCCTTGACTCTCTATGGCTAGAAGACCGACACTTGAAGCACAGCGTTACCGATATCGCCTATAGTCATGAAAAAGGGCCTAAAAAGGAGCCTAAAAAGTTGATGGAAGCGGGCTATCGAGACCTGTTAGCTATATCATTTTCTTTACCAGAATCAATTTATAGTAAAAAAATCTAGCCCCAAAATCTAGTCTAAACATTTAGCCCCAAAATTTAGCCCCAAAATCTAGTCCACGAGTCTAGAACCACCACCGCATCTAACCGCATCTATCAGTGAGAAACTATGGCTGCTATTTTGACCCTATTAACTGACTTTGGCTTGCAAGATGCTTATGTGGGGGTGATGAAGGGGTCGATCGCCAAAATTAATCCCCAAATTCAGGTAATCGACCTCAGCCACTATATCCCTCCCCAAAATATCCGAGCAGCTAGTTTTTGTCTTGCCAGCGCATTTCCCTACTTCCCCCAGAATACGGTACATCTAGCCGTGGTGGATCCAGGGGTGGGTGGCTCCCGCAAATCAGTAGCGATCAAGTTTGATCAAGGTTATGTTGTTGCTCCAGATAATGGTTTGTGTAGCCAGTTGATGCAAGAACATAAAGCTCTGGGGGCAGTGAATCTAACTAATTTTAAGTATTGGCTAACTCCCAGCCCCAGCAAGACTTTTCATGGACGGGATATTTTTGCTCCGGTGGCGGCTTATCTGGCGGGCGGATTGGCCATGCATGAGTTAGGAGAGGCGATCGCCATCGAATCCTTGGTGATGCTACCAACCCTTGACATAGTGCCTACTCCCACAGGCTTGTTGGGCAGAGTGCAGTACATTGATCACTTTGGAAATTTAATTACAAATATTTCTAGCGATCGAGTAGCAGGAAAAATATGGTATCTCAAGGTCGGGGGCAAAAGAATCAGTTATCGTCATACCTATAGTGGAGCTCCCGTGGGGCAGTCGATCGCCCTCATTGGCAGTCATGGCTACATTGAAATTGCCACAAATCAAGGTAAGGCCTCCCAAGAACTCGAATGTACATGGGGTGATCCCGTTGAAGTGACCCTAGTTTAAGCCTATTCAACTACCTAAATTCTTGATAGAGCCTAACGAGAGAAAAGAGGGATTGGGGCTAAATAACCGAGACCACCGGACTCCTTCCTCTGGGGTATTTGTCCATCGCACCATACAACTGGCTGGCTGATCTAGATAGGCGTGGGGCTTCCGTTCTTCGAGGCTATTCCGGTAGATGGCTTTTCTCGTAGCGATCGTGGCAAGGGCGATCGCCTGCTCTAGGGGGCAAATTTTCCACTTCACCAAATTTCTTACCCCCGTCAGTAGAGGTAGGGTTGTGCCGACTAAAGTACCATCGGCGAGGCGGGCTGTCCCCTGTTTGACCTCCATTTTTTGTTGACCCCAAGGATAAACCCCATCCTCCAAACCCAGAGGCGCAAGGGCATCACTCACCAGAAATACGCCGTCTTCGTAGTCACTAGCAGCGAGGAGGAGCTTAATCATCAAGGGAGCTACGTGTTCACCATCAGCAATCAGACCGCAATAAATTTGGGGGTTAGTAATCGCTGAGGTCAAAAGTCCGGGTTGACGGTGATGGAGAGGAGACATGGCATTAAACGCATGGGTAACAAGGCTGGCTCCCTGTCGCCAAGCTAGATTTGCTTCTTCGGCGGTGGCGAGGGAATGCCCAACACTGACCTTGATTCCCATCGATCGCAGGTAAGGAATAATCGCCCCGGTGGTATCTAGCTCTGGAGCAAGGGTGATCATTTGGACAATATCTTGATAGTCACCTAGCACCTGCTTAACTTGCTCGATCGTTAAGGGAAGTAAATATTTTTGGGGATGGGCGCCCCGTTTGCCCGGATTCAGGAATGGGCCTTCTAGATGTACACCCAAAATCTTTGCTGTATTAGTTTCTTGCTCTTGGAGACTACGGACTTCAGTAAATACTTCAAGAGCTTGATGAATTTTCTTGACAGAGGTGGTGACGATCGTCGGCAGAAAAGCATCCACCCCTTGATTCCATAAAAGCTGACAAATTTCTTTGATCTTGTTTATATCTTGCTTCTGGACATCGGTGAAGGGTAGCCCCAAAGCTCCGTTAATTTGTAAATCCACCCCTCCCAAAGAAATCCAAGAGCTATATACATCAATACTTCTAGAACCTATATCACCCCGGACTTTACTCATGGGAGAAATTCGGGTAATCAAGCCAGTGGCGTTAACTACTACTCTCTGTAGTCCTTTATATCCGGGAAGTCTAGCGTTAATGATATCTAGGGGATAGTTTAAGTAATCTGTCTGCATTTATCTAAATTTTTGAGACCGCAATCGATAGTATGGCGGATTTTTGGTAGATACTCATTGTATAGGACTTTTAGCCATAGATAAATAATATAGATAAAACATAGATAGATTTTAATATTTTTCTATTCATAGGATACAATTTCAAAGATAGTGATCTGTAATAAATCTAAATAAATTCAAGTTAATTAAGTAAATTTCAGTTAACTCTAGTTAATTAAACAAATATCATCTTATGAATACTAATGTGACGGCAGAGGCAGCTAGCTCCGCTCAAATCTTAGCCCCCAGCTTCAAAATTCCTTTAGTTTTAATTATTAGCTCGATTCCCCTAGTTTTATATCAGAAATGGCTGGGACTGGCGATCGCCCTATTTGGTGGATTTCTGCTATTCCAAGCCCTGACCCTGCGTCTCCACTTCACCGCCCAAGCCCTCGATATCTACCGAGCTATGAACAAAGATCAAAATCTAATTCGGAGTTTTCCTTACCAAGATTGGCTAAATTGGGAAATCTATAGTCCAGTTTTTCCAGTTCTATTTTACTTTCGTGAGATCAAGAGTATTCACTTTCTGCCCGTACTTTTTGATGCTCAAGAACTACAGTCCTGTCTAGAAATCCACTTTCCCAAATCAACTAAAGCTCAAGCCGAATAATTTTTCCTCGATCGACCCAACTTCCCTAATCAAACCAAACATAAACCAAATATAAACCAAAAACAAAAGGAGAACCAGATAATCTTAGTCCTCCTCAGTTATTAAATATTAGATATTAGGGATTTATCGAAGGTCGATCGAGGTTATCTCCTAAACCGACAAATTACCCGACAAATTACTTAGGGAGTTCTGCAAACAAATTACTTAAGCAGAATTAGAGCAAAAACTACCCTCTAGGTCAATCAGCT
>Ga0335395_10000921_pt1 | contig 18561 bp, 19 predicted proteins | sample MAT02_FD_205744 | JGI IMG/M metagenome (GOLD analysis project Ga0335395, IMG submission 205744) | Freshwater microbial communities from Lake Fryxell liftoff mats and glacier meltwater in Antarctica - MAT-02 (spades assembly) (version 2) ...
GCCGCTGGTACGTGGCTAGCTCTTTTGAGCGCGCCTTCATGTACTTCTTGATGTTCTTCTTTTTCCCAGGTATGTTTCTCCTAGCTCCCTTTTTGAACTTTCGCCCCAAACGGCGGCAGATAGAAGCCTAAATGCGACGTATTGATGTAATTGGAATCTGTCTCGGCTTTTTTGTAGCAGGTGGGTTGGCCTACTTGGTGCTGCAATTCGCTGGACTCGACAGCATGAATGCAGGGATTTGGAGTCAGTTATTTTTGGTTGCTGGCTTGATTGGCTGGCTGGTGACTTATTTATTTCGAGCGCTGACTCAAAGTATGACCTACAGCGAGCAACTGAAAGAGTACAAAGATGCTGTCTTGCAGAAGCAGCTAGATGCACTCACTCCCGAAGAATTAGCTAAACTTCAATCCGAAATTGAGCAGGAAAAAGATAGTTAGTCATTAGTCAATAGTCATTAGTCATTAGTTATTGATGAGTTATTAGCGATTAGTCGTTAGTAACAAACTCTCTCTCAAATGACTGGGGATTGATGATTGATTGCAGATATCACGTCCCAGAAAATAAGCACGATCTGGGAGCATCTCAATTTTGCATTTATATAGCAATCCTCAATCATTATCCTTACGGCGAACATAAATGTGATTTCCCCAAAATCCATCTGTAGGGACACGGCAGTGCCGTGTCCGGGAGACGGCAGTGCCGTGTCCCTACAGAAAATCATTTAGGATTGCTATAGTGCGATCTTAAGAGCTCGCGAGTTGTACAATACGCGAGCGGGGACGCTCGCACTATAATAAAAAAAATGCTTTTTGCCAAACTGAGATGCTCCCCTCTTCCTTCTTCCTTCTTCCCTCTTCCTTCTTCCCTCTTCCTTCTTCCCTCTTCCCTCTTCCCTCTTCCTTCTATCATAACTAATGACTATTTCTAATTGTTTTGAAAAGTTGCGTAAAAGCAATCAATGTGCGTTGATTCCTTTTATTACCGCTGGCGATCCAGATTTGGAGACAACGGCTAAAGCACTGCAAGTTTTGGATGATAACGGTGCAGATGCGATCGAGCTTGGCGTTCCCTATTCTGACCCGCTAGCTGACGGGCCGGTGATTCAAGCCGCCGCTACTAGGGCTTTGCAGCGGGGAACGCGGTTAGATCCGGTGCTGGAAATGGTAGCTAAAGTTAGTCCGAATTTGCGATCGCCCATAATTCTCTTTACATACTACAACCCGATTTTGTACCGAGGTATCGAAACTTTCTTACAGCAAATCAAAAGTGCTGGAGTTCAGGGATTGGTTGTACCAGATTTGCCCTTAGAAGAAGCTGACAGTCTCATCCAACCTGCCCAAAAATTAGGGATTGAACTAACATTATTAGTTGCTCCCACAAGTCCCAAAAATCGCATAGAGGCGATCGCCCGCCAGTCTCAAGGATTTATTTACTTAGTCAGCGTGACGGGGGTTACAGGAGTGCGCGAAGGCTTAGATGCGCGAGCAAAAGAGTTGCTGCAAGAAATTCGCAGCATCACCGACAAACCCATCGGCGTCGGGTTTGGTATCTCGACACCGGAACACGCTCGCCAAGTGAAAGAATGGGGTGCAGACGCTGTGATTGTTGGCAGTGCTTTTGTTAAACGCTTGGCCCAAGGCACTCCAGAAGAGGGTTTAGCAGCGGTGGGCGAATTCTGCAAGAGCTTAAAAACAGCGATTCAATGATGATTAGTAACTGTGCAGATATTTTCAGCCATTAGATAGATGCGTGCGATCGCCCCGTGCCGTGACAATTGCGATTAAAGACTTTGTTGTACTTGAGATCATACACCTCCTTCCTTCTGGTTCCTGACTGGAAGGTTTTTTTTGCTCCGAAAATGCAAAACTTTTCAACGCAGGGCGCGCACTTCCCGCCAAACGCTCAGCCAAGTAGGAAAAAGGCCTTGCCCTATCCGGCGCGGGCAACTGCGATTTTTAATAATTGGTATAAGATTGAGGATTGTCCGTTTTTTCTTCCATCTTCCTTCTTGCATCAATCAACTGTCAACCCAACAACGGGCTTTTCGGGCAAGCTGTCTACTGTTTGCTGTTTGCTGTCAACTCTTCCATCTTTCTTCTTCCATCTTCCATCTTCCTTCGGACTAATGACTAATGACTTCTTCCTTCTACACCTGCTACAACTTGAAGAATCTAACTTGAGATAGATGAAAAGCTCCTGTTTGTATTTCTATACTAAAAAAAGTGTTTTAGTGCCTAAGTTTGTAATGCTAGCCATCTACAAAACTACCAGGCATTGGATCGTATCACAATAGAAAGGATCATTTTTATGAACAGACTAACTGCTTTTCTGAAAAAAATTCGCGCTGTACAAATCTTAACAGTGTTTATGGCTGGCATTTTAGTATTAGTGAGCACTGCTTGCAGTGGCACTGATGTGATGGCAGCAAAAACCTCCGACCAAATTAGAGAAGAAGTGCCTTCTGAGGCTGTAACTTCCGTATATAAAGGCGGCCAGAATCAATACAGCGATGACGATCCCAGAAACACAACTGTTACAGCAGCAGAAGCAAAAGCTCAGCTTCTCAAAGATCAAGCCCAGCGCCGCATCGACACCAAATCTAGCAGCAATGTGGGCGAAAACTTGCGGCGGGTAGGGGACGACGCGCCCGACAAACTTGACAAAATTGGCGATAAGGTGAATGAGAATGCTCGCACGGCTCAGCGCAAAGCTGATAACTTTGGCGACAAAACCAAAGAAGGTTTTGCTAACCTTAAAGAAAACACTCGCGACGGCTTGAAGGGAGCAAAAGAAATTGTTGAAGAAGCTACCGATGGAGCAAAAAAAAGAGCAGCAGAGGGTACTGAGTCGCTGAAATATAATGTCAGCCAAGGCAAGGATAATGTCAAAGATGCAGCGCGAAATGTAAAATACAGTGCTGAAGATGCTTCGGACAAGGTTCGCGCAAAAGTCGATAGAGATATTGACAGAACTCAACGAGCAGCAGAAAGAGCAGCAGATGCGATCGACTAATTTCAAATAACGTTGAGAAACGAAGCAATATTAATTTTTTGGGATTGCTTCGTTCCTCACAAATAAGCAGCAATATATATGTCAGCCTGCTAAGGACTTCCATCGCTATTAATTAATCATTGACATTTTCCCAATCTTCCCGTGCTGCTTTTGCACCAGCTTCTACCATCAAACTCAAGTCGCAACCGTATTCTCCGGCACAACTAAAAGAACCAAGCTCTAACAAGTAAAGCTCTCCGTCTGATTCGCAAATATCTATTGAATAAAGAGCTTCGGGATACCAGCTTACTTGCTTTAACACTTCACTGAGATAGTTCTCTAAATAACCTCCTCTGATTGTTTCATCGACTCTTTCTTCTCCGATTAAGTAGAGAGAACCGGTAATAATTTGATTTTTATAAATAAAGAATCTCCACTCTTTAGTAATTAATCGCTTGCCGCTGACTAATACTAAGGTTGTTTCATCTCTTTTTAGTTCGCTTCCCAGAGACTGCAGGGTATTTAAGATATTGAGGTTAAAAACCCCAGCCCTAAAGGATTTCATATTGCTGTCGGGTCTGACAAATAAATCTCCGTCTGATGTGAAGTATTCGATAATTTCTGCTCTTCTTCTTACCAATTCTGCTAAAGAGAGAATGAAGTATTTGTTGTTAAGCAAGTATTTACCGAAGTAAGTGTAGTAGGTGGAGCAGCGGAGATTTTTTTCATCCATATAAGCTCCGGGAATCCAAGATGTTCTTAAGATATCCCGACCTAAATTTAAAGTTCCTTTGAATAATACACAATCGTGGTCGGGAAAATATTGGTTTGCTGCTTCGGGGCGAAAGTCGAGGTATTTTGTTTCTTTGTAGGTATATCCTTGTTTCTGCAATTCTTGGATAAATTGCTCTTCCACATCAGAGATATCTTTTTCTAGGAGCCATTTTACTGGTTTCACGATCGAACTATATTAAACTTACTTAATTATACACTGTATTTTTCGATACAGTGTTTTTCCGTATTTCTACTGTTATTTGCGTTAATTTAACCGCATTTGAGATCGATAGCAGCAATCTATACGTAAGTAAAAGACTCTAATTTCGATCGCCAAAGTATAAAATGTTATTTGACAGATAACTGTAATTTGCGATCGGCAACTAGAAAATTATGCTGTTTATGCCCTAAGATAGATACACTAACTATCTCAAGTTAAGATCGGGGCTGGGATCAGTCAAAATGGATGCAACAGTAGATGTAGTAAATTTGACAGTAATGCCTGGAGATTGCCCGATCGCGCAATTGTACGCCGATTGTCGATCGGCTGCTGTTTCGGCGGCAACCGAAAAACACCCGCAATCGGCTAGCAGCAAACGAAAGCATCTGTGTTTTGCAAAAAGCATTTTTTTACAGTGCTGTCCCCGCTCGCGAGCTGTACAATACGCGATCTCTTGAGGCAATCGGACTATAAATGCAAAACTGAGTTGCATCGCAGTTGTTAATTGCATTGCTCAAAATAGTCCTTAAGCGAACAGACATTCTCGACTAACTAGAAAATATCAGAGTTATTTACTAATATATGATACCTCCCCATATTGAAATTTATCTTGACTGTTACCAGCCAGATATAGCGGTATAAAATCGATTAAAAAAAAGGCGAAGGATGCGCGATATATTGTCGCCGCCATCCGAAGCAGATCGATAGGGGGATGCAGACAAACTTTATTTGGGAAATTTTGTTGTGATGCTAGTAACAATGATGCACGACTTTTACGATACGCTGGCACATTTGGCAACCTATACAGATGCCGCACCGCCGGAACGCAAACAAATCCTAAAGCGCGTTGAGACGAGTCAGAAAAAACTCAAAGAATCCGCGCACCTTACCCCGCTCGATTACCAGCACAAGCTCGATCTGGTTGAGGCAGAATGGCGGGGCGTTTTGGGGCAGAAAGCAGAAGCAATGGAATTGTACGATCGAGCTATTGCCGGAGCTAAAGCTAACGAATATGTTAATGAAGAAGCTCTCGCGTGCGAACTTGCTGCTAAGTTTTACCTGTCCCACGGCAGAGAAAAAATTGCCAGAGTCTACATGATAGATGCCTGCGATTGCTATGCTCGCTGCGGAGATGCAGTCAAAATTGAAGACTTAAAAAAACGCTATCCTCAATTGTTATCACCGATTTTGCAACCAGCAACAATCGGTGAAAATTCATTAGCAACTGTCGCAATACCAGCCCACCAAAATTACTCGGCGCATCCATTGATTCATTCATCTGTGTCGCGTCACCTGTCGGATTTCGGAATTTGTTCAACTCTGCTAAAAGCTTGTCAAGCGCTTTCTAGCGAAATTGAACTCGATCGACTGATTGCTAAACTGATGCAACTGGCGATCGCAAATACAGAAGCTGACAAAGCAGTGCTGCTGTTACCAAACGGCAGTAAATGGGAAGTGGCTGCAGCAAGCGCGATCGACAATTTTGGAGTCGAAAGGGCGATCGGCTTACCATCTGCAGCACTCGATGAAAACAGCGAGATCCTGCCCCTGAAAATTGTTGATTGCGTTAAAAACTTGTTAAAACCTGTGATTGTGCGGAACATCGCTGAAAATTGCGATCGCGATTCCGACTCCTACCTCCAGAAATACCAACCGCAGAGCCTGTTATGTTGGCCGATTCTCGATCGAGACAACTTAGTCGGCATTTTGTATCTAGAAAATCGGTTAACTGCAGGAGTTTTCACGCGCGATCGCCTGCAATTTCTCAATCTCCTGTGTTCCCAAGCAGCCATCAGTTTGTCAAATGCTCTGCTTTATCAAAAATCTCAAGATTACAGCCAACAATTAGAGCAATTGCTAACAAAATTCAGCCGCACCGAAGCTCAGCTTGCCGAGCAGAAACAAATGTTGCAAGCGATTCTTGATGTCGCTCCGATTTGGATTTGGATGGTGAATCCCAAGGGTAAAGTAAAGTTTTTTAACAATACCTTTTGCCAAGATGTGGGCGCGCCTCTGAGCGCTTTTTTAGCTGCCGAGCATTACAAAGATATACTGGGGGAAAATGCAGCGAACTGTTTGGTTTCAGATGCCGCCTGTCTTGCCCAAGATTCGCCGCATTACTCCAGCGAAAGTCTCACATTGGTTGACGGCAAACAACACTATATAGAAGTCACGAAAGTGCAGTTAAAAAATGCTGAGGGCGAGACGATCGGGATTATTGGTTTGGGTGTTGATGCCACCGATCGCAAGCAAGCAGATGAACTTTTGCAACAGCAAAATCAACAGCTAGAACAAACTTTAAAAGATTTGCAGCAAGCGCAACTGCAAATAGTGCAAAGCGAGAAAATGTCGGCTTTGGGCAATTTAGTAGCCGGAGTCGCCCACGAAATCAACAATCCAATTGGATTTATTTCTGGCAATTTAAGCGAAGCTAAAAGAAGCTTGGCAGATGTTATAGAACATTTAGAATTGTATTGCTCCGATGCACCGAAATCGGAGATTGCAAATCATGCCGAAGAGATAGATATCGATTATCTTTTGGAAGATTTACCGAAGATGATTGATTCAATGCAAGTCGGGTGCGATCGCATTTCTAGCATCAGTACCAGCCTCCGCACCTTTTCCCGAGGAGACAAAGATTACAAAGTTCCTTTTAATATTCATGATGGCATTAATAGCGCTATTTTGATTTTGAAACACCGCCTAAAAGCCAACGAATACCGCCCGCCAATCGAAGTAATAACTAAATACCATAACCTCCCTAAAATCGAATGTTTCCCCGGTCAATTAAATCAAGTTTTTATGAACCTGCTTGCTAATGCGATCGATGCCTTAGAAGAGTCAAATTTCGGACGCAGTTTTAGCGAAATTGCCAGCAATCCCAACCGCATAACTATTTGCACTGAGGTACTGGGGGAAGGGCAGATTCAAATTAAAATTGCTGATAACGGCACCGGGATGAAAGAGGAAATCAAAAAGCATATATTCGACCATTTGTTCACGACGAAATGTGTCGGAAAAGGAACTGGATTGGGGTTGACAATTGCCCATCAGATTGCGGTAGAAAAACATGGCGGAAGCATCGAGGTGAGTGCGGAACCCGGAATTGGGACTGAATTTGCGATCGTTCTGCCCGTGAAAGGATAAATTATAGCAGAAGGAAGTTCGACAACGGATTATTTAACGAATTTAACAGATTTAACGGATGTCAGGAAGAAGGAAGAAGGAAGAAGAAAGAAGGAAGAAGGAAGGAAGAAGGAAGAAGGCCCTTCGGCTTCGCTCAGGGTGAAAAGAAGGAAGAAGGAAGTTCGGCTAAAAAGACCATGAAATTAAGAAAGTTTACGGAGTTGTGACAACAGGCAGTCTCTGGCAATTTATGCGGCTAGAACAGCCAATTATATCGATCGATATAAATGAGTGTTTTGTGAGAAATTCTGGCAAAATTATCGATATTTTTAAAAGTTTTATTGAATAATACTGTACACAAGGCTTGTAGTGAGGACTTTAGTCCTCGGATTGATGCGGACTAAAGTCCTCACTACAAACCTTTTCTAATTTATTAAGTTGGTAAATTCAATTTTATTACCTGTCCAACCGATACCTCGTGCTTGTGCGTTGCTACCACCACCGCACCTTGCAATCGCGGATCGTAACATCCAACCCAAGCAGCAGGATGGCATTCATGTACTAAATACCCGTACAACCAAATTGATCCTCTACCTTCAATGACAATTCCTTGGCTAAATTCAACGCCTTCAGGAAGTTTCAAACCTTGTAAATCATCGGGTGTGATAATACCGTCTTGAGTTGTAATTCGCAAGCGCAAATGTTGGTAAGCTAAACCGTCTTGAGTTTGATTGGGGATTATTTTTAATTCAATCGGATTCATTGGATGCACAAATGTTGAATGCGGTTGTAAAATCATATACCTTTTAGGGTAAATTGGGAATCCGATCGCCCACTTTGAGTCCCAATTGAGCCGCCCTTCCGCCTTTTAGTTCAATAACTCCGTCAACGGGGACATCCGGGCCGTAGTTGGGGCAGGTGTCGCTCAAACACGGCGGTACGTTAGGAATTATCGCTTGCACTACGCCTTCGCGCAGAAAAACCATATCGAGCTCGCTCGATACGTTTTTCATCCAGAAACGCACGTTTCGCGCGGGGGCGATCGGGAAAAGCATTCCCCTGTCTTCGGGCAATTCTGTGCGAAACATTAAGCCAATTGCTTGTTCTTCGGGAGTTTTTGCCACTTCTAGTCCCAGGGGGCGATCGCCCACAATAGTATTCGCAGAAACTGGTAAAAGTTGACCCATATCCATCCCGCCAAACAGCGATATAAAGTTGGTTTCTGTCAGGTTAGGTTTTCCCAAAACAACTCCTAAATAGTTGCCAGAATTTTTATTTTGCATGACAGTTTGGTTGTCAGAAACAAAAATGTTCAAATCGCTAAACTTTATGTTATCAGTCAAGACAATTTTATCATTACCGTTGCTAAAATCTGTAATTACATCAGATTCAGTAATAGTAGGTGCGGCGGAGGTTGTGTCAATCACAAATAAATCATCGCCCGTGCCTCCTGTCAAGATATCCTTACCTTCGCCGCCGATTAGCAAATCGCTACCCCGATCGCCATTAATCCAATCCGAATCTTGTCCTCCATAGATTGTATCGTTTGAGAGGCCTCCAAACAGCGTATCAGCGCCTTCATTTCCCGCGAGCAAGTCATTGTCGCGATCGCCAAAAATCAGGTCATTTCCCGCCAAACCTTGAATCGTGTCATTACCTGAAAATCCTCTAATCGTATCGCTGCTGGGGGTTCCTAGGAGAAAATCGAAGCCGAAAGTACCGCCGATGTTAACCATTTAGTTTTTAATAAGTAAGTCATCACAAAAAACATAGTATCTGGTAGGGGCGGGTTAAGCCACAATCTATAACATCCCAACCAATAATTTTATTCAAAACCCGCCCTCTCCCATGTAATGTTTATTTATAACCACCTACTTAAAAGGAAGCTTTGGCGATCGGCATTCGCCAACCGGTACCAAAAGCTCGATCGCTAATTTTCAAACCAGGGGCTGCTTGTCGCCGTTTAAACTCCGATTGCCTGACTAATTTTACTACAAATTTAACCACCGCTGCATCGTGTCCCGCCGCCACAATTTCTGGGACAGATTGGTGATGTTCGATCGAGCGCTGCAAGATGTCATCCAAAACATCGTAATCAGGCAAAGAATCTCGATCAACTTGTCCCGGTTTCAGTTCAGCACTAGGCGCTTTACTAATAATATCAACCGGAATTATCTCCTTGCTAGGGGAAGGAGACGGAGGCATCGCACCTACATATCCGCCAGCATTCAGCCACCGACAAAGCGAATAAACGCGAGTTTTCGGCACATCAGAAATCACCGCCAATCCGCCATTCATATCGCCGTAGAGAGTGCAGTAACCCACCGACATTTCTGATTTATTACCAGTGGAAAGCAGCAAATGTCCGAACTTATTAGAAATTGCCATCAACAGATTGCCTCGAATCCGGGATTGAATATTTTCCTCAGCAATCCCGAAAGTTGTATTGACAAACAAATCGGCGAGAGTGCGATCGTAGGATTTCATCAAATCGCCGATCGGCAACATTTCGATCGCAATACCCAGATTTCGGGCTAATTCCAAAGCATCATTAACCGAATGATCCGAACTGTAAGGAGAAGGCATCAACACCCCCAGCACATTTTCCGGCCCGATCGCGCAACTGGCGATCGCCGCCACCAAAGCCGAATCTATCCCGCCGCTCAAACCGAGTACAACCTTAGAAAAACCGCACTTGCGAACATAATCTCGCACTCCCAAAACCAAAGCAGCCCAAATTTCTGCATCTCCCAAGGGCGGATCGAAACTTAAATCAGTTGCAAAACCGGAATCTTGCCCCTTCCCGCTGCTAATTAAATCTTGTTTTTTTTCGTCATATTCCAGCAGGGCAAAATCCGTTTCAAAAGAATTCAATACCTGAATCAAATCACCCTTTCGATTCACAGCCAAACTGCTGCCATCAAAAATAATATCATCATTTCCCCCTACCTGATTAGCGTAAACAATCGGTATTCCCCAGCGAATGACACTATGCTGCAACATAGCCGATCGCACTTTCCGCTTCCCGACAGAATATGGCGATGCCGACAAATTCACCACCAAATCCACCTCCATTTTTGCCAAATCGGCAATCGGATCGCCCGCGTAACTGCGTTTACCCCAAAACTCCCGATCGTTCCACAAATCTTCACAAATTGTCACGCCAATTTTTAAATCACCAATAATAAAGTAATTGCTGCTTTCTCCAGGTTCAAAATATCTATCTTCATCAAATACATCATAAGTAGGCAACAAGCGTTTATGAAAAACTTGTTTAACAGCGCCATCTTTTAACAAAACAGCGCTGTTAAACAATGCTTTTCCGCCTAATTTAACAGCATGAGCATTAGGTACGACAGTACCGACGATAACGGTCAAATCCGGCGGCAAATTCCGGGCCAGTTGGTGCAACTGTGCGGCTGCGGCTGCAATAAAACTCGGTTCCATCAACAAATCGCGCGGCGGATAACCAATCAGGGAAAGTTCCGGTGTTAGCAATAGGTTAGCGCCTTCCACCCTGGTTTTTTTCGCACACTCCAGAATTATATTGGAGTTGCCCAAGATATCACCAATAGTAGGGTTGAGTTGTGCGATCGCAATTTTCATATTACCAATTCACCTCATAAATATTGCTAGCAGTCCGCCCGCGCGGACTCAATTTCCTAATAGTTCTAGATGTGAATGTAGGGAAGCATTACTCAGATTTGTAATGTTTCAACTCTTCGTCAATATAATAATTTACCAAATCACGGTAAATATTTTCAACCACATCAGGGTTCAAACCCGATTCTTTAGCCCACTCGCGCCGCTGCTGTAACATATCATGAAAGCGATCGGCTGCTCTAACGTTAGCTTCACTCGTTTTGAACCTTGCTGCTGCGATGACGTATTGAAATCTCTTGCTCAAAGCCTCGATCACTTCTCGATCGATGATATCGATTTCCTCCCGCACTTCGTGAATATTGGCGCATTCATCAGGGTCTTTCATCACCGGTACTCCTTAATAGCTTCTATTCTTATCTTACTAAATCGATCCCTGAATGTCAGTCTATTTTAGATTTTAGATTGAAGAACGAGAGATTTATTCCCTAGATGAATCTGGGAGATTGAAGAATAATCTAAAATTGGGCTTTCCACTACTTAATATTATTTTTCAAAAATCGTGGAACAAAACAATTGTTAGGCTCGTTTATTCTTTCCGATATGTAATATCCTGTCCGTTCGATTGACTGCAATCAGCAAGGTTCGTAAAGGTTCGTAGTGCGGACTTCAGTCCGCCCAAAAGCAAGATTAGTAAAGGTTCGTAGTGCGGACTTCAGTCCGCCCAAAAGCGGACTGAAGTCCGCACTACGAACGGCATGATTTTGGATAGCGACACACCATACAAATACTTTTCACCTTTTTGAAAAAGGCTATAAGTCGGGGGCTGTCGTTTTTGGGGTTGGTCATCCAAGAAACATTTAGATAAACACCAGCGGCTTATTTTTGAAAGGAGCAAAAGCTGCCGCATCAAAGCGGTACAAACTAGCAGGGCGGCCGGCCCTCCGCGAAACTTTAACTCCGGTATCGCACAAAAAACCCAATTTCAACAATCTAGCTCTAAAATTAGAATAATCGGAAAAATTTTCTCCTAAAATAGTAGTATAAAGTTGATACAAATCGCTCAAGGTAAAAAGCTCCGGCAAAACTTCAAAAGCTACGGGACTGTATTCAAGTTTGTTACGCAGTCGCCGGTATCCGTATTCGAGAATTTGATTGTGATCGAAAGCTAGCTTAGGAACTTGTTGGACAGGATACCAAGCAATGCCGCCGACGCGGTGACTGACACCAGCAACTACACTCCCAGCAATTAATTCAGCTTCTTCAAACCGAACCAAAGCAAAATAACTCACCGAAAGATAGCGATCGCCCCTGGTAAATTCCCGAGGATCGCGCTCCGGTTCTCCAAAAGTATAGAGTTGCTCCAAATACAAATTTTTTACCCGGATTTTTTCAGACAAAATTCGGTAAGCTGCTTGTTCGAGAGACTCTCCGTGCCGCACCAAAGTACCGGGAAGACTCCAACAGTCGATAAACGGTTCGTCTTGCCGCATTACTAACAGCACCAACAAGCGGTTCTGCACGGTATCGACGGAGAAAATCACATTATCTACTCCTACTTTAAAGTCAGCTAATGAGCAACTTTCTCTCTTTTTTGTGCCTCGTGCCATGCGTACAAATGCTCCCGATTGATGTAATCTTCAATGGTCGGAGTTAGGGCTTCGGTGTCTCCTGTTTCGCGATAGGAGGTAGAAGAAACATTGGGAGCATTCAAAGATGCGATCGCCACTTCTGCACCGCTGCGCCTCAACTTCCACAAATCTAACTTTTCTGACGGATAACCAGGCCGCGGTACAATCAGCAACTCCACTTGTTTTAACAATTCTTCAAATTTGTACCAGCGAGGCAGTTGTCCCACCAAATCCGAACCTATTACTAGAGTTAACTCTGCATCCGGCCACTGCAATTTTGCTTGTTCCACAGTTTCTAGCGTTCTCGGACTGCTGAGCTCTGGATGCAGGCAAAGATTGTGTCTGGGCGAATTAATTTCTTGAATGATTAACAGCAGCATTGCCGATCGGTGTTCTAGGGATGTCTGGTGCGACTTAAAAGGATTGTCCGACGCCCAAACTGCTACCCAATCAAAATGCTGGGAAAGCCAACTCAGGATTGTTTTGTGTCCTGCTGTCGGCGGATCGGCACTGGTTCCAAACAAGGCAATTTTCTGCATGGGAATTGGAAATGGGTAGTTGAGAATTGGGAATTGGGAATTGGGAATTGGGAATTGGGAATTGGGAATTGGGAATTGGGAATTGGGAATTGGGAATTGGGAATTGGGAATTGGGAATTGGGAATTGGGAATTGGGAATTGGGAATTGGGAATTGGGAATTGAACTAGATACTAATGACCGTTAGTCTCAACTTAAGATCGAATGTAGTTCAAAGCCTTTTGTTTGACTATCTAGCTCTCGATCCCCCCTAACCCCCCTTAAAAAAGGGGGGGGGGACAAGAGCGATCGAATTCCTTCTAAAAAGGAGGGATTTTAGCGATCGAAGTCTCCGTTCAAAAGAGGTAGGCTGTAAGCTCTCAAAGTCCCCCTTCTTAAGGGGGATTTAGGGGGATCGAGACTAAGCTAGAAGCGAAATATTGCATGAGTTTTAGTCTTGCGTTGACACCAATGACTAATAACGTTCGCGAGCGGGGACGCTCGCACTAATGACTCTTTTTAGTTTTTTCGGTAAGACTCAATAAATCTGTAGAAATTTCCACCGGAGGCGAAATCGGGTTATCTAATTGGCGGGTTTGGGCCGGCAGACTGGCGACAGAAGCCGCAGTTCGTTTGGCAATATCCTTCAAACTTTCCGGTTCCTGCAATCGTTTGCCATCCTTGACAACCAATTCCATTAATGGTATATGAAAATCAGAAATTTGATTTTCTTCCCCACACAATGCCAAACAATCTCCGAGAATTTCTCCGTTTTGGAGTTGTCTAAAAATTTGCTTTTTTCCCGGATATGTTACCTTGCCGCTTGCCTCCTTCATCACCGGAATCCCATCAATTTCGACCAATTTATAAACACCGTTTACAGGCGCGCCGCTGACCAACTTGGTTCCCAAACCGTAACCGTCAATGCAAGCGCCCGCACTTTTTAATTTAGCAATTTCTCGATCGTCCAAATCGCCGCTAACAATAATTGGCACACCAGGCAGGATCGATCGCACTTCCCGAGAAAGCGCCACCAAATCCCCCGAATCCAGCCGCACCCCTTCCAACAGCATTTCACCGCTGTTTACTTGATCGGCCAACATCCGCGCCGCCGCCACAGTATCGTAAGTATCGATCAGCAGCGGCGCACCAGGAAAATAGCGGTGAAAAGCTGCAAACGCCTCATTCTCGCCGCCTTCGAGAGTCGCCACAGCCATCACCAAAGCGTGAGCCATAGTACCGACAGGTTTGCGGCCCAACTTCAAAGCAGCCAAAACATTAGAAGTGCCATCGAACCCAGCAGCCAGAGCAGCCCTCGCCGCCCACACAGCAGCTTGCGGCCCAAAAGCCCTGCGCGTCCCGAATTCCAGCAACTTAGCGTCAGGGCCCGCCGCATCCCGGAGCCGTGCAGCCCGCGTCGCGATTAAAGTTTGATAATTGATCGCATTCAACAAATAAGTTTCAACTAACTGAGCCTGCCACAGAGGAGCCTCAATTCGCAGCAGAGGCTCGTTAGCAAACACCGCCGTCCCCTCCGCAACCGCCCAAACATCGCCAGTAAAGCGAGCTGTGGCGAGCAGAGTCCAAAATCGCTCCGGTGCGCCAGCAAAAATTCCGGTGGAGTGCAAAGCTTGAATTTGCGACTGGGAAAACCGAAATTTCTCCAGATAGTCAAGAACTTGAGCCAAGCCCATCGCGATCGCGTAGCCAAAATTCTCTGGTAGCCGGCGGGCGAACAATTCAAAACTCGCAGGGCGATCGTCGATCGCTTCCCCGACATAACAAGCCGTCATCGTTAGTTGGTAGAGATCGGTCAACAGGCTGTAATCTGCTGGGGAAACGGTCAGTTCCCGGTCTTCTAAGATTTCCTCAAAACCTGTGAGGTGCAGGCTTTCTGTCGCAGTTTTCAAAGCTAAAAACCCCGGACAAACTTATTTATTTAATTATAGTGATAAACACTATATCTTTTTGTAAATCTTTGATAAAGATTGCTGATACCATATTGCGTTTTTCTTGATTGCGCCCTTGCCTAGAGGGTTTCAGGTTAATTTGCGGATTAAGATTATGGTATTTTTAATAAAAACAGCGAATTTGAGTTTGTAGGGTGTGCAGCGCGCGATCGTGTTGATTTAGAGGCGCGCGGGTGCATCTGGAGTTTTGTAGAAAGCATTTTTTTGGGTTGAGGGCGATCGTCCCCGCTCGCGAGTTGTACAATACGCGAGCGGGGACGATCGCACTATAATGCAAAACTGAGATGCTCCCGTAGGGTGTGCAGCGCGCGATCGTGTTGATTTAGAGGCGCGCGGGTGCATCTATAGTTTTGTGGAAAGCATTTTTTTGGGTTGAGGGCGATCGTCCGAGGTAACTGTCAACTATTGAAAAGAATTATTGCTACAAGAACGGCCGATGCGTCTCGGCGCACTCTACAATATTCAAGTAGAAATATATCAGGTCGATCGCCCAAGCTCCGCAATTTCTAAAAGCTTCAGGTTGCTTCGATGTTGCGGACTAATAAGTAATTCAAACAAATATTGCTAAAGGAACCAAAAGACCGAAATTAATAGTAATATAAAAAGTATAATAAGCAATGACAAGAGAGGCAGATGTGATGAATCTTTCTAAATCTTTGGCAGATGCGATGCGTTACGTTTCCGAAGGCGCGATGAGAATTTTTAAACGGAACGATGACGATTATCCTAATACAGGAGTTCAGCCTTTTGAAGGTACCCCACCCAAAGGCCCTAAAAAAGACCCGTGATCGGGCGATAGAGTAGTTTCTAGCGAGGTAAGCAAAGACATTTGCCTCAAGCAACAACGGCAAGTTTTTCGATTACTTTGAAATCAATACGGTTCACTTAAGATTGTCATTGCGAGGAACGTTAGCGAAGCGATCCGAAGGAAAGCAATCGCAGTATTTATTTTTCATAATTTTTTACCGCATGGATCGTCTTAAGGGGAGCATCTCAGTTTTGCATTTAATCGTGCGAGCTTAAGAGCTCGCGTATTATACGATACGCGAGCTCTTAAGCTCGCACTATAAGAAAAAAATGCTTTTTACAAAAATGAGATGCTCCCGTCTTAAGTAAACCGTATTGACTTTTAAATATATTCAATTTTTCCCAGTTAAACAAAGTTTAGCTGGGATTTTGCCGTGAAAAGTAGGTAGTGTTGACGTTGGTGTTTTGAGTTTTCTGAGAACCCAAGTCCTCACTAGGAACCAATTACCCAAAATTGATTGAGGAAAAAGGCGATCGCCGCACTGCCAATCGGCACAGTCAAATTGTCAATTCCCAACTTAGAAACCGACTCCAAAGTAGCAGCAACCAAAGCCACAATAGCGGACACAACCAAAGTTTGCCAAACATTGCCGCCAGCAGTTAGCAAAATCAAACTGCTAACCGCAAAACTCACCAAATACATAGTTGCAGAACCTTCCCAACTTTTCTGGATTCCCCAAACTCGATAAATATGTTTGCCGTATTTTTGACCGATGACAGCAGCCAATCCGTCCCCCCAAGCCATCACTAAAATGCCCAAAGCTGCATATTCCTGATGCTGCAGCGGCCAAAACCAAGCGACGAGAACGCTAATGCTCACAGCATAGAAAAAAGTCCCGAAACTTTTGCGGTTGATACTGTTAAGACTGGGCAAAATCGGCAGTTGGTAGGAAATTAGGGCGATCGCACCTGCTAAAACCCCCGCCGAAATTCCCACCCAGCCGGGTATTTGCAGCCACCAAGCCAGCAAAATCACGTTCCCAGTACCGATGTGAACCACCTTCCGCGATACCTCTGCACCGACAGAAGTAAAGCGGTTTAACCCTTCAGCTACCAGCAAAATTAGACCCAACCAGGCTCCCACGAGGGAAATTTGCAACCACACAGTGGGAATTTCAGAAAATATAGACACGATATTTAGGAAAAACTGCGATCGGGCAATGTTTACTACTTTAGTGGAAAGGCGATCGCTCTGTTCAGGGTGCGATGTCAAAAAGCGCTACAATTGACTATGTTTTGTAAGCTGCTGAAGTTTTGAGATGCTCAGAGAAATCGATCGAGATATTTGGGTTGCCGAACAGCCGTTACGGTACTTTGGACTCAGCGTTGGCACAAGAATGACAGTGATTCGGCTGAAAAATCGCGAGTTAGTCGTTATTTCTCCGATTCAAGTCAATGACACAATCGTCAGTCAGCTTAACGAACTGGGAACCATTAGCCACATCATAGCTCCCAACCTGTATCACTATTTGTTTGCAGCCAATTTCAGCAAGCTCTACCCAAACGCGACATTCTGGGCTGCACCGGGTTTGGAAGCTAAAAAACCAGATTTGTCGATCGATCGAATTATCAAAGGTGATGCAAACAGTTTGTGGAACGGGCTGGAATATGTATTTTTCGACGGATTCAGAACCATTGGTTTGGGCGGTTTTGATTCACTCAATGAATGTGTGTTTTTTCATGCTGCAAGCCGCACTCTGATCTTAACTGACACGGCCTTTCACTTTGATGAGAGCTTCCCAATCATCACGCAATTTGCGAGCCAAGTGATTGGCGGATATAAAAATTTGAGTCCATCGATACTGGAGCGAGTTGCGACAAAGGATAAAGAAAAAGTGAGAGAGTCAGTTAAGAAGGTTTTAAGTTGGGACTTTGAGCGAGTGATTGTGGCTCACGGTAGCATCATCGAGACTCAGGGAAAGCAAAAGTTTCAAGAGGGATACGAGCAGTTTTTAGGTTACTCTGTGAATGTTTGAAATTAGAGGTCAATAAGTTTTATGGCTGTGCAGGAGGTTTCGATAATTAATGAAGTAGACTCGGCATTTGAAACTTCGTTTACTTTTTTCATGTTAGATTAATCTAATAAACACGATAGGGATTTTGAGACTATGACTTTCAGTGATGTAGTTGAGGTAATTAAAATTCTTTCGGCTGATGAGAAGCAGGAAATTCAACTGTTGTTGAAGCAATATCTCCGTGAAGAACGCCGTGAGGAGATATCTGAGAATTTTAAGTCGGCGCAAGTCGAACAACAAAAAGGTTCGCTGAAATTTTCTGCAAACATCAATGAACTGAGACAACTGATAGAGGAGTAATCATCGAAGTCAGTTGCAGTTCTTCATTTAAACGTGATTGCAAAAAGCGCATTAAAGGCAATGCAGATTTAGAGGCTAGGTTTTGGTATAAATTAGAGCTGTTCACCATAGATCCCTTCGATCCGAACTTGAAAACTCACAAACTGTCGGACAAGCTTAATGATTTTTGGAGTTTTACTGTAGATTATGACGAAAGGGTGCTATTTTACTTTACAGAAGATGGCAAAGCTGTGTTTGTAGATATTGGTAATCACGATCAAGTGTATTGATAGGAAAATAGCTTTTATTGCTATGCAGTACGTCTTAATCATTCATGAAGTCGAAAATTATGCAGCTTGGAAAAAAGTATTCGATAATGCTGCAAGCATCCGCAAACAAACTGGCGATCGATCCTATCAGGTTTTGAAGTATGATAATGAACCCAATAAAATTGTTCATTTCTCCGCCTGGATATCAACAGTCTTACCTCTTAAGGGGGATACCTTGGGGAGCGAGACTCGGCTACTATCAAGGAATAAGAAAATTTTACGCAATTAGTTGAAGCATTAAAGAATAGTGAGGCACGAATTAACAAGCTGACCGTAGGTGATCTCTCAGCGAGTTTGATCGGA
>Ga0335395_10000922_pt1 | contig 18554 bp, 15 predicted proteins | sample MAT02_FD_205744 | JGI IMG/M metagenome (GOLD analysis project Ga0335395, IMG submission 205744) | Freshwater microbial communities from Lake Fryxell liftoff mats and glacier meltwater in Antarctica - MAT-02 (spades assembly) (version 2) ...
ACCAGCTGCAGATCGCCTTCGGGAAGCAGCAAAGCCCGATCCCCGGTGCGATACACGGTTTCCGCGCTGGGCTGGAGCACGCCATCCACCACGCGGCCAAGCGCCAGTTCGTTGGCCCGGACACCGATTTCACCGACTTCGCCGACAGCGCAGGCAACTCCATCAGCTCTGCATGTGCGAACATCATGGCCCGGGGTTGCCTTCCCGATGGGCACGGCCCGCCATGGAATGCCGGGGTCCACCCTGTGGAAGGCCGCGGCTTGCGGGGTTTCCGTGGTGCCGTAGAAGTTCACCTGCATCGCGTCGGGGGCGATCCTCGCGAACGCCTGCACGATATCGGTTGTCAGCTGGTCGCCGCCCCAGAAAGCATGGCGCAGCACCAACGGCGGGCCATCCGCCGCGTTCGAAACCATCAGCCGGCCCAGGGGCGGGGTCAGGTGCATGACAGTGGGCTGCGCCGCGCGGCACCACGCCACCAGTGCCCCTGGCGCGAAGATATCCTCTTGCCTGGGAATGTGAATTTCTGCGCCGACCCCGAGCGCGGTAAAGATGTCCCGCATCAGGGGATCGTGGGCGAGCCCCGATACCATGGTGAACCGGTCTGCCGCTGTCAGGCCGAATTCCTGTGCTTGCCAGAGCGAAAACCGCAGCAGCGGCCGATGCGACAGTGCGAGGCACTTGGGCTCCCCCGTGCTTCCTGATGTGAACAGGTAATAGGCAGCCGTTGCAGGATCGACCGCATCGGGAAGTGCACCATCAGGGCCGGACGCATCAAGGGCAGCGATCGACAGACCGGCCTCCTGTGCGACAATGATCGCCTCATCTGTCGGGGAACCGTCTGCCGCCCACAAAAGCCGCGTTGGCCGCGCAACGTTAAGGTAGTGGCTTATTCTGTCTGCCGGATAGGCAAGATCGAGCGTGACGAACACGCCGCCGGCCCGCAGGATGGCAAGCATTGCGACCACGAGCCCGGGGCCCCGATCTGCAAGGATACCGACGACATCGCCGGGTTTTGTGCCAGACCCGGCCAGCTTTCGGGCCAGCGATTGCGACCGGCGCTCCAGCTCTGTGTAGGAGATGGAGAGGCCGTCGTAGCGGAGCGCCGGAGCATCCGGCCGGGCAGCAGCCGCCGCAAGGAAGGGCGCGAACAAGGGCCCGGCTGGTTGTTCTGCTGCAAATGGTTCCGCCGCAGGGATCGGCCGGGGAATGTCGCTTATGGTCAGACCGGGCCGATTTGCATGGGCATGCGCGATCAGCAGCACGCGCTCTGCAAGGGCCTGGGCGAGGCCGCGGCTGATGCGGGCGCTTCGCAGAAAAAGGTGCAGTGTCAGCCCGTCGGGTTGCGGCATGAACCGGAAGTTATAGTCATAGTCGAACCGCCGCTCCATCTGCTCGGCGGGAGCGATTGCAAGATCGCCTGACTGGAGGCCTGCCATCGTGGGGTACCAGTTGACGCCCACCGAGGGAACAACGCCTGTGTCGCGCGCCACGCTGTGCATCGGGACCGTTTCGTGATCGAGGGCGGATTTCATGTCACGTTTCAGGTCTCGGACGAAGTCGGCAAATGGCGCGTCTTCCGAAACGGCCGGGGCTACGATCAGGGCATTCGAAAATGCGCCAAGGACGGTTTCGCTGCCCGGATAGGGACGACGGCCTGCGCTTTGGAAGGCCGTTGGCACACGCGGCGCGCCTGCCATTCGGGAAAGGCATATCAGAACGCTGGCGTGGTAGATGTTGAAGGGACTTACGCCGAGAGATGCGCCAAGTGCTGCAACGGCATCATAATCGGCAGAAGGGACGATGATTTCGATGAGGTCATCCGGTGTGCCGACCACATCGGGGCCGGAAAGATCCGATTGCAGGGTCGGCAGATCAGAAAGCCCCGCGAGCTCCGTTGTCCACCAGGCGAGCGCGTCGCGCTGTTGCCGGCTTTGCCGCCAGCCTGGCGGGACAACATCCGCCAGCCCCGGTGCCGGCGTATCGGGCTGCTCTTTGCCATAGAAGCGGAACAGCTCTTCACCGAACAGGCGCAAGGACACGCCATCGAACAGCGAATGGTGCACCACGCACAACAGCCAGTTGGTCTGTGCGTCCGCCTCGACAAGGACGAACCGCACGAGGTTCCCGATCGACGTGAGGTCGACCGGCATGAACATGAAGGGCCGGGCAATTTCGCGGATCGTCGCAAGGTCTGCGCCGGGCGATGACATGCGCTCGAGCGGCCGATGTGCGGATGCCAGCACTTCACGCTCGAACGAGCCGTCCTTCCTGTGTCGGAACCGGCTGCGCAAGGCCGGATGGCGAGCAACCATCCGGGCAAGAGCACGCTCCAGCCGCACCGCATCCAGAGGCCCTGCCAGCCTGTGCGTGAAGCCCATCATGAACACTCCGCGCGTGAATGTTTCCGCAAGCACATAGCGTTCTTCGTTGGGACCGAGGCCGAACGTGCGTGTACCCCCCGCGCCCGAATGCGTGCGGCCGGGCAGGGTCAGCCACTTGCGGGCTGACTGCCAAAAACGGTTGCGCGCCTCCGGCGCCCGCTGTTCGCTTGAGAGACTTTCAGGAGACAGAATTGCCCTCACTCAACGCATGCGCAATGGATATATGGCGCGACGTGCCTTGCCGAGGCCCCCACGACGAAGGCTTTGCGTAGATAGCATTGGTTTGCCCGCATCTCAACCTTCAATTCCGCCTTGTGAGCACTTATTGTCGAATTTTCAGCAGGTTAACAATAGCAGGCTGCTATTCATAGGCTGCTTCGCGCTGGGTGCACACACGGACGCCGGATGTTTCGACGCGCGCATTCTTTCCAAGTGGTGAAGCTGCAATTTCTTCCGCTTCGACAGGGCTCCTTAAGCTGGCCGGACTGGACGAACGTGTCGCCCCCCGCCGCATGGATGTGCGCCACATGACAGGGCTGGCCAAGCAGCATGCCTGGTGCGTGGCCAGTGTCGGAATGGAACAGCCCGGCCGTGCGGGCGTGTCTGTCCGCTGGCGGATGAAGAACTGTCCGGTGCCATGCCCCTGACGCAGGGGCCACCCCATCGGCGCACCGTTTTCAAAGGCGTTGGCCATGCGCTCCCGGCATATCTGCCCACGCATGTGCGGCTGCGGCCGCGTTCGCACTTGCCGGGTCCGGCGGCCTTCCCTAGAAAGCCGGCGATGTCTGAAATTGCCGATATCGGGCGGGAGTATCTCCCGATTCTCCTTTTCTTCGGGGTGGCGCTTGCCTTCGCGCTGGTGTTCGTGGGCCTCCCCATTCTCGTTTCGAACGCGGTCGGCACTGCGAAGCCCTACAGCGACAAGCTCGCGGAGTATGAGAGCGGCTTTCCGGCCTTCTCCTCCGCGCGTGGCCAGTTCGATGTGCGCTTCTATCTTGTGACGATCCTGTTCATCATTTTCGACCTTGAAGTGGCCTTCCTGTTTCCCTGGGCAGTCAGCCTGGCGCACATGGGACCTGACCTTGTGTTCGCCTGGGGCTCGATGATGCTGTTCCTGGGAATTCTCACCATCGGCTTCATTTACGAATGGAAGAAGGGGGCGCTGGATTGGGAATGAGCACCGCACCGTCCTCCGTTCCGGCATCCCTGCCGGCATCGCTGCTGGTAAAGCCCGATGGCACCCCGCTCAGCCGTGATCCGGCCGGGCAGGATGCCTATTTTGCCGATGTCGGCTCCGAGCTTTCGAACAAGGGCTTCCTTGTCACGTCGCTGGAGGACCTCGCCACCTGGGCGCGCACCGGATCGCTCTGGTGGATGACGTTCGGGCTTGCCTGCTGCGCAGTCGAGATGATGCACGCCTCCATGCCGGATTACGACATGGAGCGGTTCGGTGCCGCGCCGCGCGCATCGCCGCGCCAGTCGGACGTGATGATTGTAGCTGGCACGCTGTGCAACAAGATGGCCCCCGCGCTGCGCCGTGTTTATGACCAGATGGCCGAACCGCGCTATGTGATTTCAATGGGCAGCTGCGCGAACGGCGGCGGCTATTATCACTACAGCTATTCCGTGGTTCGCGGATGTGACCGAATCGTTCCGGTGGATATCTATGTTCCGGGTTGCCCGCCGACTGCCGAGGCGCTGGTCTATGGCGTACTGGCGTTGCAGCGCAAGATCCGCCGCACCGGCACGTTCGAGCGATAGTGGCCGTGTCACACCTTCCCGCAGTTGGCGGCAACGAAGGCGTTGCAGAGCGCGCGCTGGCCTTGCTGGGCGAGCATGTGATCGACGCGGCCGAGGCGGTTGGCGAGCTGACGCTTCTGGTGCAGCGCGACTGCATCGGGCTGGTGCTTCGCACGCTCCGCGACACGCCCGACCTTGCGTTCGAGCAGCTGCTGGACATTTGCGGCGCCGACTATCCCGAGCGGCCCGAGCGGTTCGAGGTGAACTATCACCTGTTGAGCCTGCGCCATAACCGGCGCATCCGGGTGAAACTGGTGACCGACGAGGAGGCGCCCGTTCCCTCTGTCACCAGCCTGTTTCCCTGCGCCGGCTGGTTCGAGCGCGAGACATGGGACTGTTATGGCGTCTATTTCGAGGGCAATCCGGATTTGCGGCGGATCCTGACCGATTATGGGTTTGAAGGGCATCCGTTCCGCAAGGACTTCCCGCTGACCGGCCATGTCGAGCTGCGCTATTCGGAAGAGCAGGGCCGGGTTGTGTATGAGCCGGTGAAGCTGAAACAGGATTTTCGCAATTTCGATTTTCTGAGCCCGTGGGAGGGGCAGTGGCCGCTGCCGGGAGACGAGAAGGCCGATGTCCGGTCCGACGGGAAGGGAGGCGCGAAATGAGCGACGTTGGCGCGCCTTTGGCGAACCCCGGAGTGGCCCTCGACGGGCAACTGATCGACCCGACGCTGGTGCAGCCGGGCACGCAGATCCAGAATTACATGATCAACTTCGGGCCGCAGCATCCCGCGGCCCATGGCGTTTTGCGGCTGGTGATGGAGCTGGACGGCGAGCTGATCGAGCGGTGTGATCCGCATATCGGCCTGCTGCACCGCGGAACCGAAAAGCTGTGCGAATACAAGACCTACCTTCAGGCGCTGCCCTATATGGACCGGCTGGATTATTGCAGCCCGATGTCGATGGAGCACAGCTATGTGCTGGCGATCGAGAAGCTGCTGCGGGTGGAGGTGCCGATCCGGGCGCAGGTGATCCGGGTGTTGTGGGCCGAGATCATGCGGATTTCCAATCACATCCTCAACACCGGCGCGCATGCGATGGACGTGGGGGCGCTGACCCCGATCCTGTGGCTGTTTGCCGAGCGCGAGCGGCTGTACCAGTTTTCCGAGCGGGTTTCGGGCGCGCGGATGCATGCCGCCTATTTCCGGCCTGGCGGCGTTCATCAGGATATGCCGGCCGGTCTTGCGGACGACATTCGCACCTGGGCCAACGGATTTCCCAAAGTGCTGGACGACGTGCAGGGGCTGGTGGCCGACAACCGCATCTTCAAGCAGCGCAACGTGGATATCGGCGTGATTTCCGCACAGGACGCGATTGCCTGGGGATTCACTGGCCCGTGCCTGCGTGGCTCGGGCATCCCATGGGACCTGCGCAAGAGCCAGCCCTACGAGATTTATGCCGACCTCGCGTTCGATGTGCCCGTTGGCCGCAATGGCGACTGCTACGACCGCTTCATGGTTCGAATGGAGGAAATGCGCCAGTCGCTGCGGATCATCGAACAGTGCCTGAACCGGTTGCAGCATCTGGAAGGCGAACCGATCGCCAGCCCGGACCGCAAGCTGGTGCCGCCGTCTCGCGGGGAGATGAAGCGCTCGATGGAAGCGCTGATCCACCATTTCAAGCTGTACACCGAAGGGTTCAAGGTGCCGCCCGGCGAAGTCTATGTGGCGACGGAGAGCCCCAAGGGCGAGTTCGGGATCTACCTTGTGTCTGACGGGACGAACAAGCCCTATCGCTGCCACATACGCGCAACTGGCATGAGCCATCTTCAGGCGATGGACTATCTGTGCAAGGGCCATATGCTGGCCGATGCACCGGCGGTTCTGGGTTCGCTCGATATCGTGTTCGGGGAAGTGGACCGATGAGCGATTTCAGCATGTTCAAGTGGACTGTTCATAACGTGACTGAGGCTGAGGTCATCATTGGCCGGTATCCGAAGGGGCGTGAGGCGTCGGCCATCATGCCGCTGTTGTGGCTGGCGCAATATCAGATGGGCGAGCAGACCGGGGTTGCCTGGTTGCCGCTGCCGGTGATCGAATATGTGGCGGCGCAGATCGGGATGCCGAAGATACGGGCGCTGGAAGTCGCGACCTTCTACACGATGTACAATCTTGTGCCCGTCGGGCGCTTTCATGTGCAGGTTTGCGGGACCACGCCGTGCATGTTGCGTGGCAGCGATGATGTGTTGAAGGCGTGCGCTGACAAGGGGCTGAAGAAGGGCGAAGTGACAAACGACGGCCTGTTTACCCTGACCGAAGTCGAGTGCCTGGGCGCCTGCGCCAATGCGCCGATGGTGCAGATCAACGACGACAATTATGAAGACCTGACCTACGAGCACATGGCTACCATTTTGGAAGACCTGATCGCGGGTAGGGCCCCCAAGGCGGGCAGCCAGATCGGCCGCACGGCAAGCTGCCCCGAGGGCGGGCCGACGACATTGAAGGCGATGGCCCATGCTGGCTGATACCGACCGGATTTTCACCAACCTTTATGGCTTTCAGCCGTGGGGCCTTGCCCATGCGATGAAGCGCGGAGACTGGGCGGATACCAGGGCTCTGCTGGCGCTGGGGCACGATGCCATCATCGACGTGGTGAAGCAGTCGGGCCTCAGGGGGCGCGGTGGCGCGGGCTTCCCGACCGGCTTGAAGTGGAGCTTCATGCCGAAGGAGCCGAAGGACGGCCGGCCGAGCTTCCTTGTCGTGAACGCTGACGAATCCGAACCGGGTTCGTGCAAGGACCGGGAGATCATCCGCCACGATCCGCACAAACTGATCGAGGGCGCGCTGATCGCCGGCTACGCCATGCGGGCGCGCGCTGCCTACATTTACATCCGCGGCGAATATATCCGCGAGGCCGAAGTGCTGGTTGCGGCGGTGGAAGAGGCCTATGCCAAGGGCTTCATCGGCAAGAACGCCTGCGGCTCGGGCTATGATTTCGATGTTTTCGTCCATCGCGGTGCGGGTGCGTATATCTGCGGCGAGGAAACCGCGATGATCGAGAGCCTCGAGGGCAAGAAGGGCCAGCCGCGCCTTAAGCCGCCGTTCCCGGCCGGTGTTGGCCTGTATGGCTGCCCGACGACGGTGAACAATGTGGAATCGATTGCGGTGGTGCCCACCATTTTGCGGCGTGGGGCCGAGTGGTTTGCGGGCATCGGCCGCCCGACTAATGCGGGCACCAAGCTGTTCCAGATCTCCGGTCATGTGAACCGGCCGTGCGTGGTGGAAGAGGCGATGAGCATCCCCTTCCGCCAACTGATCGACGAGCATTGTGGCGGGATCCGGGGCGGGTGGGATAATCTGCTTGCGGTGATCCCCGGCGGTTCTTCCGTTCCTCTGGTGCCGGCGCACGAAATCGCCGATGCGCCGATGGATTTCGATGGGCTTCGCGAGCTGAAATCCGGGCTGGGCACGGCAGCGGTGATCGTGATGGACAAATCCACCGACATCATCCGCGCGATTGCGCGCATCAGTTACTTCTACAAGCATGAAAGCTGCGGCCAGTGCACGCCGTGCCGCGAGGGCACCGGCTGGATGTGGCGGGTGATGGAACGGCTGGTGACCGGCGAGGCCGAACCGCACGAAATCGACTTGCTGCTGGAAGTGACCACCCAGATCGAAGGCCACACCATCTGCGCGCTGGGCGATGCAGCGGCGTGGCCGATCCAGGGCCTGATCCGCCACTTCCGCCCCGAGATCGAGAAGCGGATCGCAAGGCGGCAAGGCTTTGTTTCTGTGCCTCGGCTAGCGGAGGCGGCGGAGTAACCCATGCCTAAGCTCACAGTCGACGGGATTGAAGTGGAGGTGCCGGCTGGTGCCACGGTGATGCAGGCTTGCGAGGCTGCGGGGAAGGAAATTCCGCGCTTCTGCTACCATGAGCGGCTGTCGATTGCCGGCAACTGCCGCATGTGCCTGGTGGAGGTTTCGCCCGGCCCGCCCAAGCCGCAGGCAAGCTGTGCGCTGCCCGCCGCCGACGGGCAGATTGTGCTGACCGATAGCGCAAAGACCCGCAAGGCGCGCGAAGGGGTGATGGAGTTCCTGCTCATCAACCACCCGCTGGACTGCCCGATCTGCGACCAGGGCGGCGAGTGCGATTTGCAGGACCAGGCCATGGCCTATGGCAAGGGCTTTTCGCGGTTTGACGAAAACAAGCGCGCCGTGACCGATAAGCATATGGGCCCGCTGATCAAGACGATCATGACGCGCTGCATCCATTGCACGCGCTGTGTGCGCTTTGCCGAGGAAGTGGCGGGTGTCGAGGAGATAGGCTCGCTGTATCGAGGCGAGAACATGCAGATCACCAGCTACCTGGAGCAGGCGGTCTCGTCGGAGCTTTCCGGCAATGTGATCGACCTTTGCCCGGTGGGCGCGCTGACAGCCAAGCCCATTGCCTTCCACGCGCGCCCTTGGGAGCTGAAGCGCACCGACGGAATCGATGTGATGGATGCGGTGGGTTCCAACATTGTTGTCGGCTCGCGGTCGGGCGCGGTGATTCGCGTTACGCCGCGCCTGGATGAAGATGTGAACGAGGAGTGGATTGCCGATACGGCCCGCTTTGGCGTGGACGGCCTGAAGGAACGCCGCCTTGACCGTGCCTGGATCCGGCAGGGGGGCGAAATGTCCTCCGCGACATGGGGTCAGGCCTTTGCCGCCATCAAGGCTGCGCTCGACGGCGTTTCCGGAGACAGGATTGCAGCGCTTGCAGGCAATCTGTGCGGCATCGAGGAGCTGGTCGCGGCGAAGGATCTGCTGACGGGCCTCGGCTCTGCGCGCCTTGAATGCCGCACCGATGGGGCGGCCTATGCCGGGCCCGCGGCGCACTGGCGGATGAACAGCACGCTTGCGGGCCTTGAAACGGCGGATGTGATCCTGATTGCGGGCGCTGATCCCCGGCTGGATGCGCCCCTGCTGAACACCCGTATCCGCAAGGCTGTCCGGCGCAATGGGGCAATGGTGTTCCGGATCGGCGCAGGCACCGATCCGTCCTATCCGCTGACCGACCTTGGCGACGACATGAGCCTGCTGGCCAAGCTGCCCGACATCGTGATGGACCGGCTGACAGCCGCTGAGCGCCCGGCGTTGCTGCTGGGCAGCCGAAATGCGTCTGCCGGAGCACTGGCGGCTGCGCATGCGCTGGCGCCACATCTGGTGAAAGACGGCTGGAACGGCTTCAACATCCTGCATGATAGCGCGTCACGCGTGGGCGCAATGACGGTGGGCTGGGCAGGGGAGGGCATGGACGCGCTTGCAGCGAATCCGCCGTCTGTGTTGTTCCTGCTTGGCGTTGACGAGATCGACCTTTCGCCCTTCTCCGGCAGCTTAAAGATCTATGTCGGTTCGCATGGCGATGCCGGGGCCGCTGCTGCCGATATCATCCTGCCGGGTGCCGCGTGGACGGAAAAGCCGGGCACTATCATGAACATGGAGGGCCGGGTCCAGCGGTCCCTGCGGGCTGTTTTCCCGCCCGGCGACGCGCGCGAAGACTGGACCATCTTCCGCGCGCTGGCCGATGTTGTGGGCGTGACGCTGCCTTACGACAGCATCGACCAGCTGCGCGCGCGCATGGCGACGGAATGGCCGGAGCTTGGCAACCAGGGGTTGGCACCGGCATCGTGGGAGCCGGCCAGGCTTGAAGCTGCCGCGCCATCCGGCCGGGCCGTTGTGCGCGGCACGGATTTCTACAGCTCCAACCCGATCCTGCGCGCCAGCCCGACCATGCGGGCGTGTGTCGCCGAGATATTGGAAGGCCGTGCGCCGCAGTTGCTGGAGGCTGCGGAATGACCGAATTCTTCCAGATGCAGCTGGGCGAAGGCCTTGGCTGGTTTGTCGCCCATATCATCCTTATCCTGCTGATCGCGTTGCCGGTGATGCTGATCATGGCACTGTCCACCTGGATGGATCGCAAGGTCTGGGCAGCGATGCAGTTGCGCCGGGGGCCCAATGTGGTTGGCCCTATCGGTATCCTGCAGCCGTTTGCGGATGGGCTGAAGCTGTTCCTGAAGGAAACCATCGTTCCTTCGGGCGCGAACAAAGGGGTGTTCTTCATCGCGCCGATGATCACCTTCGTGCTGGCGCTGGTGGCCTGGGCGGTGATTCCGTTCGATGCAGGCTGGGTGCTGGCTGACATCAACGTCGGTTTGCTGTTCATCTTCGCGGTCTCGTCGCTGGGTGTGTACGGGATCGTGATGTCGGGCTGGGCCTCCAATTCGAAATATCCGTTTCTCGGCGGTCTCAGGTCGGCGGCCCAGATGGTCAGCTACGAAGTCTCGATCGGCTTCGTGATCATCACGGTGGTGCTCTATGCTTCCAGCTTCAACCTGACCGATATCGTGGAAAGCCAGCGCGGCACCATGTTCGGGTTCCTGAACGGCAACATCTTCAACCCGTTGCTGTTTCCGATGGCGATCGTGTTTCTGATCTCTGCGCTTGCCGAAACGAACCGCCCCCCGTTCGATCTGCCGGAAGCCGAGGCCGAGCTGGTCGCTGGCTATCAGGTGGAATATTCCTCGATGACCTTCGCCCTGTTCTTCCTTGGCGAATATATGAACATCCTGCTGATGTGCACGCTCGCAAGCATCCTGTTCCTGGGTGGATACCTTCCGCCTTTCGATTGGGAACCGCTGTACATGGTGCCCGGCATCCTCTGGCTGTTCGTGAAGGTCGTTTTCATGTTCTTCGTGTTCGCTTGGGTGAAGGCGACTGTGCCGAGATACCGGTATGACCAGTTGATGCGGCTGGGCTGGAAGGTGTTCCTGCCGCTGAGTCTGTTCTGGGTTGTGCTGGTATCGGGCTGGCTGGTGTTCACGGGCCATTATTCGGGAGGTCCTGCATGAGCGTGATTCAGGCAGCCAAGTCCATGCTGCTGCTGGAGTTTGTCCGGGCGCATATCCTGACCTTCAGCTACATGTTCCGCCCCAAGAGCACGGTGAACTATCCGTTCGAAAAGGGGCCGATTTCCCCGCGTTTTCGCGGAGAGCACGCGTTGCGCCGCTACCCCAATGGCGAGGAACGCTGCATTGCCTGCAAGTTGTGCGAGGCCGTTTGCCCGGCGCTGGCAATCACCATCGAGGCAGAGCCGCGCGCCGATGGCTCGCGCCGCACCACGCGCTATGACATCGACATGACGAAGTGCATCTACTGCGGCCTGTGCGAGGAAGCCTGCCCGGTGGACGCCATCGTGGAAGGGCCGAACTTCGAGTTTGCCACCGAAACGCGTGAAGAGCTGATGTATGACAAGGACAAGCTGCTCGCCAACGGGGACCGGTGGGAACGGGCCATAGCCGCCAACCTTGCCGCCGACGCGCCCTACCGCTAGGGCACGCCTCATATCATGATCCATTTCGTTCGGGGCCGCGCTTTCCGGTGATCCAGGCCATTGTCTTCTATCTTTTCGCATCGGTCGTTGTCGCCTCGGCGCTGATGGTGATCCTTGCGCGGAACCCCGTGCACTCGGTGCTGTGGCTGATCCTTGCCTTTTTCAACGCGGCCGGCCTGTTCCTGGTGATCGGAGCCGAGTTCATCGCGATGATCCTGGTGATTGTCTATGTCGGCGCGGTTGCCGTGCTGTTCTTGTTCGTGGTGATGATGCTGGACGTGGATTTTACGGCCATGCGGTCCGGTTTCACGCGCTTTTTGCCGTTCGGGCTGCTGCTGGGCCTGGTGCTTGCCATCGAGCTGATTCTGGTGGGCGCTGTCTGGGTGTTCGGGGATCTGGCCGTGCAGGCCCGCGCAGCGCCGGTGCCCGGCGCCGGCCTTTCCAATACGCAGGCGATCGGCACGATCCTCTACACGGACTATGTGTTCATTTTCCAGATGGCGGGCATGATCTTGCTGACCGCAATGGTCGGGGCCATCGTGCTGACGCTGCGGCACCGGCCGGGCGTGAAGCGCCAATCGGTTGCGGCGCAGAATGCGCGCACACCGGCCAATGCGGTTTCCATGGAGAATCCTGCTGTGGGCGCAGGCGTGGACACTGGCGCGGGCGTCAAGCGCGTTCCTGATGAAGGGGGCGTTCGGTGACCATCGGCATCGGGCATTATCTCGTCGTCGGAGCGATCCTGTTCACGCTGGGCGTGCTGGGCATCTTCATCAACCGCAAGAACATCATCGTCATCCTGATGTCGGTCGAGCTGATCCTGCTGGCGGTGAATATCAATTTCGTGGCCTTTTCGATTTTCATGGGCGACATGGTCGGCCAGATTTTCGCGATGTTCGTTCTGACCGTTGCCGCCGGAGAGGCCGCGATCGGTCTTGCCATCCTTGTCATCTATTTCCGCAACCGGGGGACCATCGCTGTCGATGATGCCCGCCAGATGCGCGGCTGACCCGCATGATCCAGGCCATTGTGTTTTTGCCGTTGCTGGCATTCCTGGTTGCCGGCATCGGCAACCGGGCCATTGGCAATGTGGCGGCCAAATCCGTTACCACCGGCGCGTTGTTCGTTTCGGCAGCGCTGAGCTGGGTGGTGTTCATCGGCCTGATCGGCGGCGCGCCAGCGCGCGATGTGGTGGTGGCCGAATGGTTCAGCAGCGGCGACCTGACGGTGAACTGGAGCTTGAAGGTCGACATGCTGACGGGCGTGATGCTCGTTGTGATCACGTCGGTTTCGGCGCTCGTCCACCTCTATAGCTGGGGTTACATGGACGAAGATCCGGACCAGCCGCGCTTCTTCGCCTATCTCTCGCTTTTCACCTTTTCGATGCTGATGCTGGTGACGGCGGACAATCTTGTGCAGATGTTCTTCGGCTGGGAAGGCGTGGGGCTGGCCAGTTACCTGCTGATCGGCTTCTGGTACAAGAAGCCGAGCGCGTCGGCGGCTGCGATCAAGGCGTTTGTTGTGAACCGGGTGGGCGATTTCGGATTCATGCTGGGCATTTTCGGCCTGTTCATGTTGTTCGGAACAGTCGATCTGGATACAATCCTGTCTGCTGTTCCAGCCGCTGAAGGTGCGACCTTTACCTTCCTTGGCACATCGGTCGATGCGATCACCTGCCTTGCCCTGCTGTTGTTCGTGGGCGCGATGGGGAAATCCGCGCAGGTGCCGCTGCACACCTGGCTTCCCGATGCCATGGAGGGCCCGACGCCGGTGTCCGCGCTAATCCACGCCGCCACCATGGTGACGGCGGGCGTGTTCCTTGTGTGCCGGATGTCTCCGTTGTTCGAGGCTTCGGTCACGGCCTCCACCGTCGTCACCTATGTCGGTGCGTTTACGGCGCTGTTCGCGGCGACCGTCGCCACGACGCAGACCGACATCAAGCGCGTGATCGCCTATTCGACCTGCTCGCAGCTTGGCTTCATGTTCTTTGCGGCCGGCGTCGGTGCCTATGGCGCTGCAATGTTCCACCTGTTCACGCACGCCTTCTTCAAGGCGCTGCTGTTCCTGGGGGCCGGCAGTGTAATCCACGCCATGCACCACGAGCAGGACATGCGCTTTTACGGCGGCCTCAGGAAGGCGATCCCGCTGACCTTTGCCGCCATGCTGATCGGAACGGTCGCGATTACTGGCCTGAATTACACGTCGGGCTATTTTTCGAAGGATGCGGTGCTTTTTGCGGCGTGGGAGCAGGGCTCGCAAGCCGGGCGCACGGCCTTTTTCGTCGGCATTTTTGCGGCCACGCTGACCAGCTTCTACAGCTGGCGACTGATCTTCCTGACCTTCTTCCAGGAACCGCGCTGGGCGCAGTCAGAGCATATCCGCCATGCGCTGCATGACGCACATGGTGCGGATACCCCGTCGGATGAGGCCCGGACCCCAGCGGCCCAAACGCATACGGCCCACGCCGCAGCGGCTGCGGACGGACGCATTGAAAAGCAGGATGGGCAGACCGGGCAGGATGGAACTGGCGGATATCATCCGCACGAAAGCCCGCTGTCCATGCTGGTTCCGCTTGCCGTGCTGAGTTTCGGCGCGCTGTTTGCCGGCGCGATCTTCAACGATCTGTTCGTCGGTGGCCAAACCGCCTTTTGGGCAGGCACGCTGGTGCACGATGCCGCGTTCTTCGAAAGCCTGCACCATGTGCCCGGTCTGGTGTATTGGGCGCCAGCCATCGTGATGGCGATCGGTTTTGTGACGGCCTGGCGCGTCTATATCCGCAATCCCGGGTCGTCCGAACGGTTCAAGGCGCAGTTCCACCACCTGCACGCCTTCCTGATCAACAAATGGTATTTCGATGAGCTTTATCGGCTCGTCTTCATCCGGCCGGCGATGTGGCTGGGGCGCGCCTTCTGGAAGCGCGGCGACGAGGGCACCATCGACCGCTTCGGCCCGGACGGCCTTTCCGCAATCGTGGCCGGTGGATCGGCCGTCGCCGGGCGGTTGCAGACCGGCCTCGTTTATTCCTATGCGTTTGTCATGCTGTTGGGCGTTGCTGCCTTCATTGCATGGTTCATGGTCGGATGATCCGCCACATGAACCATTTCTGTTTCGTTTGCGCGCCTCCGCGCGCGGGGTTCATGGCCGGCTAGATGCTGTCTGCAATGATCCTCCTGCCACTGGCGCTGGCCCTCGTCGTGCTGTTTCTGCCGGGTGATGAGGCTGCGCGCGCCCGGCTTGCCCGGCTCATCGGCCTTGGCACAACGCTGGTGCTGTTCGGGATGGGCCTTGTGCTGTGGTCGGGCTTCGACAGTTCCACGGCGGCGTTCCAGTTTACCGAACGGGCCGAAATCTTCGGCGGCCTGTTCAGCTGGCACCTGGGCATAGACGGCATCAGCCTGGTTCTCATCCTGCTGTCGGTGTTCCTGATGCCGCTGTGCATTCTGGCCGGATGGGAAAGCGTGAAGACGCGCGTTCCTGAATATATCGCTGCCTTTCTTGTGATGGAATCGCTGATGATCGGCGTATTCGGCGCGCTCGACATCTTCCTGTTCTACATCTTCTTCGAAGCCGGCCTGATCCCGATGTACCTCATCATCGGCATCTGGGGCGGCAAGCGGCGGATCTACGCCAGCTACAAGTTTTTCCTCTACACGCTGCTCGGCTCGGTGCTGATGCTGCTCGCCATGCTGTGGATGGTGAAGGACGCCGGGACGACCGACATTCCGGCTCTGATGGCGCATGATTTCCCGGTGAAGGCACAGACCTGGCTGTGGCTGGCCTTCTTCGCCAGCTTTGCGGTAAAGATGCCGATGTGGCCCGTCCACACTTGGCTTCCCGATGCCCATGTGGAAGCGCCGACAGCAGGCTCGATGATCCTTGCCGGCGTCCTTTTGAAGATGGGGGGCTACGGCTTCATCCGCTTCTCGCTGCCGATGTTCCCCGAAGCTTCCGTGCAGCTGATGTGGATTGTCTTCGCGCTCTCCATGATCGCGGTGGTCTATACCTCGCTCGTCGCGCTGGTGCAGGATGACATGAAAAAGTTGATCGCCTACTCATCGGTGGCGCATATGGCCTTCGTGACGGCGGGGCTGTTCGCCTTCAATACACAGGGTCTGGAAGGCGCAATTGTCGTCATGCTGTCGCATGGCGTGGTTTCGGCCGCGCTCTTCTTCTGTGTCGGCGTGATCTACGACCGGCTGCACACGCGGGAGATCGACCGCTATGGCGGCGTCACCACCAACATGCCCCGATACGCCGCCTTCTTCCTGCTGTTCACCATGGCCTCCATCGCGCTACCCGGAACCGCGGGCTTCGTTGGCGAGTTCCTGGCGCTCACCGGCATTTTCCTGGCCGAAACATGGGTTGCCTTCGTGATGGCAACCGGCGTGATTCTCGGGGCGGGTTATATGTTGTGGTTGTTCGCCCGGGTGATGTTCGGGGCGCAGAAGAATGCCGATGCCGCCGCCATGCCGGATCTCAAGCGCCGCGAATGGGCCGTCATGGTGCCGCTTGCCGTTGTTGCCTTGTGGATGGGCGTTTATCCCAAGCCGTTCCTTGAACCCCTGCGCGCACCGGTCGCCAGCCTGATGGCGCGGCTTGAGAGGGCCCAGGCGCCACAGACCCCGCATACGCCGCTGAATGCAGCGTCGCCTGTCTTGATGGCGGCCGTTTCCGAAGGACCACGGCCGTGACGACACTGCTGCAATCGCTGGCCATCGGGGCACCCGAAGTGGTGCTGGGTGCGGGCGCGCTGGCGCTATTGATGATCGGCGTGTTCCGCGGGGACAGTGCGCTGCGCGGGCTGAGCTGGGGCGCAGTGATCCTGTTCGCACTAGCCGCGCTCACCATCGTGGATGACACGCCTGACCGGCAGCTTGCCTGGAACAGCCTGTATGTCGCCGATGCACTTTCGGCCTATCTCAAGATCCTGATCCTGGTGGGTGCAACGGCGTCCGTGCTGCTGGCGGTTCCCTATCTGGAACGGGTCAAGGCAGACCGGTTCGAATATCCGGTGCTGATCGTGCTGTCCACGTTGGGCATGTTCGTGATGGTATCTGCCAACAACCTGATGGCGCTTTACATCGGGCTCGAGCTGATGAGCCTCAGCGCCTATGTGTTGGCTGCCTTCCACCGCGACGATGAGCGGTCGACCGAGGCGGGCCTGAAATATTTTGTTCTGGGCGCGTTGTCTTCCGGCCTGCTGCTTTATGGTATCAGCCTTGTGTACGGCTTTGTCGGATCGACCGATTTTGCTTCGATTGCCGCTGGCCTCGGCGCCGGGGCGGATCGTAACATGGGTGCGCTGATCGGCCTGGTTTTCGTGCTGGCGGGCCTCGCGTTCAAGGTGTCGGCCGTACCGTTCCACATGTGGACGCCCGACGTCTATGAGGGCGCGCCGACCCCCGTTGCCGCCTTTTTCGCGAGCGCCCCCAAGGTCGCTGCGATGGGCCTGTTTCTGCGCGTCGCGCTCGATGCCTTTTCCGGCATGGTGGCGGATTGGCGGCAGATCATCGTCTTCATGGCGATTGCCTCCATGTTCCTCGGCGCGTTCGGCGCCATCGGGCAGGCGAACATCAAGCGGCTGCTCGCCTATTCGTCGATCAACAATATCGGCTTCGTGCTGATCGGCCTTGCCGCGGCAACGGCTGCCGGCGCGTCGGCCGTGCTATTCTACCTCGCCATTTATCTGGTGATGACGCTGGGTGCGTTCCTGTGCGTGTTGGCGCTGGCCGATGCGGATGGCGCCCCTGTCGAGGCGCTGGACGATCTCGCCGGACTTGGCTCCAGCCGGCCTTGGCTGGCAACGGCGCTCTGCATCTTCATGCTATCGCTTGCGGGGCTGCCGCCGCTGTTCGGCTTCATGGCGAAGCTTGCCGTGTTCAACGCTGCGGTGGATGCCGATCTGTGGCCGCTTGCAATCATGGGCGTGCTCGCCAGCGTGGTTGCTGCCTATTATTATTTGCGGATCGTGAAGATCCTGTTCTTCGATCCGCCGGCTGGAGTCGTGGTGGCGGGGCATGGCGGGGTTGCGATCAACACGGCCATGATGGCGGCAGCCGCTATCTTCTGCTCGCCCGCGGGGTTCTTGCTGTTGGGTCCGCTCAGTGCCGCCGCGCGGCAGGCAGCGAGCAGTCTTTTCTGATGCCCGCCTTCCGGCGGAGGCTGTTCTGATCCTGCACCTGGAAGAGGTCGGCTCTACCAGCGACTGGCTTCGCACCAATGGCCGGCAGTTCGGCGATGGCCAGTGGATCCGTGCAGACCGGCAGACGGCGGGGCGGGGGCGCATGGGGCGGGTCTGGCAGATGCCCGAGGGCAATCTGGCAGCCAGCTGCCTCATCCGGCTGCAGCTTGGCGAGGGCAATCCTGCGGAGATCGGGTTTGTGGCGGCGCTGGCGCTGCACGATGTGGTGGCGGGGCTCGTCGCTCCACACAGGCTTCAGCTGAAATGGCCGAACGACCTGCTGCTGGATGGCGCAAAGCTTTCGGGCATCCTTCTGGAGCGGGAAGGCGATATGCTGGTGCTGGGCATGGGCGTGAACCTGGTGGCCGCACCCCAATTGCCAGACCGGGCGACCATCGCACTTGCCGATATCGGGATCACTATCGGGCCGGGCCCCTTTCTCGATGGGCTTGCAGCAGCGCTGATCGCCCGACGGGCGCACTATCGTGAGGCCGGTTTTGCCCCGGTTCGCGCGGCCTGGCTTGCCCGCGCGCATCCGGCGGGAACATTGCTGTGGATCGTGAACGGCGGCGCGCGCGTTTCAGGCCGTTTTCGCACGGTTGCCGAAGATGGCGCACTGCTTCTGGATGGGGACGACGGCGCGTTGCATATGGTCCATGCCGGCGATGTGTGGCAGGTGCCCCCCATGGATCCAGCGGCAATCGGGCCAGATGCCTATAAGGGGGAAGGCTGATGCTTCTCGCCATCGATGTGGGGAACACCAATATCGTTTTCGCGATCGTTGACGGCGAGGATATCCGCTGGCGCTGGCGCATTTCCACGCACAGCGAGAGAACGGCAGATGAGTATGCCGTATGGCTGAACCAACTGATGGCGATG
>Ga0335395_10000923_pt1 | contig 18533 bp, 6 predicted proteins | sample MAT02_FD_205744 | JGI IMG/M metagenome (GOLD analysis project Ga0335395, IMG submission 205744) | Freshwater microbial communities from Lake Fryxell liftoff mats and glacier meltwater in Antarctica - MAT-02 (spades assembly) (version 2) ...
CCCAGTCAATCGATTGACACTGCTGAGAGTATCTCGGATACTTTGCTGCGTGACTGACTTTTGACCTAGATTGCCGCCAAAGTAACGTTCAAATTCCCTACCCTGAGCTCTATCTCTTTGCTGCACTGCGTCGATCGGACTTATTTGCATCGCACTCGATCGAGAAATCTCAGGAACCCTCAAATTCCCGACACTTTCTGTATTTCCACCACTCGCGGGCTTCTGTGCTGTCGCCGCGCTGCCGTTTTCTGCCGCCACAGGCGCGGCAATATCGGCATTTAACACCCGCGACGACAGCAGTCCAGAAGAGGATGAGGAGGGGGGTTCTGTTTCGTTCGGCAGCACCTCAACAGGCGCAGCAGCAGGTTCTGGCGAGACATTTGCGGTACCGCTCTTGGGCGCAGACACGGAGGGGGTCTGAACGACAATTTGTTGAGAAGTGCCTGTAGTTTTCAGTTCCACACTGGTAGTTTCTGGCGGACTCGGCACGATCGCCAGCGGTGTCACAGTTGACGATTCCCCAGTCGTCGGCTTCGAGTTTCCCGCCGCCACAGTCGTCGTCTTGCAGTTTCCTGACCGGCAAGCGCTTTGCAGCAACGTCAGCGAACCCGATCGCACCTGCCCGTCTGTAGAAATGCTAACGCTCGACGGGCGATCGGCAGTCGTTCCAGTTCCCGCCGCCCGAAACACTCCTCCGGCATCGATTGCGACATCGCCGCCAGTATTGCCGCGAGCTTTGATCAAAGCAACTTCAACATCTTTGAGCCCGTTAATCTCGATCGAACCGGCACTTCCCGACTCCGAACTCGAATTGACGGCCCCCGTCACGATCTGGCCAGGCGCGGCGATCGAGATATTGCCGCCATTTTTGGCACCGAAAGCATTGACATTGCCCGCTGCTACCCCACCGGCGCTGCGGATGTTGATATCGCCCCCCGCCCCGTTCGCCGATCGAGATGAAACAACACCAGCAGTTACGCTACCCTGACTGCTAGTGATGTTAATCCCCCCATTCGAGGTAACGTCTCCGACAGCGACATTACCTGCGATCAGAGAAATTGTGGCGTTATCAGTACCGGCGATCGCACCCGTTCCCGCGATCGCGCCCTGGCCAAAAGGCGATCGGATCGTCGTCGAGTCTTGAAATGTCACCGCCGGGACTGTTGAATTTGGCGCTGAATTTGGTTCTGCGATTGCCGGAACAATAGTTATCAGGCCGCTACCGTCAGCACGGCCGATCGCTACGGAAGCAAACCCGTTCCGCAGCGAGTTCAATTTTTCAGCAGTCAAGTCCAAAGCCTCAGTCTCAGCAGCACCGGCAATAGTAATATTGTGAGCCGGATCTGACGGTTGCAGCACCAGATTGCCGTTGCTGGCGATCGAATTCTTACCGCCCGTCAAGTCAATTTCATTGCCTGTCAGAGTAATATTTCCCCCAGTTTGGGAACCGCCAGCTTCGATCGCCCCTGCTGTCACTCCGCCGCGGCCAGTCAGCGTCACGTTACCCCCGCTATCGCCCTTAGTGTCGATCGAGCCGGCAGTCACCGTACCCTCTGCCGTAACGCTCACATCACCAGCCGACGTGCGCGGCAGCTTGGAAGAATTGACAGAAGTGCTGATGCTGGGGGGAATTCCCGTGCGTAGCTGACCGGTTGTGACATTCCCCGTTGTGCTGGCGATGCGAATTTCTTGATTATTGGTAGTGATATTTCCGATGCGAATATTGCCGTCTGCTTTGAGAGTAATTGAGGCATTGTCAGCCCCTGTCAAAGAACTTGTAGTAGCGATCGTTCCCAAACCCGCCGGCGATTGAATAATTAGCGGGTCATAAAATGTCAAATCGTTAGCAATCAAAATCGCACCGATACCGTTGCTGCGGCCGATCGTAATTCCAGCAAACCCGTTTTCCAAACTTCCGAGGTCATTTGCTGTCAGATTCAAATAAATATTAGTACCGACATCTCCAGAACCGCCGATCGCAATATTTTGACCGGGACTCCAAGGCTGCATTACCAAAAAGCCAGTGCCGCTGACCGAATTTGCGTCACCACTCAAATTAATTTCATTACCAGTCAAAGCAATGTTTCCAGAACCCCCTGCGATCGAGCTAACTCCCAGAACGTTCCGAGCCGTCAAAGTTACATTTGCCGCCGATTTAGAACCGCTAGCATCAATTTTTTCTGCTGTGACGTTCTGGCCTTCCAGCAAAATATTTCCGCTGGTACCGCTGCTAGGATTAGATGCCGAAATATTGTTAGCAACCGTTGTTCCCGGACTTATCAAACTAATATTTCCGCCCTTGCTCGACAAATTGCCCGCCGTAATTTGACTTCCCGAAATGGTGATCGCGCCGCCAGCCGTGCTAATTGTATCTCTAGGATTCATCGAAAAAGCACCAGCACCGCTGCGATCGGCATCAGCCCTAAAAGTCACCGAACCAGTAGTTGCCGCAAAACTCAAATTACCGTCCGCCAAATCAGCAATTTTAATATCGTTGAGCGCTTCCAGAACCACATTTGTCGTCCCCGACAGACTTTCCAAAGCTCTGGTAGAAATTGTCAGCGAAGCATCGGAATCATTTAACTGTCCTGATGGCGTTCCTGTTGCCAAAATATTATTGTTAGCAATAATTGCCGCATCGCCCGCCGCTTCTTGGGAATCTGTAATTAAAATATTTTCTGGATCTAGCAGCAAAGTCCCCAAACCATTTGTGCCGGAAGTATCGACATTGCCGTTAAAAATCAATCTTTGCTTGCCCGAAACTTCCACAAACCCGCCAATACCTGCGCTGCCAGTTGCAGAAACGCCCGTCGCGCTGATGCTGCCCAAAAATGCTGCCGTGTTGTCCGCCCAGACAAAAACTCTGCCGCCGTTACCGGAGTCTGTGGCGTTGCTGGCGATCGAACTTTTGCCATCCACATAAGTCATCGTCGCATTCGGCACAGTTCCCTGGCCGCGGTAATCTCCGCCGATCCGCACCGTTCCGCCGCCGTCTGCCCCCGAAGCGTCAATCTTCGCTCCCAACAGCCCTACCTTGTCGCCCAACACGTTGACACTGCCTCCCGCGCCCCCCCTGGCAGACACGTCCGCAGCACCCGATATCAGCGCAGTTCCTGCCATTGCAGGCACTGTTTGGCCGGCCGTCAGTACGACTTCACCCCGGGCATTCACAGTTATACCCGTAGCCTCAGCAACGCCTTGCCCCGAAAGCAGTCGAGGCAAACTCAGGGGAGAAAAAGGCAAAGTTGTCGAACCCGACACTCCCGCACCCGGAGCAAATTCTAAACTCAGCAAAAGTCCGTTTTGACTCAGCCGCACCCGATTTTCGCCAGGGACGGCCGCCAAAGTAATTTGACCGCCTGGGGCTGAAAGTTTCCCGGTACTGATGACCGTACCGCCCAGCAAAGTCAAATTTTGCCTGGTTCCGACAGCCAAGTCACCGGCATTGACAATACTCCCCGACTGTGCGCCAAAAGCAAAAGTATTAGGCTCTCCGACGAGGGCCGCGTAGTTGTTCGCCCCCGTACCGTTGAACCAGCCGCTGTCAAAACCGATACCGCTGGCGGTGGTAGCAAAAAAAGACCCGGACACGTCTAGTCGGGCATTGGTTCCGAAAATAATCCCTGCGGGGTTCATCAGGTACAAGTTAGAATTGCCGCCGCTAACTTGAATTAAACCGTTAATTAACGAAGCGTCGCCGCCGACAACGCGGCCGAGGATATTTTTAATGGTTGGATTGGAGATAAAATTGGCTGTTTCGCCAGAATTCAAACCGAATCGAGTAAAACTGTGGAACAGATTTGCTCCGTCTCGCGAGGCTGTGCCGCCTGTAATGTCGTAGCGAGTGCCCGGTTTTGGGGTGATGGCGGTGCCTGTGCCCTCTGGTGTTGGAACGATCGATTGTGCTGCGGCAATTTGAGATTGGGGATAAATTGCCACAATCACCCATCCGCTGCTGTTTTCTTTGAGGAAAACCAGGTTGGGCAAAAAATCTAATATCAAAAATCCAGCAAGGGGAATTGCTGCCAAAATCGATCGCACAGCACGTTGAGCATTCATAAGTTTGCCTCGATCTAGACTTAAATTCGAGTTTAAAATGGAGATTTTAGGTAAAAAGAGTCGATCGCACCCCAATGCTGACACTTCCTAACGCTAGCTCTCGATCGCAAATTTCCAATTTTAAGTCTAATTTTGATTGTGTCACCAACATAGCAAACACATAGACCAAGTGTCGAAATACACAGTTTTGTTTAAACGCTAGAAAATTATGAGCGATAGAGTCGTCCGCGCGATCGGTTTAACAGGGGGCATCGCCACCGGGAAAACCGCTATATCTAATTATCTGGGAGATGTTTGTGGATTTCCGATTTTAGATGCCGATATTTACGCCCGCGAAGCCGTGCAACCCGGTTCGCCAATACTCGACTCTATTGTAGAACGATACGGCGCTAGTATTTTGCTTCCCGACGGCAATTTAAATCGGCCAGAGTTGGGAAATATTATTTTTTGTAACGCAGCCGAACGGCAGTGGTTGGAACAACAGATTCACCCTTATGTACGCCGCCGATTTGTGGAAGCAACTCAAAACTGCATTGCTGCACAGAATCCGGTATCGCCAAATACATTGACAGTAGTTTTGGTAGTGCCGCTCTTGTTTGAAGCTAACATGACAGATTTGTGTACCGAAATTTGGGTAGTGTACTGTTCGCCCGAAGTGCAGTTAGAGCGACTGATGCAGCGAGATGGCTTGAATTGCGATCGGGCGACTGCCCGGATTAGCGCCCAGATGCCGCTAGCTCAAAAGTGCCAACAAGCCGATGTTGTTTTGGATAACTCTTCAACCCTCGACTCGCTATTTTTACAGGTAGACAAGCAACTGAGGAATGAAAATTTAATAACTTAAGCGATTACTCGTTACTTTCGCTCTGCCTGGTAATGCAGGTGCGGAGGCTCTGCCTCCTTTTATCTCGCAACTTACAGGAGAGAAGACTGTAGGAAGTGCTTAATTTATTAAGTTTTCGATCCTGAGTCGATTTGAGATTCTTCGACTTCGCTCAGAACAAGTTTGAGATTTGAGATTGAGGCATCTGCTACAGGATAAATTTATCTGCGTTTATCTGTGTTTATCTGCTTGACATCTGCGGTTTCGCGATCGAGCAAAAATTTATGGATATGGCATCGATCGTGACGCATTGTTCCCGAAAAATGCCATATCCCTAAATTATGAATTTAATCGGAAGATTAGTAAAAAGTTACAACTTGCGGTGTTTGTTTGCTTGTTTCAAGAGGATTTAAAAAAATCCAGACGTTGAATAATTTTGCGACCAAGCAATTGGGCGAAAACTCGAACTTACGAGCGTATCAGCGAGTTAAATGAGGGGTTTTACCCTCTTTTGACGAAAACTCAAAAAAATCGCAGGTGCCGTTAATTATGAACTGATGATTTCGCCGCAATTCAAAATTTTACCCTGATATCAGAGTAGAGGCTGCGTATCAAGAAGTGGAAAATACAAAAACACAACTTTATGATGCGCGTTTACTCTTCCATTCTGATGTCAAGCCTGTTACTCAGCGCCACCGCAGTTAAGGCTCAAAGCTTAGAAGTTCGATCGACCTTTTTCTCTCAAGACAACTCTACTCCCGAAATTATCACCCATCAAGCCAACACTCTGAGCTTTCGCGCCGATACCGATAAAGATACCTTGCCCGAACGAGGCGGCGGCAGATAAACCCCAAAAAATGGATGTCTTTGCTGTCCAAAAGAAAATCGGACGGCGGTGTAACAAAAATCAAGGTAAAGCGCGAGTAGGAATCTTCGGCTTTACCTTGATTTTTTATTTGGATGCTTTACTCTTCGGCAGCTTCGCCGCCCACAACCACATCGCGAATCCGCAAACTCGGGCCGCCGCAGCCCACGGGTAAACCGCTTTGTCCTCCTTTACCGCAGCCGCCGGATTCATCCCAGTAGAAATCGTCGCCGATCGCCTCAATATCGGCTAAAGTGCTGAAAACATTACCCGAAAGAGTCACATCCCGCACCGGATTGTCGAGTTTTCCGTCGCGGATCATCCACGCTTCCCCAGCACTGAAAGTAAACATTTCGCCGTTAGTCATCCCGCCTTGCCAATTGCGCGCATAAACTCCTTCTTTGATACCAGAAAATAAGTCCGGCACCGGTGTATCGCCTCTTTCGATCCAAGTATTAGTCATGCGGACGATCGGCGGATAATGATAATTCAAACAGCGAGCGTTACCGGTAGGCGTTTCTCCCAACTTACCCGCTGTTTCCCGCGAGTGCAGCCGCCCGACTAATGCGCCGTCTTTAATTAACTGAGTAGTAGTCGCCGGAGTGCCTTCATCGTCGTAGTAATAGCTGCCTCGGTGTCCCTCCGGGGCGGCACCGTCGAAAATTTGCAAGTTTTTCGGGCCGAACTGGCGGCCAAGGGTCATCACTTCCAAAATATCCGGGTTTTCGTAGGCCATGTCGGCTTCGGAAAGGTGTCCGAAGGCTTCGTGGACGAATAATCCGGTCAAAATTGGGTCGATGACGACGGTGTAAGTGTTGCCTTGGACGGGTGGTAATGCTAGGGAGTCTACGGCGCGCTGGGCGGCGCTGCGGACTTGGGTGTCAAGTTCGGTTAGGTCTTCGTAAGCTTTGCGGGAACCGGTGGTTTCGCGGCCTGTTTGTACGGTTTCCCCGCTGCGGGCTGTGGCGGCAAAGCGCATTTCCATGTCTGCCCAACCTTGTTCAAGCATGGTGCCTTCGGAGGTGGCGAGGATGATGCGCTGGGTGCTGTCGCCGTAGCGCACGGAGATGGTGGCGATGCGGGGGTCTATGCTGCGGAGAATTGCGGCGTAGCGATCGCACAATTGTTTTTTGTCAATTAAGGGCACCACACGGGGGTCTGTTCCTGTCAGGGGCAGGAAGCAAATGTCCTGTACGGGCGCAACTGGCGCGAGAATTGTTTCTTCTTCGCCGATCAGTTTGGCCGCGGCGATGGCTTCTTCGATTCTTTCGGCGAGGGTGGAAAGTCGGTTAAAACTGGCAAAGCCCCAGCCGCCTTTGTGACAAGCTCGGACTTGGCCTCCTATTGAGATTCCTTCGCTGAGGGTTTCAATTTTTTCGCCCCGCAGCAGGATGTCGGTTCCTTCGGCTTCTTCGAGTCGAATTGCTAGATAATCTACTTGGTTGCGGTAGCGTGCCATTAAGTCTGACAGCAGATTTTTTGAGTCGGCGATCGAGGTGGGCATAGGGAAAGCAGGGTGTTTGACTGCATCCATTTTGCACTTTTGTTAGGGCGATCGGGCTTCTTGGTGCAAAATATCTCCCGAAGCGCGGAGATTGCGACTTATTTGTACGGTTCTGCCAATATCGTTAGTTGACAAATGTGGATATCCTGTGAGTGAGGAGCAAAGCGCCAGAAATTATGCGGGCTTTTTTGATCCTGCTGGTGCTTGAATTCTCAATCCTGAACTTTTTTATAGATAAATACTTAATCCTTCATATATCTGAAGGTGGTTTATAACTACTGTGAATACTTACTTTCTACCGACAATCAGCGAAATTTTAGCCTCCGAAGGCTCTGAAAATGACCTCAGTCCCGATCCGAGGTTGGTCAGGGAAAACGGCCGCCATCGCTGTCCTGGGAGTCGTGCGGCTTCCCGGCTGAAAGCTGAACAGGAATGGTACGGCGCGATCGCAACTTTGAATCAAATGCTCGCGAAGCAAAAACATTGCCTCTCCCCAATCCCGAATTCCTGTCAAGGATTAGTTTTATCTGGCCCATCTTCAGTTTTGACTGAGCCCGCCGTGGCTTCCGGCTTTACCAATTGGATTTTTACCAGTATTCCCGACAACGATGCAGCTTTGTGGTCTTTTCGGGCTAGACAAACTTTAGCTTTGTTGCCGGCGGCTGATCAGCAAATATCAGTCCCTGCGGCGGCCCCGGCTCTGGCTTTGGCGATCGGCGATCCTTTAGCAAACGAGCAGTTTTGTGTGGTTTTAACTGCTAGTTTTAGCCTGGTGATGGTTTTGGGCGAAAATGCTGCGGGAATTCCGGCTTTTCTATTTTCTTTCGATCCGCAAGTAGTCGCCAAAGCTTGGGAAGTTTTGCGGCACAGGGTGAATGAAAGCGACAGTTTGCTTGCCAATTCTCATGGCGATATCAATTTGCCAGTTAGCCAATTAACTAACAATTTTACTAAATTAGACGCACTATTTCAGCAGTTTTCGCCTGTTGTTCCTAACTATCAAACTGTCGTGCAGTTTAGCCGCTTGTTATTACAGAATTTGCCGCTCAGAATCGACGAATCTGGCCGCGCGAAGGATGAAAAAACTGATGATAGTTTCAGGGAAAGACATCAAAGATTATCGGCGGCAAATATCAACTGCAAAGCTCCAATTCCTCACGCGACTAAAGAGGTGGAGTTGTTACAGGCGATCGCCCACGAAGTCCGCACTCCTTTGGCCACCATCCGCACTCTGACTCGATTATTGCTGAAACGCCCCAAACTCGATGCAGTCGTGGTGAAGCGTTTGGAAATGATTGATGCTGAGTGTACCGCTCAGATCGATCGCTTCGGTTTAATTTTCCGCGCCGTAGAAATGGAAATGTCCCAAGCAAAAAATTCTGGGGTGCAGCTAACCGCAATGTCCCTCGGTGAAGTTTTGCAAAACAGCATTCCGCGCTGGCAAAAGCAGGCAAGTCAGCGCAATCACACTTTAGATGTGATTATACCGAAAAAATTGCCAGCGGTAGTCAGCGATCCGACGATGTTGGATCAGGTTTTAAGTAATTTAATTGAAAATTTTACTCGAACTTTGCGATCGGGGAGTCGCATTCAGGTAGAGGTGACTTTGGCGGGCAGTCAGTTAAAGTTGCAGTTGGAATCGGAACACTTACCTGAAGGTAATGGCGCATCGACTTTTGCAGAATCGGCGAATGCTCCTTTGCGATCGATCGGGCCTTTGTTGATGGTACAGCCGGAGACGGGAAGTTTGAGCTTAAATTTGAGCGTGACTAAGAATTTATTTCGGGCTGCTGGCGGGAAGTTGGTGATTCGCCAGCGGCCCCAAAAGGGCGAGGTGATGACGGTATTTTTGCCGTTGCAATAGTCAGTTGTCAGTTGTTCGTTGTCAGTTGTCGGTTGTCCTATCAATTCCGGTTGCATCGGAATGATTTAACCGCAGAGGACGCAGAGAACGCAGAGGAAGAGAAGAGAGAGAGATTAATAATATCCGTCAACAACTAACAACGGACAACTGACAACTGACAACTAACCTTCAATCAATTAAAATCTCAATGACAAACTCCGTTCCTTCTCCCGGTGTAGAAAAACAACTCAGTTTTCCGCCGTGTTTTTCTTCTACAATTTGACGTGCGATCGCCAGTCCTAACCCAGTTCCTTTGCCCACGTCTTTAGTGGTAAATAGATGGTCGAAGATCCGATTTTTCACCTCTTCGGACATTCCTTTTCCGTTATCGGCGATGGAAATTTTTACATTTTCACTTTCTACTTTTGTCCGAATAGTGATGTGATTGGGATGGGCTTGAATTTCGGCAAAACTCCGTCCTTGATTCGATTCTTCTAAGGCATCGATCGCATTTGCTAACAAATTCATAAATACCTGGTTTAATTGTCCCAAATAACATTTTACTTTGGGAATATTGCCGTACTCTTTAATGATTTTAATTTCAGGATGCTTGTCATTCGCTTTCAGGCGATGGCGTAAAATCATCAAAGTGCTATTGAGGCCTTCGTGGATATTGGCCTCAACTTTATGTGCCGTATCGGCGCGAGAGAAAGTGCGGAGGGATGTGCTGATGTTTTTGATGCGATCGCATCCTATTTTCATGGAACTCAACATTTTGGGTAAATCTTCTACTAGATAATCAAAATCTATTTCCTCTGCTTTCTCAATCAATTCTGCTCCCGGTTCAGGAAACTTTTCTTGATAGAGGCGCAAATAATCAATTAAATCTTGGAGTCCAGCATTAGCTTCATTAAGGTTCCCGGCAATAAAACCGACGGGGTTGTTGATTTCATGGGCAACCCCTGCCACTAGATTACCTAATGCTGACATCTTTTCACTTTGGATCATTTGCATCTGAGTTTGCTGAAGTTCATTCAAAGTCTGCTGCACTTGGTGATAGAGACGGGCATTCTCCAGAGCGATCGCCGCTTGGCTAGAGAGAAAATTCAGCACTAGGAGGCGATCGCGACTAAATACACCACTGGTTATCCGATTTTCTAGATACAAAATGCCGACCAAATTCCCCTGATTTAGAATTGGCAAACCCAGCAAACTCTCCGGTTGGTGGTGATCTAAATAATCGTCAATCACAGGCAGATCAGTTTTGGCGCGATCGATGACCACTGCTGCTAGGGTGTTTTTGACATACTGGATTAATTTAACGGGAACGGTGGGATTGTTCTCTAGGGGTTCTGTTTGCAGGCTAATGTTTTCCCACGTAGCTATCGCCCGCACTTGCCATTGTTGATCTTGGTAGAGCATCAGTGCACAGCGATCGGCTCCCGAGTTTTGTAACATGGTCTGGGTGACAATTTGCAGCAACTCATCGAGGTCGATCGTGCTGGAGATCATTTGGGAGATTTGCAGCAGAGTCGAAAAATCTAGAGCCTGGTTGATGGAGGTGCTTGAGGTAGTGTGGTGGGTGCTCGAATGAATTGAGTAGGTGGGATTGGTTAGTGTGGATAGGGTTTCTAAAATAGTGATGGGTTGGCCGGACTGTTGTAAGATGGGGCGCAGCAGATCGGGATAACGTTTTTCTAGGTCATCGGTTTTGGCTTTTGCTCCCCAGCGGGCGTAACAATAGTAGGCTTCCTGCATATATCCTGCGGCAACTTTTTCTTTGCCCCAGCCGAGGTAGAATTTAGCGGCGAGTTCGTTGGCTAAGGCTTCTTCGTTGAGGAATTGGTTTTCTTTAGCGAGGAAGATCGCGCGATCGTAGAGGTTGATCGCCTCTGCTTTTTGTCCTAAAATTCGCTGCTGTTCGGCTCGAATTAAATCGCATTTGTGGGCAAAGTTCATGGGCGCATGGGTTGCCCAGTTAGTAAGTTGCTCAAGATCCTTCGTAACCGCTTCACTGATTGGCAAGGTGTTCGTGTTTGCGAGTAGCGTGAGTGCATGATAGAAATAAAAGACTCCATAGAACACAGTCCCGATAATGGCACCAATTGTTTTCTCGGCAATTTGAGCCATCTCCAGAGCTTCTTGGGGTTGCCCAAAATGGTAAGCTAGAACCAATTTATGAGCATAGACGCTCCCGATCGAGTAAGTATCTCCCGCTGACTGATGCTGAGGTAATCGCGTCGTTTCATCGTAAGCTTCTCCAACGAGTTTCTGGGGATCGTCGGCTTCACCTGTCCAATTTAAAACTGCTTGTTGATGAATTTGGTGAAAGTTCAGAGCAGTTGTTTGTTTGAGTTGGGCGATCGCCTCGGCATAGATTTCTTTCTCTTGCCCCAGTTGTAGAAGTTCATTTCCGGCCGCATAAGCAAGTTCACATCGGTTATGCACACAGTAAGCGGCGAACTCCAAATCTCCCGTTTCCAAACCCGCTTGATAGCCTTCGAGCAAAGGCATCAGTACAGTATGAAGTGGCTCCTGCCAAATGCGAACAAATGGATAAACTAAATTGATGATTTTGGCTTTAAAAGTCGATGCTTTCAATGTTTCCATCAAGGCGATCGCGATATCCGCAGCACGATTCCCGGCGACAATTTCCCCACCAAATGCACAAAGAATTAGTCCATAGGTTGAATAAGCATAGGGTGTTTGGATCGCATTTCCAAACTGAAGTGACAATTCAATTTGTTTGAGCACAATCAAGGGATAGAGGGCTGGCGAACCGATATAGGCTGCTGAAGCCATACTGCTGAGAATATTCATTGCAGCTAGCTTCTGTGGATCGCTCATCCTTGGTGAATTCATTACATCTACGCTCATCAGTCGATCGCCAATAGCATTGAGAGCAGGGGCTACCATGTCTTGGGTGGGATGTTCTGGCAAGTCCACATCCAACTCTTGAAGGATTGCCCGTGCCACCTGAATCGCCTCTGATAATTGATTGCGGGCAATCAAGGATTGAATCTTTATTTCTAAGGCTTTAACTTGTTCTAGGGGGTTTGACGTATGTTGGAGAACTGCCTCGACGCAAGCATCTACCCGCTCAAATGCGCCAATCAGACAAGCTGAATTAGCAGCTTCAATGTGCAGTTCGGAAGTAAGAATGGGCTGTCCGATCCATTGATCGGAACTGTCAGTGGCTAAAAGTTGCAGCCCTATCTCACAGTATTGAGCCGATGCTGGGTAAGCAGCCGAAAGCCGTGCTTTACGCGCAGCCATCAAATTGAGGTTGGCTAGATGGTCTCGCTGATCCTGAATTGCAATGCGATCGATGCCCAGATTAAATTGACTGACAATCGCAAAAATTCTCTCGTCTAGTTGCTCTGCTGAGGTTCGAGCGAATAGCAATTGCCCAATGTGCAAATGGACGGATTGTTTTTGGTCTTCAGGAATCAGGGAATAGGCGGCTTGCTGGACGCGATCGTGCAGAAACTTGTAATTCACCACCTCGGAATTTTGTGCCTGATCCTGTTTTTCCATCCCCAGATAAAACTTGTAGACTTCACTTTCAGGCAGGATTAACTCCTCTTGCAATGCCTTCCACAAATCCGCCGCCGTTTCTGTTTCTAATTGCTCAGAAACAACGGCCAAAGTACCCAAATCAAATTGATTGCCAATACAAGCCGCCAACTTTAAGACATTCTGAGTCGCTGGCGGCAATTTTTGCAACTGCAACGCCATAAAGTCAACGATATCATCCGTCACTGCTAATGCTTTTACTTTGGCAATGTCGCATTGCCAATTGCCCTCATCAAAGTCAAACTGAATGAACCCCTCATCGTGCAGCATTTTCAGGAATTGCACGCTAAAAAATGGATTGCCTTTGGTTTTTTGATAAATTAGTTGAGTTAATGGTTGTGCGATTTCGGGCGAACAGCTAAGAGTATCGGCAACGAGTTGATTTAAACTGGTTTCAGTCAGAGCGGCTAATGTAATTGTTTTGATTGCAGCTTGTGCTTTCCCAATCTCCTCTAGCGCCAACATCAAAGGATGAGCGGCAGAAACTTCATTGTCGCGATAAGCTCCAATTAATAATAGATATCTGCCGTCTGACTCGCTCATCAACAACTGCATCAATTTCAAAGATGCCGCATCAGCCCACTGCAAATCATCGAGAAAAATTACTAAGGGATGTTCTTTTGTGGTGAATACTTGGAGGAATTTTTGAAATAGTAAATTAAAGCGGTTCTGTGCCGCCGTCCCAGACAGTTCTGTTGCGGTTGGCTGTGGAGAGATTATTTGCTCTAGTTCAGGAATTACTTCAATAATTACTTGCGCGCTGTCACCTAGCGCAGCTAAAATTTGGGTTTTCCAAGCTGCTAATTGAGCCTCGCTTTCACTCAGCAATTGACCCATTAATTCTCGAAATGCTTGGACAAAAGCTGAGAATGGAATATTGCGATTAAATTGGTCAAATTTGCCTTTGATGAAGTAGCCGCGCTGGCGGACAATTGGTTTGTGCACTTCGTTAACAATGGCAGTTTTGCCAATGCCGGAAAAACCCGCCACCAGCATTAACTCGCGCCTTCCCTCGTTCCCAGGAAAAGTCTCGCAACCAGAGATGCGATCGAACGCTGCCAATAATTGGGCAACTTCGGTTTCTCTGCCGTAGAGTTTCTCTGGTATGATGAAGCGCTCGCAAACATCCCGTTGCGCGATCGCAAAGCTTTCTATTTTACCACTTTCTTCTAATTGACGCAAACAAAATTCTAAATCAAATTTCAGCCCCAAAGCACTCTGATAACGGTCTTCGGCATTCTTCGCCATCAATTTCATCACGATGTCCCACAGAACTTGGGGAATTTCTTCCCTTCTGTTTTCGCCAAGGGGCGGCGGTTGTTTGGCAATATGAGAGTGTACCAATTCCATCGGATCGTTAGATTGAAACGGCAACTCTCCGGTCAGCAATTCATAAAAAGTGACACCCAAAGAATAAAAATCTGTGCGGTAGTCAATACCGCGATTCATCCTTCCTGTTTGTTCAGGAGACAAATAGCTTAGTGTCCCTTCTAGCACGTTGGGACTCATCAGCATTTGAGTTTCTCGCGGTAGCAAAGATGCAATACTAAAGTCAATTAGTTTGACTTGTTTAGTCTCAGGATTAATCAGAATGTTGGCGGGTTTAATGTCTTTGTGAATGATGCGGTGGCGGTAAAGTATATCTAATGTATTGCTCAGGTCGATCGCTATTGGGAAAAACTCAACCAGAGATTGCACCGTTTTTCCTTCCCCTGTCCATTGGTTCACAGAAATGCCCCCGAAGTCTTCCATAATCAGCGCATAGCCATTCCGGTAGGCTTCCAAGCTGTAGGTTTGAATGATTCCGGGCAAATTCAGGTTTTTGGTGATCGTGTATTGATTGCGAAAATGCAAGAGTTCGCTAAAGCTGGGATACTCGTTTCGCAACACTTTGATGGCGACCGGCTTTTGGTCGCAGAGGCGAATTCCGCGATAAACTAGGGTGCGAGTGCCTGAGTAAATTCGAGCGAGAATTTGATAGCCAGTTAGTTCTATCATAACAATAATTATTTTGCTATTAAAATATTTTGTCTTACTATTATAATCTAGTGCAAATCAGATTCTTCCTTCGTCTTAATACTTAAAAATATAACAAATTTCGCAGCCCGCGAACAGCTAACCGTTAACAGTTAACCGGATTCGGTTAACCGTTAACAGTTAACCGAATTCACTTAACCGAATTCATTCTGGTTTTCAAGGCATCTCGCGCTTGTTCTCGATCGTCAAAATGGACTTTTTCGGTGCCCAAAATCTGATAATCTTCGTGTCCCTTTCCTGCAATCAGCACGCCATCTCGCGGTTTAGCGTCCATAATAGCAGTGCGAATTGCTGCCGCGCGATCGCACATGACGACGGGCTTTACGGTGGCGGGAATTCCTGCGAGAACATCTTCCAAAATGCGATCGGGATTTTCGGTACGCGGATTGTCGGAAGTAACAACGGCTAAATCGGCCAATTCTGCCACGATTTTACCCATAATTGGACGTTTCGTGCGATCGCGATCGCCACCGCAACCAAACACACAAATCATTTTGCCGGGAATAAACGGCCGCGAAGCCTTCAACAAGTTCTCCAAACTGTCAGGAGTGTGCGCGTAATCGACAATCACGCTAATATCTTGGTCGGGACTAATTTGCACCCGTTCCATCCGTCCCGGTACTCCCGAAAACTGAGATAATTTCTCCACAATTGCGGACAAATCTAAACCCAATTCTAAAACAGCACCGACAGCAGCCAACATATTTGATAAATTGAACTGACCGACTAAAGGCAAAACAAAAGCAGTTTCGCCCTTGGGAGTGTGCAGCATTCCCTTAACTCCGTCGGGCTGATATTGTAAATCTGAAGCATACAAATCAGCAGTTTTGTCGGTAGTGCTGTAACTCCAAATTTTATCTGATTTTAAACTTTCAACAATCCGCCGTCCGTAGGCATCGTCAATATTAATGACCGCGCGATTCTTGAGATAATCCGAACCGAACAACAGAGATTTTGCCTCAAAATAATCTTCCATATCGCGGTGATAATCGAGATGGTCTTGAGTCAAGTTTGTAAACACAGCAACTTCAAAAGTACATCCCAAAACTCGCTGCTGTGCTAAAGCGTGGGAACTGACTTCCATCACACCGTGTTTGCATCCGGCGGCTACAGCTTCTGCTAGTTGTTTTTGTAGGTCAACTGCAAAAGGTGTGGTGTAAAGTGCAGTTTGTTGGAAACCGGGCCAGCGAGTGTAAAGCGTGCCGAAAATCGCGGTTGACAACTGCATTTGATTGAGCAGAAATTCGATTAAATGAGTTGTGGTAGTTTTGCCGTTGGTACCGGTAACGCCGACAAGTTTTAATTTATTAGCTGGATTGCCGTAAAATGCGGTTGCTATTTGACCGCAAACTTGAGACATATCGGCTGCTGCGATGACGCAGGGAACCTCTTCTAGCCCCCCCTTGCTAAGGGGGGGTTGGGGGGGTGTTTTCTCGGCTGCTTGGGTGGAAATTATGGTGGCAATTGCACCGCTGGCGATCGCGCTTTGCCAAAAATCTCCTCCATCTACGCGACTTCCCGGCATTCCCAAAAACAAATCGCCCGCCTGACAAGCGTGGGAATTAGTGGATAAACCCTTGACTTCGGCATCGAGGGCGGGATGTTTGGTGTCAAAGGAAATGCCGGGAAGTGCTGCTAATAATTCTCTCAATTTCATCTGAAAAACTCCTCACTTGGATGTCTTGAATATGACTGGTGCAATTGTTTTAGCCAGGGGAGCATCTCATTTTTGTAAAAAGCATTTTTTTATTATAGTGCGAGCGTCCCCGCTCGCGATTTGTACAATACGCGAGCGGGGACGCTCGCACTATAATGCAAAATACAGATGCTCTCTTAGCCAGTCTGGGTGTGGCTTTGCAGTGCTTGGCGGTGCGCGTCCCACACAGCTATTCTGTGCGCGGCGCGTACCCCGATGCCAGGATTAAAACCTGAGTTTTTGCGTAAACCGTCTTATTTTGATCGATCAATTTGCAAATATTTCTGTAACATTTGCTCCAATTGGGCGACACTGCAACGGGGAGAAGGACGGGGTAACATTTCTTCATGGGAGAATGCAGCATCGCCAGCAGAATTTATTGGCTGAGGCTGCACTTTAAACAAAACTGGAACTTCGTACTGATAAGCTTGAAACCAGTCATCGCGTTCGGTAATGTCTCGTACTTCCAATTGAAACTTGATGCTTTCAATCTGTTCGAGTTTTTCTTGCAACCCTTCGCACAAATGGCATCCGGGTTTGCTGTACAAAATCAATCGCATCATTAGAGTAAGATTAAACTAGATATTAAATTCTCAAACCTGCGATCCTCTTCGAGGGCTTCGCTAACGCAAGTTGACGAACCCAACGCGAGTAAGACGCAACTCACGGCTTTATTGGTCGCAATGCGCGATCGATGTTATCTTAGCATTGACGGCGAACCGATTACCGCGCTTGACAATCAAAACACTACAACCCCATCCCTCTCTTTCTTCTCTTCCTCTGTGTCCTCTGCGCCTCTGCGGTAAAAAAATAAATCTAGTTCACCAATGAAAGAGTTAAATTTATTCACACCACCTAATTGTAAACTTAACCTTGACTAATAAATCAAGCTTTAGTATAGTATATAAATAGCCCTACATAAAGGAGGCAGTATGGACTGCACCGAATACGCAGAAGCCAAGCGAAAAGCAGCTAAAAAAATTAGCGCCGATATTCGAGAACGTTGGAACAATCGCATCGTCACGCGGGAATTGCACTTGATGGGTGAAGCGGGGGCGGTGCAGTATTTGGCTGATTACGGGCGCGGCATCGGTACGGCAAAAGTTATTGGTTTTGCACTGTGCGCTGAGTCGGAAGGATACCCGGAAATGGCGGTGGGGTTTTGGAAAAAAGCGTTTGAGTTGGAAACTGGAGAAAAGCCGACTAACAACACTCAAAGCCAGTCTACCACCAATGGTACTCCTGCGGCAAAATCAAAGGCTGCTGCCAAAATAGAGACTGCAAACAATCCGATTGTTCCCGAATTGCCGTCGCACTTGCAGCCGGGAAGGATTGTGACGATGCAGCCGGTGGACGCGCCGAGTGAACGTTCTTATTACATAGAAAACCCTGATTATTGGGGACAGCCAAAACGCGACGGCAATCGAGTAGTTGTCATTGCGACGCCAGATAAAGTATACTATCAATCGCGATCGACTAATCTGCGACAACAAGCATCAATTGCGATCGATCGCGCATTAACAGACACAGCCGCTCAAATTGGCACCTTTGTTTTAGACGGCGAACTGTATTACAAAAGCTGTACCGGCAGCGAACACCGCACGGGCGCGCAAGCTGCTACAGTTAATATAGAAAGCAGTTTTCCGACGACCCAGCCCACGGCAGTTTATGCCATTTTCAAATGTTTGTTTTCCCACGGCAAAGATTTGACTGGGTTGGCGGAATCCGAACGAATTGCCGCCGGAGTTGCAGTTGGCGAATTGCTGGTAAGTTTATCTTCAGAATTTGAAATTGTACCGACATATCGCACCACTGCGGAAAAACTTTTACTAGCCAATCAGCAGGAATCTGAAAATAGAGAAGGCGAAGTTTGGGTTTTGCACAACTGCTGTTATGTCGGCGGTAAAGATGTTAAGAAATTTCCGATGGTGCGGACTAAATACTGTCAGGAATACGACTTATTTATTGTCGGGTTGACACCGACTAAAGTTGCGGGGCGGCCATTTAGTGCGATCGAAGTCGCGCAAGAAATTGCGGGCAAATTAGTGCCGATAGGAACAGTGGGAACGGGCTTTAGCGGCGCGGAAATGCAGGAAATTGCCCGACTCTATGAGGCTAACCCTCGCGGAG
>Ga0335395_10000924_pt1 | contig 18531 bp, 14 predicted proteins | sample MAT02_FD_205744 | JGI IMG/M metagenome (GOLD analysis project Ga0335395, IMG submission 205744) | Freshwater microbial communities from Lake Fryxell liftoff mats and glacier meltwater in Antarctica - MAT-02 (spades assembly) (version 2) ...
CGCTACATCGACCGCCGTGGCGGGGGCTCCCGCGCGATCAACGCGCTGGAGAGCTGATGGAGGCGTGATCACGCCCGCTGCTAACTTACCGTAACTTTAAGATCAATTAGCTCAATAGTCACTGCTCGACACAATACAACGGTAGAGCCTCGTCGCAAGTCCAACTGACAAAACTGGTCCAGTGCCGGTCAGCCACCCACTGCGCCCACGGCTGGGGGAATTTCTCCTTGTCGATCCCACTATTTCCGACGCGGCTCTTCTCCACCGGTGCCGAGTTTGTCCAGCTTTGACAGTGTGCGGCGGGGTCCAGGACCTTCCCGCTCGGAGCGGTACCGGTCCAGACCCGTTTGTCGAAAATCACGTCCCCGGTGTCGGTCACGATGATGCCCTCGATCGGGCCGTTGAGCGCCAGGTCGTCCCAGTCATCGGCGATGCGTACGCCGTCCGGGCGCACGTAGGGCAGGCCGGCGGTCTTGATGAAGTCCTGGAAGGGGCTATGCTGCGCGTCGCTGATCCAGGCCATGAACTTCGCCGAACTATCGTATTGGGCCTGTTTGGCGAGGTTTTGGCACTTGATGTGAGCGCCCTCGACACCGCCGATCCCGCCGCCCTTGTAGGCGGTGCTGCTTAAAAAAGCGATCCTTGCCTGAAAGCGGCAGCCATTGTCGCAAGGTACGCCGCCGCTGGTTTTTGACTCGCCAGTCCCGTTGTCCGCAGCGAAATCACACTCCTCGGGGCCTTGAACCTTGCCATCATTGCACAGAGGCCCGAATTGACACTTAGTGGTACAGCCGCCGTACAAATCATCATTGTTATCGGGCCCGTTATCGCAAAATTCTTCACCCTCCCAGACCAGATTATCGCCACACTTCGCGGTTTCACACGAGAGCGTGCAGGCGCCGGTTTGGCTGAGCTGAGAGATGCCCGGGTCACATTCCTCGCCTGGATCGAGCTGACCATCGCCACAGCTCGGCGAGGGAGCGTCACTGGTCGAACTCGCCGCGGCGCCGCTCGAGCCGCTCGTGTCGTCGTCGGTGGTTGTCGCCGAGTCACCCGGACCCGTGGAGGTGCTCGTCGTGGTGCTGGCGCTCGTCGTCGGCGCGGCGCTGGTGGGCGTGCTTGTCGTCGTCGTGGGGTCGGAGGTGGTGCTGGACGATGAGCTGCCGCCGAGGTCGATCGGCCCGGCCAGTGCCTCGCCGCCCTGATTGCAGGCGACCACGAGGGGGAGCGAGAGGAGCCAGACGTGGGGTGATCGGTGGAGCTGCATGAGACCTCGCGGGGATCGTCCAGCGTCTTAATCCAGTGGTTAATGCGCGATACCAAACGTTACGCGCACTGTCAATCGCGCGTCTGCGGGCGACCACCAGGGCGTCGCAGACAAACGCTGTGCGCGTGCAGATCGACGCGCCAGCAGGTGTCGCCGTCGACGACCAACCCGCGTTCAAGCGCATCGGCGGGTGACGCCCGGGTCTCACGCCGACGGCCGGACATCGCCATCGCCGACCAGCCCGCTCAACCTGGCGGCGGCGTGAAACCGGCGCACGCGGACTCCACCAGGCTCGCTGCCTGGTCGAACGCCGGCCCATAGTCGGCGACGAGGATGGACTCTTGGTGATGAAACGGGAACAGCTCCGTGACCACGCACAGCCGATTGTTGGGATCGTCGTCCTCACAGGGGGGGGATGCCAATGTTGAGCATGACGACAGACTTGTCGTCGCCGTGCTTCGCATCGAGGACGGCCTGCGCCCACTCGGCCGGAGTACCCTCCGAGTCCCAACCTTTAATGTCCCCGTTGGTGGCGATGAAGGTCACCATCAGCAGCGCGTCGTCGCGGAGAAAACCGTCGTTGCAGGCGCCCTTGCCATTGATGGGGCTCTGCACCGCGGCGGTCAGCGCCTGGCCCAGCAACATGTTGCCGCTGGCGCCGCGCCGTTGACCTCGCTCGTCGACGTCCCCGAGCTGCTCGAGCTCGTCGACCTCTCGCCGGTCGACGCGGCAGATGCCGCCGTGATCTCCGGCGTCGAGCTAAAGCCAGTCTGATTCGTGGTCGACGCCTGGCAGGCCGCCACCAGCAAGAGCGCCAGGGTGTGCCGGATCCCCACGACCCGAACGTAGCGCATTTTCGCCCGGAGATCCATGGCGGTGTGGGTCCGGCAACACAACCACGCGCTGTCGACGGCAACGGAGGCGAGCACGACGAACACGTCGCTGTCGAAGCAGCGGACGCGAGCACGTCCGGCGCCCGCGGCGAGCGTGGCGCCACCGTGCGCGCCCGCGAGTGCAGGAGGATCCTCGCAGCCATCGGACGGTGTCCGGGAAACACCGGCGCGTAGGGTTGCGGCCGCGTTGCTATCGCGCGGCGGTGGGCCATGGGGATCCACAGGGCTGTGGATCCCCAACTGTGGATGGTGGGGTGAGTTCCAGGATCCAATGCGAGAAAGCTGTGGATAACTCGGCGGGGCCGGCAGCTTTGAAGGTAATTGCGACTACATAAAAACCGGCGAAAACTGCGGCCAACTGGCAGTTTTGGCGTTGATCGCCGCGCCGCATTGAAGTTATTGTGATCCCACGGCGCCCCCCGCCGTGGTTTCGCATGCCGGTCTCCCAGGCCCACCCTCGAGACGCCGACGCCCCCGCGGTTCGCTCCGCAGGGCGGAAGCGTGGTGACGTGCCTGGTGGTTTGCGAAGGCGGATGCGAAGCGACGGTGGTGGCCCGACCGACCTCTCGGGGCAGGTGCTTGGCGGACGCTACCGCCTGCTGCGTCCGCTCGGTCAGGGCGGCATGGCGACCATCTACGAGGCCGAGCACGTCGAGATCGGCAAGCGCATCGCGCTCAAGGTGCTGAGTCAGGCGCGCTGCAGCACGACCGTGCGGCGCTTCCTGATGGAGGCCCGGGCGGCCTCACAACTGCGCCACGAGCACATCATCGATGTCACGGACTTTGGCCGCGACACCCTCGCGGACGGCGAGCCGGTGGCATTTTTGGCGATGGAGTACCTCGAGGGCGAGGACCTGGCGGCCACGCTCGAGCAGGACGGCCCGCTGCGCTGGACCCGGGTGCTGGCGATCGGCAAGCAGATCTGCCGCGCCCTGATCGCGGCGCACGAGCAGGGCATCGTCCACTGTGACATCAAGCCGGCCAACTGCTACCGCATCTCGCGCGGCGAGACGACCGACTACATCAAGGTGCTCGACTTCGGGGTCGCCAGCTTCGCGTGCAAGCGCACCGGTCGGTGTACCCCGGACCCGATCCCCGCGACCGACGGCAGCGACGGCCGACCGCGCTCGGGCCCTCGCCTCGGCACACCCGGCTACATGCCCACGGAGTTGCTAAGTGGCGGCAGCTACGACCACCGCGTCGACATCTACGCGCTGGGCGTGCTGATGTACCGCCTGCTCACCAACAAGATGCCCTATCCGGCCGCCAAGCTGTACGCGGCGGTCAGCGACTGCGGGCCGAGAGCTTCGGTCATGCCCGGCGCTTCGGTCTCGAGTGAGCACGCGTCCGCGAGCGGCGAGTCGAGCGGCATGACCCCGCTGACGCCGTTCCCGATGCAGCGGGCGATCCCCACGCTCGAGATCTCGCCGGCCTTCGAGGCGGTGGTCTTGCGGGCGCTCGCGCAGGACCCCGAGCAGCGCCACCCCAGCGCGCGCGCGCTCTACGACGCGCTGGTCGCCGCGGAGCAGGCCACGATGCGCGGCTCGCTGCTGCCGCGCGACCCGCTGTGCTGGGGCGCCCACCGCCACGAGCCCGACGACTCGTCCTCGATGTCCCGGACCGAGGTCTCGCGTCCGGCGGTCGTCGCGGGCGCCGCGACCTCGAACGCACAACTTCGACGCACCGCGCCCGACCTGAGCTCGAGCGGCTCGTGGCAAGCCTTGTCGCCCGCCGCCGCGCCCCGGCCTGCGGGATCATCTGGATGGGCCGCTGGCTTCGCCTGGGGGGGGCCCGTGCGGCCGTTCGGGCTGATCGTCCGCGCGACGCTGGCGCTCGCTGCCACGACCGCGCTGGTGCGGGCGGCCTGGTCACTGGTCGCCTGATCGAGCGCGGGTGTGTCTGCGCCGACCGGCTCAGGTCTCGCGTGCGAGCAGCGGCCGCAACTGTTGCCAGGTCCACCACCACAGGGCCAGCAGGGGCACGACGCTGAGGATCCCCGGCAGCCCGAGCAGCAGCCCGAGGTTGCTCGCGCCGCCGTAGCCGGGTTGGCTGGTCAACAGGTGGGGCCAGGCGTGGCCCCACAGCGGGTCGCCGAACTGCGGGGCCTCGGGCGCCGCGCTGGCGGCCGCGAGCATCTGCGCCGCCGAGACGGCCCCGAGCACGAGCACCGCCCCGGGCACGAGACGGATCGCCGGGACCAGGCCGAGCGCGAGGAAGGGCAGCATCGGCACGCAGTGCCGCGGCCCGAGCGCGGCGCCGCCGTCCCACATGTAATAGCCGCTGTTGAGCGCCAGGTAGAAGCCGACCACGCCCAGGCCGAGCCACGCCACCTGTCTCGTGGGCCATGTCCCGGGGGACAGCCTGCTCGGCGCCAGCGCCTGCACGACCAGGCCCCAGGCGGCCAGCAACAGCACCGGGGCGAGGTAGAACAGCCCGCGAAACCGGCCGAACAGCAGCTCGAGCAGGACCCCGGGGTCTGGCGCGTGGATGCCGTAGTTGACCTTCATGCCCTCGGCGAACTCGGCCAGGTACACGAAGTCGTAGCCGGTCTTGAGCGGGTGGCCGAAGGCCGCCTGGTGGTAGGCGGCGAGCACCAGCGCCCCTGGCAGTCCGCCGAGCACGGTCCACGCGGCGAAGCGCGGGCCTCGGTGCGCGAGCGCGAAGCCGGTCAGCAGCACGGCCGGGACCGCGGCTGGATATTCGCAGGCGACCGCGAGTCCGAGGCACAGCCCGGTGAACAGCCCGCCGCGCCGACCTGACCCTTCGGACAGCAACACCCCGGCGAGCGCGAGCAGCAGCAGGTCGGCGCAGGGTTGGTGTCCGTAGAGGGCGGTGCTGTAGACGAAGGCCGGCGTGGCCAGGCCGTACAGCAGCGCGAGCAGCACGGCGTGTCGGCGCGCGAGCTGCCGGCGCGCCAGCAGATACAGCGCGCCGAGCCCGGCGACCGCGAGCAGCGAGGTGCTCAGCAGCCGACACACGTAGAGCGCGGTCCGATACGGTTGGTTATAGGCGAGCCGATCGCCGGGCGCGCGGACCTCGGGCTCGGGCAGTTGCCCGGCCAGCTCGGCGGCGGGGTCGAGCGGCACCACCCGCACGTCAGGCTGCTCGCCGGAGGTCAGCAGCGTCGCCCCGTACACCAGCGCGTAGCCCGGCAGCGCCAGCAGCGAGGCCCCGGGCGCCTTGTCGCTGTAGAAGTGTCCGTCGCGGAAGCTCTTGTCGCCGGTGGTCGCGTGGTACGGATCGATGATCGTGCTGCGCTGCTCGACCAGCGCGCGGGTCAGGGCCAGGCGCGAGTTCTGGTTCCACGCGGGCGGGCCGATGAAGTACGCGTAGGTACACAGCGCTGCGATCGCCAGCGGACGCAGCAGCGGCGCGTCGGCTCGCAGCACCGCCCGGATGTTCATCGCTCGCTCGGGCTCGTCGACCATGACGAGGATCGATCGCTACCGATCAGTGGCGACCGCGGCCGGGCCCCGAGGATGTGGAGGTGGCGCTGACGGGGGGAGTGGCGAGCGACGCGGGCAGGTGGCTGACCTCGCGGACGAGGCTGGCGAGCTCGGACTGGGCGCGCTCGGCTGCGCTGGCCTCGGGGGTCTGGGCCAGGCGCTGCAACATTTGATAGGCCGAGCTGTAGCGGCGGGCCGGGTCGCGGTCGAGGTTCTTGCGGACGATGTCACCGAGCTTCGAGGACAGGCCGGTGAGGCGGCGGGTGCTGTGCGAGATGTCGAACTTGACGATCGCGTCCATGGTCTTCAGGTCGTCGTCGGCCTTGAAGCAGCGCTGGCCCTTGAGCATCTCCCACATGACCACGGCCATGCCGAACAGGTCGGATTGCACCGAGGCGGGGGCGGTGCCGATGATGCGCTCCGGGGCCATGTAGGCCTTGGTACCGGCCTGCGACATGTCGTGTTCCTTCGGGATCCACGTCGAGGTCGCCGAGTTGTAGTCGGCGAGCAGGACGTTGCCGGTGCGCGACAGGAGCACGTTGCTCGGGCTCACGTCGCGGTGCACGATGCCGAGCTCGCCGAACTTGTGGGTGGTCTCGTCGAGGACCTCGAAGGTGTGGATGTGGTTGAGGGCGTCGGCGAGCTGGGCCATCACGTAGACGGCGATCTCGCGGGAGACGCCGCGCGGGCCGCTTTCTCCGTCCGTGCCGGCGTCCGTGCCGGTGCCCGTGCCGGTGTCGTGGCTGAGCAGCGCGGCGAGGTCGCAGCCGTCGATGTAGTCCATCACGAGGTAGCGGACGCCGTCTTTTTCGCCGTCCCCGTGGGCCGAAGGGATCCCCGGGTGGTTGAAGGCCCGCAGGAGCTTGATCTCGTGCTCGAACTGCGCCGCGAGGTGCGCGTGGTCGGGGCTGCGGCCAGGGACCAGCAGCTTGACCACGTACGAGGGGGCGCCGCTCTCGGGGTCGTCCTCGTGGCGCGCCAGGTACAGGCGGAAGCTCGCGCTGCGGGTGGCCAGAGGCCGGACCAAGCGAAACGAACCGAGACTCTGCAGCTCCATGGGCACCGCCAGTGTGCATGTCGGAGGATCCGCTGTCCATCGCCCTGTCGGACCCTGGTAAAACCAGGGCGCCCATGGCTGCCTCGCCCATGCCCCCGGTCGTGGTCCTCGGCGCCGGCCTGACCGGCCTGTCCGCGGCCTACCACCTGCGCCGACCGACCGTGCTCGTCGAGCGCGGCCCGGAGGTGGGTGGTCACGCCCGCAGCACCCGCCAGTGCGGCTTCACCTTCGATGTCACCGGCCACTGGCTGCACCTGCGCGAGCCGCAGACCCGGGCTCTGGTGGCCGGGTTATTCGCCCCGGGTGAGCTGGTGAGCGTCGAGCGGCGCACGCGGGTCTTCACGCACGGGGCCCTGCTGGCCTACCCGTTCCAGGCCAACTTGCACGGCTTGCCGCTGGAGGTCGTGCAGGAGTGTCTGGTGGAATTCATCGCGGCGCGCGAGCGGGCGGCGCGGGGTGAGCAGCCCGCGCGCAGCTTCGAGGCGTTCGCGGAGGCCCGCTTCGGTCGGGGGATCGCGCGGCACTTCTTCGTGCCTTACAACACCAAGCTGTGGGGCATGCACCCGAACCAGCTCACGGCGGAGTGGGTCTCGCGCTACATCCCGGTGCCCGAGGTGGCCCAGGTGATCGGTGGGGCGATCGGTGTGCCGCAGGAGGGGCTCGGCTACAACGCCAGCTTCCTGTACCCGCGGGACGGCGGCATCGACGCGCTGCCGCGGCGGCTCGCCGCGGGTCTGCCGGTCGGCACGGAGCTGGTGCTCGGCAGCGACGTCGAGGCCGTCGATCCTGCGAGGCGCCGCGTGAAGCTCTCCGCCGAGGCGCAGTGGCGTGACTACCACGCGCTGGTCTCGACGATCCCGCTGCCGGAGCTGGTCCGGCGGATCGTCGACGCGCCGCCCGCGGTGCGTGCGGCCGCCGATGCACTGCGGTGGGTCCGCTGGCGCTGGCTCGACGTCGCCACCCGCGTGCGCGTGCCGGTCGACTATCACTGGGTCTACGTGCCCGAGACGCGCTACCCGTTCTTTCGCGTCGGGGTCTACTCGAACGCGGCCCTGAGCATGGCGCCGCACGGTTGCAGCAGCCTGTACGTCGAGCTCAGCGAGCGCGAGGGGGCCGTCGACGTGCCGGCGGTGTTGCAGGCGCTGGTCGAGGTCGGCGCGCTGGCCTCGGTGGACGACGTGCTGTTCACCGCGGAGCGCCGGGCGGAGCACGCCTACGTGGTGTTCGACGACGCCCACGGGCCAGCGACGCGCACGATCCTCGAGTGGCTCGAGTCGGTGGGGATCCGCAGTTGCGGGCGCTACGGGGCGTGGGTGTACAACGCGATGGAGGACTGCCTGATCGCCGGGCGCGAGGCGGCGACCTGGGCCGAGGGGCAGGTCCGAAAGGTCAGGTCATGAGCGCGCTCGAGCTCACCGTGATCATCCCCGTGTACAACGAGGAGGCGATCCTCGCTGAATCTGTCGGCGGCCTGCTCCGCGGCTTCGCGGCGTTCGGCCTCGACGCCTACGAGATCGTGCTGGCGGAGAACGGCAGCCGCGACCGCACCCGCGAGATCGCGGCGGAGCTGTCGCGGATGCACCCGCAGGTGCGCACCTTCTCGTGCGCCGCGCCCAACTACGGGGCCGCGCTGCGCGAGGGCATCGAGGGCGCGCGCGGCGAGTTCGTGCTGTGCGAGGAGATCGACCTGTGTGACCTCGAGTTTCATCGGCGGGCGCTCGCGCTGCTGCGGGCCGGCGAGGTCGACCTCGTGGTCGGCTCCAAGGCGATGCGCGGGGCGCACGACCGGCGGCCGCTGGCTCGCCGCGCCGCGACGCGCCTGTACAACGGCCTGCTGCGGGTCGCGCTCGGCTTCACGGGCACGGACACGCACGGGCTCAAGGCGTTTCGCCGGGCCGCGCTGGTGCCGGTGGTCGCGCGCTGCATCGTGGGCCACGACGTGTTCGCCTCGGAGCTGGTGATCCGGGCCGAACGCGAGGGCCTGCGGGTGCGGGAGATCCCCGTGGAGCTGGCCGAGAAGCGCCCGCCCTCGGTGCACCTGCTACGCCGCGTGCCACGGGTGCTACATCAACTACTCCGCCTGATGGCGGCGATCCACCTCGGCGTCGGGACGCAGCGGTCCGGCGACGAATAGCGATGCGTTGTTATCCAGAACTACCGATGACCGACAAGACCACGATCGTCAGCGTCGACCTCGACGACCTCACCTGTTACCACGCGATCCACGGGCTCGCGGCGCCGCCGACGGAGGTCGCTGGCCTGGTGCTCGAGCGCTGCCTGCCCCGCTTCCTCGAGCTGTTCGCGGCGACCGGCGTGCGCGCGACCTTCTTCGTCGTCGGTCGCGACCTGCAACGCGACGCGGAGGCCGGCGGCACGGGCGGCGCGCTGCTCAAGCAGGCGCTCGCGGCCGGGCATGAGCTCGCCAACCACAGCTTCGCGCACGCCTACGACATGGTCACCTGGACGCCGGCGGCGGTCTACGAGGACCTGCGCCGCTGCGACGTGCTGCTACGCGGCCTCGGTGCGCGGCCGACCGGGTTTCGCGCGCCGGGCTACACGCACGACCCCGCGATGTTGCAGCAGGTGGCGGCGCTCGGGTACCGCTACGACTCCTCGCTGTTGCCCTCGCCGGCCTACTACGCGGCCAAGCTGGCGGCGATCGCTTGGATGGCGGTTCGTGGGCGGCGCTCGCGGTCGCTGGCGCAGGGCTGGCGCAGCTTCGTCGGACCGACGCGGCCGCACTTCATGGCAGATTGCGGGCTGTGGGAGGTGCCGGTCAGCGTGTCGCCGGTGCTGCGCCTGCCGATGGTCGGGACCTTCGTGCTCGGCGGCCACGCGCTGCTGCTACGCGAGGCGACGACGCGCCGCTATCTTCACCTCGAGCTGCACGGCATCGACCTCGCCGACCCGGCCGAGGACCCGGGGCTGGCCATGCTGATGAAGTTGCAGCCGGAGCTGCGCACCAGCCTGGAGACGCGACTGTCTCGGCTGCGCGGGCTGCTCACGGCGCGGCAGGGGGCGTCTTCGATCGGCGGCGCGTTCGCGTCGTAGAGCTCTCGCGGCGCACGGCCATGGTGGCGAGGGCGTCGGCCTCCTCGTTGCCGCTGTTGCCGGCGTGGCCGCGGACCTTGAGCAGCTCGACGTCCGGCAGGGACTTCATGCGCTCCTGGATCGCGGTGATGAGCTCGAGGTTGGCCTTGGCCTTCCAGCCGCCGACCAGCACGCCGAGGCTCCACGCGCTGTCGGTATAGAGGAGCACGTGGGTCGCTTGCTCCTCGGGCTTGAGCATCTCGAGCGCGCGCAGGATGCCGGTCAGCTCGGCGATGTTGTTGGTGCCCTCGCCGATGAACTCGGAGTGCTCGGTGATGGCGGCGCCCTCGGCGTCGGGGCGCTCGATGAACACGCCGATGCCGGCGGGTCCGGGGTTACCCGAGCAGGCGCCATCGGTGTGGATGACGATCGTGCTCGGGCCGGCCGGTTTGACCGGATCCTCGCGGACGGCCTGGCTCGATACCGCGGGTACAGGAGCGCCCCCGAAATCCTCGTCCGGGAGGATCTCGCCCTCCGTCTCGATGAGGTTGTCAGGGGCCGCGCGATACGACTTGGTGGCGCCCACGCGGTAGCGCATCTCGACGCGACCGCGGTGGACGATCGGCTTGCCGGTCGCCAGGACCCGGACGAACACTGTTTGGTCCTTGAACTGGAACTGCTTCCACGCCATGCCCGGATCTCCGTCGAGAACGCGCGGAGGGCCCAAGGGACCCCTGTGCGGAGCACCGGCTTAGCACGGATCAGTCGGCGCGAACCGGCGAAAAGGCACACCTTTGGCCCGCCCGGACCCCGGTTATTTTTGTTGCGGGCCGGAATTTCGGGTCGTATAAGGGCCCCGATATGAAGAAGAAGATCCTCGTGTCCCTCGCCGCAACGGCGCTCCTTGGTCTCACCGCATGCAAGGGCGGCGCGACCGCGGCCGGTGGCAAGCTCATCCCGGAGCAGGCGACCATCATGGTCGGCATCGACGTCAGCGGCCTGATGAAGACCAAGCTGTACGGCGAGAACAAGGCCGAGATCGAGAAGCAGCGCGAGTACGGCGAGATGGCGGCGGCCGCGAAGGCCTGCAACCTCGACCCCGAGAAGGCGCTCAGCTCCATCCTCATCGGCACCGACGGCAAGGCCAACGTGGCCGCCGTGCTCACTGGCGAGGGTCTCGGCGACGAGAAGAACCTCACCTGCATCGCCGAGAAGACCAAGGAGAAGAACGGCGGCAAGGTCCCGTTCACGATCGCCGACGACGCTGGCAGGAAGACCCTCAAGATGGAGTCCGGCGAGGGTACGGGCTACATCATCGACGGCAAGACCATCGTGTTCGCGACCAAGGCCTGGGAAGGCGCCGTGAAGGACCTCATCGACGGCAAGGGCAAGCCCGCCATCGATGGCCCGAACAAGGACCTGTTCGCCCGCGCCGACCAGAGCAAGCACATCTGGGCCGCCGGTCTCGTGCCGGCCGAGATGGCCGGTGGTGCGAAGAGCGTCGGCGCCGACGCCAAGGACTTCTCGATGTCCTTGGACATGAGCGACGGCCTCGCCCTCAAGGCGGCGGTCGGTCTGGCCTCGGCCGACCAGGCCAAGGAGCTCAAGAAGAAGGGCGACGACGCCCTGCCGGGCGCCAAGATGATGGCCGGGATGATGGGCGTGCCCCCCAAGGCGCTCGAGGCCCTCAAGCTCGACACCAAGGACAACCTGATCACCGTCGAGGCCTCCCTCAGCAACGACGACATGAAGATCCTCAAGGACAAGGCCGGCGCGATGCTCGGCGGCGGCGGCATGGGTGGCGGCATGGATGCCCCGCCGATGGAGCCCCCGGTCGCCCCGGAGCCGACGATCGCTCCCCCCGGCACCCCCGCGGACCCGGCTGCGCCCGCCGCTCCGGCTGTGCCCGCCGCTCCGGCCGCTCCGGCCCCGTGAGCATGTTCGTGTGAGCCGGCCAGGTCCCCCGGGACTTGCGAGGCTCGTGCGGATCCCGTAAACCCCTGCGGCTCGGTTCGATCGTGAACCGGGCCGTTTGTATTTTCTGCCCCGGTCGTGACACGCCCGGGGCCCTTTCCTTGTAGCTGCTCCGCTGGCGGCCAACATCGAGGAGAACCCCATGTCCAAGCTCTCTCCCCTCCAGAACGTCAAGAAGCTCTACGGCTCGAAGGACCAGCTCGTCAGCAAGGTCGTCGCGCTGTTCACCCCCGCCGACGGCGAGTCCAAGGAAGACTTCGCCAAGCGCCTCAAGTACGTCGCCAACGCCAAGCTGCTGCGCCTCCTGCAGGTCGGCGAGAAGATCCAGAAGCTCGGCGGCCCCGCTGCGCTGATCGCCAAGCTCGCCGAGCTCAAGGGCCAGGCCAAGGACAAAGACTTCACCGCCATGCTCGGCAAGCTGTCCATGCCGCGCCTGCTCGACATCTACCAGAGCCTCGGCCGCAAGGCCAAGACCGCCGCAGCGCCTGCCAAGGCCGCGGCGAAGGCCGTGGCGAAGGCCGTGACGCCTGCCAAGGCCGCGGCGAAGGCCGCTCCGGCCAAGAAGTCCTGAGCTGTCCTCGAGGACAGGTGCCCGGCGGGCCGCTTCGCTCCGGCGAGGCGGCCCTTCTTCGCTGGTGGGTAGCGAGCGCCAGTCACACATCGGGCGCGCGGACAAGAACCGCCCGTGGTGAGCTTTGTGCACCGGGGCCTGACGCTGTAACCTGCGGTCGGTCGCGGGGCCGTGGGGTCATGTGTATATCGTCGTCGCGATCCTTGTCGGGCTAATGATCTCCGGGGCGGGTGACGCCCTGGTCGGGCTGCTCGCCGGCCTGACGACGTGGTTGCTGCTGCGTGCGCGCGAGCAGGGCCAGGAGATCGCCGGGTTGAAGCGGGCGGTCGACGAGCTGGAGAGCCGGCTGATCGCGGAGGCGCTTCCGGTCGCGCAGCGAGTGCCGCGCGAGCGTCCTGCCGGGGCTATCGCGCCGGTCGCCGCGGCGCCGACATCGGTGACCTACGCGCTCCCGGAGCAGCGGACCAGTGCCGTGATCGACGGTCAGGCGCCGGTCCCGGAGGCGAACGAGCCCGTGCTGGATGGCAGCGAGCCGGCGCCCGACTACCCGCGGGTGCGGATCACCGAGCCGTCGCTGCCGGTCGCGCCAGAGCCGGCGCCGCCGAGTCTGTCGGACGCACCGGCGGCGAAGGTCGAGCCGCCGCGCGCGGTGGACCCGTTCGCGGCGATCCAGCGGTGGTTATTCGGCGGCAACACGATCGTCAAGCTCGGGGTCGGGATCCTGTTCATTGGCCTGGCCTTCCTGGCGCGCTACACCGCCGACCAGGTCGCGGTCGAGGTGTGGCTGGCGGGGATCGCCGCGGTGGCGGTGGCCCTGCTGGTGCTCGGCTGGCGGCTGCGCGCCCGGGTCCCCGGCTACGCGCAGGTGCTGCAGGGCGGAGGCGTGGCGGTCCTGTACCTGACGCTGTTCGTCGCGTTCCGCGTGTACGAGGTGCTGCCGGTGCTGCCGGTGTTCCTCATGATGGTCGCGGTCGCGGCGTTGTCGGCGGCGCTGGCGGTGCTGCAAAACGCGAAGGCGCTGGCGGTGCTCGGCGCGCTGGGCGGGTTCGCGGCGCCGCTGCTGGTGTCGACCGGCAGCGGCGACCACGTCGCGCTGTTTAGTTACTACCTGGTGCTCGACCTCGGGATCGCCGTGGTCGCATGGTTTCGGACCTGGCGCGCGCTCAACCTCATCGGCTTCTTTGCGACCTTCTTGATCGGCACCGCGTGGGGTGTGCTCAAGTACCGGAGCGAGCACTTCATCAGCAGCGAGGTCTTCCTCGCGATTTTCTTCGTGCTGTTCATCGCGATCATGCTGATGCCGGCGCGGCACCTGCCGGGCGAACCGGACACCAGCAGCACGCGGGGCGTGGTGTGGCTCAACGGCACCCTGCTGTTCGGCCTGCCGACGATCACCTTCGCGCTGCAAGCCGGCATCGTCCAAAACACCGAGTACGGCCTGGCGATCTCGGCGCTGGTGCTGGCGGGCTTCTACGTGGCGATGGCCGCGTATATGCGGTCGCAGCCGCGCTGGGCCGCGAGCTTCGAGGCGGCCCTGGCGATCGGCACGGTGTTCATCACGCTCGTCATCCCGCTCGCCCTCGACGCGCAGAGCACCGCGGGCGCGTGGGCGCTCGAGGGGGCGGGCCTGGTGTGGCTCGGCTTTCGTCAGCAGCGCGTGGTCTCGCGGATCTTCGGCTACGTGCTGCTGTGGCTGGCCAGCGCGCCGCTGATGCTCCTCTTCGACATCGAGCCCGGCGGCAGCGAGATCCTCGGCCACCACCCGATCGCGGCGCTGTTGCTGGCAGCGGCCTCGCTCATCGCGGCGTTGTTCGTCGAGCGCTACACCGCTGGCCCGCCGAAGCGCGCGCACGAGGCCGTGATGGAGCCGCTGCTGATCGGCTGGGCGACGGTGTGGCTGCTGGTCGCGGCCGGCGTCGAGATCGGGATGTCCGTCCCGGACAGGTACATGCTGGCGGGCTGGCTGGTGGCCCTGTGCGCCGTCGCCCTGCTGTACACGGCGCTGGGGTCGGCGCTGCGCTGGCGGAACATCGCGGCGCCGCTGCTGGGCTTCGCGCCGGTGCTGATGATCGGCGTGGCCGTCAGCGCGGCGGAATTCGCCAGCCCCGCAGACTTTGGCGGCTGGTGGGCGTGGCCGCTGGCGCTGGTCACCCACCTGATCGTGTTGTGGCGGGCCGCGCCGCTGTGGCCGGTGATCGGTCAGAAATTCGTACACGTGGTCGGCGTGCTGCTGCTGGCGGCGCTCGGGAGCTTGCAGGGGCGGGCGCTCACCGCCAGGCTCGGGGACCCCGGGAGCGCGTGGGCGTGGCTCGGCTGGCTGGCGGTGCCGGCGGCGCTGCTGCTGGTGCTGACGCGTCCGACCGCGGCGACGATCTGGCCGGTGCGGGCCGCACCCGCGGCGTATCGGACGGTCGCGGGCGGCGTGCTGGCGGGCGGCTTGTTGTGGTGGACGCTGATCGTCAACGTCAGCTCCGATGGCACCGCGCTGCCGCTGCCGTACGTACCCTTCGTGAGCCCGCTCGACTTAGGGGTCGGCGTGGCGTTGCTGGCCGCCTGGATGTGGGCCCGCGGCGACGCGGGGCGGGCGGGCCTCGGGGGCGGGGTCGCGGCGACGCCGTGGCTGTTCGCGGCGGTCGGCTTCGTGTGGCAAAACGCGATCATGGTCCGCGGGTTTCACCACCACGGCGGGGTGCCTTTCGATGTCGATGTGATGTTCGCGTCGCAGGCGGTGCAGACCGGCTTCACGCTGCTGTGGGCGGTGCTGGCGTTGATCGTCATGTGGCTGGCGGTGCGGCGGAGTTCGCGAGCCCCGTGGATGGCCGGCGCGGGGCTGCTGGGGCTCGTGATCGTCAAGCTGCTGGCGGTCGACCTGGCGGCCTCGGAGACCGTCACGCGGATCATCTCGTTTATCGGCGTCGGCGTGCTGATGCTCGTCATCGGGTTCGTCGCGCCGCTGCCGGCCACGGAGAAGCATCATGCGGAGAAGTGACTGGCTGCGGGTCGCAGTGATCATGGGCGCGGCGCAGTGCTCGGCCGCGCCGGTGGATGCGGACGAGGAGCCGATGTTTCGCTGGCGCGCCGACATCGAGCTGGCGCAGCCGGGGGCCCTCGTGGCGCTGCCGTTGTCCGTGGACGCGTACGCCCACACGCTGCAGCCGGAGCTGCGAGACCTGCGGGTCCTCGACGCGCGCGGCGAGCGGGTGGCCTTCGCGTTGCAGGCACCACGGACCGACGAGACGCGGACGACCGAGCGAGCGCGCGAGGCGGTGCTCTACGCGTTGCCGGCCCGACCCGCGCGCGGCGACGAGTGGCCGTCGCCGATCGAGATCACGGTGGCGGGCGACCAGATCGGCGTCAAGCGCCTCGGGGGCCCGCCGACCGAGGTCGCGGACGCGCCGGGGTGGCTGATCGACCTCGGCGAGCGCAAGCCGGGCGCGCCGCCACACACCTTGCGGCTGCTGTGGTCGGGGCCCGCCGAGTTCACGACCAGCTTCGACTTCGAGACCAGCGACGACCTGCGAAGCTGGCGCTGGCACGGCGGCGGCTCGGTGATGGCGCTGGCGTCCGCGACCGGGGCGCTGACTCAGCCGAATTTGCCGCTGCCTGACGGCGCCGCCCGGTTCCTGCGGCTGGTCTGGACCCACGCGGGGGCGCGGCCGACGTTGACGGGTGCGACGGTCCTCTCGGCGCAGCGCGAGACCCTCGCTGTGGTGCCGGAAGAGCTGACGTTCACGCCGGCCCCGGCAGACCCGCAGGCACCCCGGGCCCTGGTCTTCGATCTCGGCGGCGCGCTGCCCGTGACGCAGCTCGACCTGCACTTCACCGGCATGATCGCGCCCGTGCGACTCGAGGGCCGCGGGGACATCGAGGCGCCGTGGCGCGCGCTCGGTGAGCACGTGTTCTCTCGCATCGAGCGCGACGCCGAGGTCAAGACCTCACCGCTGCCGCTGCGGGCGACGCTCCGCCAGGTGCGCGTGGTCCCGGACCCGCGCGCGCCGAAGCTCGACGCGGCGACCACGAATTTGGCGGTCCACGCGTCGCTGGCGACGCTGCTGTTTGCGACCCAGGGTGAGCCGCCGTTCACGCTGTACGCGGGCTCGTCGACGGCGGCCCCCGGCGCGCTGCCCGAGGCGACGCTGATCCCCGGCGGCGAGGCGAGGCGGGTGCCGCTGGGCGCGGCGAGGCTGGGGGCGTGGAACGAGGTCGAGGAGGTGGCGCGTCGGGCCGAAGAGGAGCGGCGTTTCGCCGTGCAGTGGCCCTTGATGTTATGGACGGCGCTGCTGTTGGGCGTCGGCGGGCTCGGCTTCATGGTCTGGCAACTGACTCGCAAGCCCCCGTGACATCAGCCCGCCGCGGGCGCGGTGTGCAGGCGCTCCTTCTCGGCGTGACTGCATGGCAGGCGCCAGCGCGGGCCCGGCACGCACTGCGGAGCCTGCGCGACCGCACAAAACGTCAGATCTCCCGCACGCCAACGGAGGTCATCAGGGGACAGTGGCCAGGAATTTCGCGGCGGACACCGCCAGCTTCGCGGGGTCCTTGATCGGCGTCGAGCACGAGTTGTCCGTACACAGATATACCGCGGGCGCGCCGATGTCGGGGTAGCGGGCGCCCGTTGGACTGATGCTGACGATCGTGCGGGGGTCGTCGAGCGCGAGCGCGGCGCGGTGTAGTGCCATGACCGCGGGGTCGCCCCGCTTGCCGACGACGGTGACGTCGACGGGCGTGAAGGTGGCCTCGGCGATCGCCAGCGCATACTGGCCGATCATGCGGCCCTCCGCGCGCAGGGCCTGCGGATCCGACACGGCGCGGAGAGTAGCGAGGGCTCGCTCACCGTGCTCGCCCGGCTCGGGCAAGTGATCGATCTGGCGGTGCAGCTCGAGCATGAAGCGGGCCGCCATCGCGTTCTCCTCGAGCGGCTTGCGACGCTCGGCGAACACACCCACGGCGCTCGGGTCGAGGGTGTGGGCGAAGAATCCCCCGTGCTCGCGGTCGGCGAGCGCGTCGTCCATGAACTTCGCCAGCGACCGCGCCTCCGCGAGCCAGCGCTCGTCGCCGGTCACGCGGTACAGCGCCAACAACCCGCGACCGACCGCGGCCTGGTCGCGCAGATACAACAGCCCGGTGTCCTCGGCGGCGTGGCGAAACCCGCCGCCCGGGGCCCTGTGCGCGGCCACCAGGCGCTCGCCGGCCCGCAGCGCGGCGGCGAGGGCGGCGAGGTCGTCGCCACCATCGGGGCCGGGCACCGCGGCGTACAGCCGGCACAGCGCGACGATCGTGCGGCTGTTGAGGTCGGCATAGCGGTGCTCGTCGACCCGCGGCACGCCGAGCGCACTGCGGCCGGCGTCGCCGAGGGCGTAGTAGTCGGCGCCGAGCACCGGCGGCTGGCCCGGGCGCTGGAGGTCGGCGTCCTGGCTGGTGAAGAAGCCGCCCTCCTGGTGTTGCATGCGATCGAGGAGGTAGCTGCGCTGCAGGTGCGCGGCGGTCTGCCAGCGGGCGTCGCCGGTGCGGCGATACGCGAGCGCGAGGCTCTCGAGCGCGCCGGCTTGGATCGCGCCGATCTTCTCGAAGTGCGGGTCGTCCCACACGCCGCCGACCGAGTACTGGTACATGCCGCCCCACACCGGGTCGAGCAGCTTGACCTCGTTGCCGATCGTGGTCAGCGCCCGCGCGAGCCACTTCGTCTCGCCGAACACGCGGGCGCGCAGCAAGCTCAGCTCGTCGAGGGTGGCCAGCGGATACTTCTGCTTGCGACCCCAGCCGCCGATCTTGTCGTCGTAGAGCGCGTCGAGCTGGGCCTCGGCGACGCGGCGCAAGGCCACGAGGTCGCCGTCGCGGACGGGCGCCGGCGGGACCGGACGCCGACCCTGAAGCTTGCCGCTGTCACGGTCGGCGACCAGGCCGCGTAGCAGCGCGGCGAACTCGCGGGGGTCCTGATAACCACGCAGCTCGAGCACCGGCCGGGCGTCGCTGGTCAGCACGGCGGTCGCGGGCCAGCCCCACTCGGCGTAGCGCTCGGCGAGGTCGGGGCGCGCGTCGGAGTCGACGCGGATCGGCACGAAGTGGTCGCGCAGCAGCGCGGCGACCTCAGGGTCGGCGTAGGTCTCGTGGTCCATCACGTGACACCAGTGACACCAACTGGCCGCCACGTTCACCAGCAAGATCCGACGCTCGCGCTGCGCCGCGGCGAAGCTCGCCGGGGTCCACTCGTGCCAGGTAAAGCTGGAAGCGGCATGGGGCGCTGGCGCGGAGGGCGTGGCGGTGGCGCAGGCGGGCTGCACACCGGCGAGCAGCAG
>Ga0335395_10000925_pt1 | contig 18529 bp, 12 predicted proteins | sample MAT02_FD_205744 | JGI IMG/M metagenome (GOLD analysis project Ga0335395, IMG submission 205744) | Freshwater microbial communities from Lake Fryxell liftoff mats and glacier meltwater in Antarctica - MAT-02 (spades assembly) (version 2) ...
AGGTACATAGACAACAAGATCACCGCTACCATCCCCGCCAGACCCACCATCATGATCGGTTCTAGAATACTAGTTAAAGCTTTAACTGCCTGCTCTACCTCTTCTTCATAGAAATCTGCCACCTTCATCAACATGGAATCTATCTGTCCAGTTTCTTCCCCAATGGCAATCATCTGAATTGACATGATCGGAAAGACATTCGCCCGTTGCAGAGCAATACTCATCATCCCCCCCTGCTCAATCTCAGCCATACAGCCTGCCACTGCATTGGTAATGACTTGGTTCCCCGCTGTATCCTTCACAATTTCTAAGGAAGTTAGGATCGGGACTCCCGATCGAGTCAGAGTGCCAAAAGTCCGACTAAACCTAGCAACGGCGGATTTCTCATTCAAGTCTCCAAGAATCGGCATTTTCAGGAGCAAGCCATCAATTTGTAACTTGCCAAGGGGAGTTTTGTAATAGGCTTTTAATGCAGTAATTGTACCGAAAATTACGCCGATCACCCCAATAATCCAGAAGTTTCGCTTTGGTTCGGGCAGAAAAGGACCCCGGAGAACTTCACTAATATTCATCATGACCTGAGTTAGGAGTGGTAGCTCTCCTCCCAGACTCGCAAACACCTCAGCAAAAATGGGTAATAAAAATACTGTCATCCCGATAAATACAATAAAGGCAATAAACCCAACCACCGTTGGATAAGCCATAGCTGATTTCACCTGTCCTTGGAGCCTAGCGGTGTCTTCCAACACCTTCGCCAGACGGTTTAGCACTTCATCTAATACCCCACCAATTTCCCCAGCCTGTACCATACTGATATAGAGCTTATCAAAGCAATCTGGGTGTTTTACCATCGCCACCGACAGGTCAGTCCCCTGTTGAACTTCCGCACTAATTGCTGTTAAAGCTTTTTTGAGCTTTGGGTTGGCACACTGCTCTGACAAAACCCCCAAACAACGTACGATCGCCACCCCTGCATTCACCATAGCGGCAAATTGCCGGGAGAATACAGCTTTATCTTTAACGGTGACGGAGGAAAAATCAAGGGAAATGCTGAAGCCTTTTTTCTCTTGCAGTTCCCGTACCGAGTAGCCCTTGCTCCGGAGCATGGCACTGGCTTCAACAAGGTTCTGGGCAACTACTTGCTCTTTTTTAGAATTTCCTGCTTGGTCTTTGACTTGGGCGATGTAGGTAGGCATAGGTCACTCTCTGTTGCTAAGGGTTCTTGGGCTTGATATTTGTGAGTTGATTTGCAAAACACTATCTAAATTTTAATCTAAAAGATTATTTAGAAATTATTTAGCGGCTGTTGCCCCGCCGAGGAGACGCTGGAGTTCATCGGGTTTAGACGCTTTGCTCATTGCTACTTCAAAGGAGATTGCCCCACTTCTGACATAGCCAGCCAGGGCTTGTTCCATAGTCTGCATTCCGAGTTTCATCCCAGTTTGGATGGCACTGTAGACCATCCCGGTTTTGCCTTCTCGCATCAGGTTGGCGATCGCCGGAGTCACCACCATAATCTCTTGAATCATCACCCGTCCATACTCACCGGGCTTGGGGCTTTTCTTGGGACAGAGACATTGACTAAATACCGCTAAGAGTGACTGAGATAGCTGCGCCCGAATCTGGGGCTGTTGAATCGGGGGGAACACATCGAGGAGTCGATCGAGAGTCCCGGCGGCGGAGTTGGTGTGCAATGTCCCAAAGACCAAGTGACCAGTTTCTGCGGCGGAGATAGCAAGGGCGATGGTTTCTAAATCCCGCATTTCCCCTACCAGAATAATATCTGGGTCTTGACGCAAAGCCCCCCTGAGCGCATTTCCAAAGGTCTTGGTATCTTCACCCCTGGCCCGTTGGTGGAACAAACTTTTGATATTGGGGAAAACATACTCGATCGGATCTTCTACCGTCAGGATATGCTCGGCTCTGGTACGGTTAATTAAATCCAGCATCGCCGCCATGGTAGTAGTTTTTCCTGACCCTGTTTGCCCTGTCACCAGCACCAAACCCCGGGGACGATGGGTCATTTCTCGGACAATATCTGGCAAACCCAACATATCAAAGTTAGGGATCTTCGACGATAAAGCTCGCATACAAGCAGCGTAAGCTCCCCTTTCTTTGTAGACGTTTAAGCGAAATCTCGCCAGTCCCTTTACCCCATAGGAAGAGTCTAGTTCCCAATTCATTTCTAGATCTTTCCGTTGTTGGTTATTGAGCATACTAAAAATGAGACGTTGAGCATCTTGGGCAGTGAGCATTTCCCCAAATTGGGGTTGGGGTCCCAATTTCCCACTAACTCGGAAGTAGAGAGGCGCTCCAGCTTGAATATGGACATCGGAACCGCCCTGCTCCACGAGGCTTTCGAGAATATCTTCAATCATCATTTCCATAGCGTGTACTCCTTGTGAGTTTTTCTAAATTTTTACCCGGATTTTGGCTTTTGTTTCTGCCCTTATTTCTGTCCTTGATAGCCAAGATTAGTTATCAGCTAATAGTCTACATAGCTCTAATCTTCAGGTTTTAACTGCTGGGCTAAGATATGGTAGTTACCCACATGATTTTTAATTTTCTATCTAGGCTTACTATACCCAAGTGAAGATTAGATTAGTCTCTAGGGTCTGTTTTTATCAGTTGCAGCAAATTTGTCCTAAATTAATGACCAGGCAGGACAGTTCTCTGCTAATTTTATGCCAACTTTATTCTTGGAAACGGGGAGTAGTACAGTAGGGGCAATCCACCCATTCCTGCTTCAGATCCGCATTACAAGTACGGCAAGTCAGCACAGCCTTCCGTTTTGCCTTGAGTTCTGCTTCCAAGCCAGAGTCAGTAAAGGTGACTCGCTCTACTTCCTCTAGGGTTGTGTGTCCCTGCTGGACTAGTTCTAGGCTGTAGGCAAGAAGAGTTTTCATCCCTTCTTCTACCGCAGCTTCTTTGATCGCCGTGGTGGGGGCAGCACCGTTGATTAGGGTTTGCAAGCGGTCTGTAACTCGCATAAATTCATAGACCCCAACCCGTCCTTTGTAACCAACGCCGTTGCATTTCTTACAAAGAATATTTTTTGCCTTATGATCTGCAATTTGATCCTTAGGAATGGTGTTGGCTTTGTAAATGGTGATCTCGTTATCCGCAGTAGCCGCCAGACCAAACCTACCTAGTTCCTCTCTGGTGGGGGTGTAGGGAACTCGGCACTCGCTACAAACTCGGCGCATTAGTCTTTGGGCTAAGACCCCTAATAATGCCCCAGAAACCATGAAAGGTTCTACACCCATTTCATCTAACCGAGCGATCGCTCCCGCCGCATCATTGGTGTGGAGAGTTGTCAGCACAAGGTGTCCGGTTAGGGCAGCCTCGATCGCCGTCTTCGCAGTTTCCTTATCTCTCGTTTCGCCCACCAGAATCACGTCCGGGTCTTGACGCATAAATGCCCGGAGAATATTCGGGAAGTCCATCCCTTTTTCCCGAATCACCTGTACTTGGGTAATCCCGGGGAGAGCATACTCGATCGGGTCTTCCGCCGTACTGATGTTTACCCCCGGATCATTCCGTTCTGCCAGTACTGAGTACAAACTAGTAGATTTCCCAGAACCCGTCGGTCCTGTAACTAGGATCAGTCCAAAGGGTCGACTAGCGGTATCTCGCACCATCTGGAGAGTTTCGGGATCAGAAATTAATTTATCTAAGCCCAGTTGGGTTGCGGAGTTATCAAGGATCCGTAAGACTATTTTTTCTCCGTAGCGGCTGGGGAGGCAGTTAACCCGGAAGTCGACCTTTCTTCCTTGAAAAACCCGGCGGATCTTGCCATCTTGGGGCGATCGACGTTCCGCAATATTTAAATCCGCCATAATCTTAAACCGGGCTGCCACCGAGGAAGCAATCTTTTTTGGCAGGGGATCAAAAGACTCCTGAAGCACACCATCTTTCCGATAGCGAATCCGCAAGGTTTCTTCTTGAGGTTCTAGGTGAATATCCGACGCTCCTTCTTGGATGGCTTTCGCCAGAATCTTATTCACAAGGTTGACGATCGGCGCTCCCTGAGCCTCCCCTAGGGCAGAATCTAAGTCATCACTAGTGGCATCATAATCATCACCATCCTCTAGATCCAACCCTTCCAAATCCTTCGTAACATCCACTGCGGAAGCAATCTGGGTCGCTTTTTCCTTCTCCACCTTCTCATCAAGATAATGGGAAATCAGCTTTTGATAATCTTCAATGCTAATCACCATTCGTTGCAGCGAAACCCCTTGAGAGCGTAAAATCCGGTTCAAGTCATCTTGGGCACTCAAGTCATCTGGAGCTACCATCGCCACCAAAGCCACTGGCGGAGTAACTTCATCATTTTTGGCTACAGGTAACAACTTGGCTCGCCGACAAATATCCAAAGGAATTAGGGATTCAATTAAGCTACTAACCGTTTGGGGATCGATTTCCCGAATTTCCGGGTCGAGGGATTCTACACCGTAGAGAATTTTTAGTTCAAATAATTGCTGTTTTTTATACTGCCGCAGGAGTTCGGGGGGCATTTGTTTCCCGGTTAAAGTCTCTAAGACTTCGACTAGGGGGCGATTACTTTTCCGAGATTCTGTTAAAGCCTGCTTCATTTGATCTGCCTCGACATAGCCAGATTGGATGAGCTTATTCCCAAAGGGGGAAAATTCATTACGAACAACGAGAGCGCGCCGTTGAGAAAAGGATTGAGTCATAGAGCCGGGTGTAGATATCTCCTTATCGTCATCATTCCCAGTAGTGGGGCGGTCAAAATTGGGAGTTTGATACCTTATTTCACACTTTACTAGTATTGATATTTTCTAGCATAGCCGACCACAGGGAAAGTGGATTTATTTTGTTAAGTTTGTTGAGATTCTCTTCAACTAACACGAGTCAGTCGTCAACAAAGCATTGCTTGCTGATTATCGGCTGATCGTTAAATCAATGATAAAATGGACAGAACCCGTCCTTGTCCAGAAAATCTTAACAATTTTTCAGGCTTGGCTTCGAGGTTATGGGTGTGCCGCCCCTTGATACCATGGGGAAATTTGGGGTAAAAATAGAGTAGTTTGCTGTGTTGCAAAATTGAATTTGAAGGAAATTATGAACGAGCAAGAACAACAACCAGATAACGGTGAACAAGAATCTGGGCGGGAGGCTGTTACTCCGTCTCCAGAAGTCGTTGAAGATATCAGTGGCGCAGAAAGTATAGATTTGCCAGATTTTAGTACTGCTAGTCCGGCAGGAACTGAGGCTGCCTATTGGGAAGCGATCGCTACCGAAGCGAATGAAGTTAACCCAGAGGAAGAAAAGGCAATTTTGATTGCAGCCCTCCAGCAGGAAAACCTCCTCCTCAAGGCTCAACTAGAGGAACGATCGCAGCAAATAGAGGGTCATAAAAGTCAGTACACTCGTCTCGGGGCTGATTTTGAAAACTTCCGCAAACGCACTGTCAAGGAAAAAGAAGAGTTGGATCTGCAGGTCAAGGGAGCCACAGTGAAGGAACTTCTGCCCGTAGTAGATAACTTTGATCGGGCTCGATCGCATATCAAACCCCAAAATGACGGGGAGATGAATATCCACAAAAGCTATCAAAGTGTCTACAAGCAATTGGTAGATTGTCTCAAGCGTGTAGGTGTTTCCCCCATGCGTCCCGAAGGCGAACCCTTTGATCCCAATTTCCACGAAGCTGTCATGCGTGAACCCACTAGTGAATATCCCGAAGGAGCCGTAGTCGAGCAGCTAGTCCGGGGTTATCTCCTTGGCGAAAAAGTCCTCCGTCATGCCATGGTGAAGGTCGCCGCTCCCCCAGAAGATGCCCCAGAGCAATCATCTAGTGAAGAATCTTCGGACTCGTGATCACTCCTGTTGCTGATGCTTATCTCTAGGGACTTGTCAGCTAAATTCTGCTGCTACTTTGGTAACTCCCTTTGCTTTCTAAAAAAAAAGTCAAAATGGAAATACAAAAGAGTTTATCCATCAGCGTCAAAGTTAATAATATTGGGGAATATTACAACTAAGTAGGCTTAATAAGTCAGCTTTAAGGATATTTTGAGTATATTCTGATATAAAACTAGAATAGATTTAACCAAGTCTCCGTAAATTCAAGTAAGTTAAAGAAACGAGATAACTCCAGTCTGCTGCTTACTAGCTATTTTATTATCAATCACTGTTCATCAATTGTCCCACCAATCATTTGTCAACCATCAAAGAAATTAACTCTGAAGTCCTATGGGAAAAGTCATCGGTATCGACTTAGGAACCACTAATAGCTGTCTTGCTGTCCTCGAAGGTGGCGAGTCTGTTGTCATTGCCAACTCAGAAGGCGAAAGGACAACCCCTAGTGTTGTGGGATTTACGAAGGAAGAAGAACGCATCATTGGCGATCCAGCCAAGCGTCAGGCTGTAACTAATGCCGAAAACACGGTGTACAGCATCAAGCGTTTCATCGGCAGACGGTGGGATGATACGGTAGAGGAAAGGGCGAGGGTTCCTTACGAATGTATCCGGGGACGGGATGATACGGTGGATGTCCAAATCCGGGGACAAAATTATACCCCCCAAGAAATTTCAGCAATGGTGCTCCAAAAGCTGAAGCAGGATGCTGAAAATTTCCTTGGTGAACCTGTTACCCAAGCGGTAATTACTGTCCCGGCTTATTTTACCGATGCCCAACGCCAAGCTACCAAGGATGCGGGGACGATCGCTGGTTTAGAAGTCCTGCGGATTATCAACGAGCCCACGGCTGCTGCTCTTGCCTACGGTATGGACAAACTGGAAGAAAATCAATTAATTCTGGTTTTTGACTTGGGTGGGGGGACTTTTGATGTATCGATCCTGCAACTAGGGGATGGGGTATTTGAGGTTAAAACTACTTCCGGTAATAACCATCTAGGCGGGGATGACTTTGATAATGTGCTAGTGCAGTGGATGACTCAAAAGTTCCAAGCTGCAGAAAATATCGACTTAACTAAGGACAAAGTGGCGACCCAGCGCCTCCGGGAGGCAGCAGAAAAAGCCAAGATTGAGTTGTCCTCCATGGATAGCACTTACATTAGCCTACCCTTTATTACTACCGATAAAGTCACTGGGATCAAGCACTTAGAAACGAACTTGTCTCGATCGGAGTTTGAGGAACTAGTCAAACATCTGGTAGACGGGACGATTCAGCCAGTGATGCAAGCTATTAAAGATGCAGAACTCAAGCCCAATGACATTGAAAAAATCATTTTAGTTGGGGGATCAACCCGGATTCCGGCGGTGCAAGCAGCTATTAAGAAATTTTTTGGCGGGCGAGAACCCGATCGCTCCGTTAACCCCGATGAAGCCGTAGCTGCCGGGGCTGCAATCCAAGGGGGAGTCTTGGGGGGTGAAGTTGAAAACCTCCTACTCCTCGATGTCACACCCTTGTCCTTGGGAATCGAAACCCTAGGAGAGGTATTTACCAAAGTTACCGAACGGAATACGACAATTCCGACTACGAAATCCCAAGTTTTCTCCACCGCCACTGATGGGCAGACCACGGTAGAGATCCATGTCCTCCAAGGGGAAAGAGCTATGGCAAAGGACAATAAAAGTCTGGGTAAATTTCTACTCACCGGGATTCCCCCTAGTCCCAGAGGGATACCCCAGATTGAGGTTTCCTTTGAAATTGATGTCAACGGCATTCTCAAGGTTTCCGCTACCGATCGAGGCACGGGTAGGGAGCAAAGTATCCGGATTACCAATACAGGTGGTTTGAGTGCAGCAGAAATCGAACGGATGAAAAACGAAGCCGAAAGCTATGCGGATGTCGATCGTCGCCGTCTCGAAATGGTAGAGGTAAAAAATAAAGTAAATAATCTCATCCAGAGCTATCAATCTACCTTGAAAGATAACCCCGACCTGATCGATCAGCATCTTGAAGCTACCCTAGATGCCAAGTTAGTGGAACTAAACAGTGTCCTAAACAGTGATATCAGTAATATTGAATCCGCCCAAGCCCTGATGGAAGAATTCCAGCAACTGCTCTTCTCTATTGGTAAGGCGGCTTATGAAGATACTAGCGGGAACAATCTAACCACAACAGAACAAGAGACAGAGTACCCCAAAGACTATGATGGTGCTACAGTCAGGATAGAGTTTGGTGATAATTCATCTACTGGTGATGATTCCGAAGTTAATTTTGGCTCCGACGATCTCGAAGAGCCTCTTGTGGATCCTGATGACACGGTCTTCTATAACATTGACTATGAACCAGTGGATTAACTCTTTCCACTAACTAGCTACTAACCACTACCGAATCTAAGAAGAACCTACTATGGCACGCGACTTTTATGAAACTCTGGGGGTCTCCCGTGATGCTGATAAGGAAGAGCTAAAGCGAGCCTACCGTCGCCTAGCTCGGAAATACCACCCGGATGTCAACAAAGAGCCGGGAGCAGAGGAGCAATTTAAAGAAATTAATCGGGCCTATGAAATTCTTTCTGAACCAGAGGCAAGGACAAGGTACGATCGATTTGGGGAAGCCGGAGTATCTGGTGGGGCTGGTGGCTTTGGTGACATGAGCGACATGGGCGGCTTTGCAGATATCTTTGAGAGTTTCTTTAGCGGTTTTGGAGGCGGTGGATCGGCTCAACAGCAACGTCGTCGCAATGGACCAGTGAAGGGGGAAGATCTGCGCCTTGACCTCAAGTTAGAATTTCGGGAAGCTGTCTTTGGTGGCAAAAAAGAAATTCGTATTCCCCACCAAGAGGTGTGTACTGTTTGTGCTGGGACAGGAGCAAAGCCGGGAACTAGTACTCGCACTTGTCCTACCTGTAGTGGTAGTGGGCAGGTACGCCGAGCTACCCGGACTCCCTTTGGTAGTTTTACTCAGGTTTCGGTCTGTCCTACTTGTAATGGGGAAGGGCAAATTATTGAAGAGAAGTGCGAGGCCTGTGGGGGTGCAGGACGGAAACAGGAAACCAAAAAATTGGAGATTTCGATCCCAGCAGGGGTTGACAATGGCACACGGCTCCGGGTATCGAGGGAAGGTGATGCTGGACTCCGGGGCGGTGTACCGGGAGATCTCTACGTTTACCTATTCATCGAGGAGGATGCTGAGTTTCGTCGGGAGGGGATTAATGTCCTTTCCGAGATCAAGATTAGCTATCTCCAAGCTATTTTGGGCTGTCGCCTAGAGGTGAATACGGTAGATGGTCCCGTAGAATTAACAATTCCCGCCGGAACCCAGCCCAGTACGGTACTGACCCTTGAAGAGCATGGTGTACCGATTTTAGGAAATCCTGTTAAACGGGGGGATCATCTAATTACTATGCTGATTGATATTCCGACCCGGATTACTACGGAGGAGCGAGAACTTCTGCAACAGTTGGCAAAAATTCGGGGCGATCGCACTGACAAAGGCGGGATCGAGGGATTTTTGGGCGGGCTATTTAATAAGTAACTCATCTCCCCAACTCTACAGCTCCTAGAAATTCTCGAATATAACCAGCGACTTCTGGGGTGGGGTCGGTCATGGATGGTGATATTATCTGCACTACGGCGGTGGGAACAAGGTTCTCATAGGCTTTGGTGAGGGCGATCGACCTCTCATCTGCCTCTGGCTCTTGTAACAACAACAGGGGCGCTTTTAGTGTGTCTAGGTGTCGATCGATCATCTCGCTATAAATTTCCGCAGGGCGACGCTGGAATAAAATTCGGCAGGGGACGGGGTGCGATCGTAATTTGCGCCGGAGTTGTAATAATTTTTGAATTCGCTCAGTCTTCCCCAAAAGTTTTGCCCACGGTCGGAGAAATTGCAAAGCCCAATAAAAAACTGGTAAAGGACTCAGGAGCGATCGTTCCACAGACCATCCTTGACGGAGACCAACAGGCTGTACTCCTTCTGGAGCAATTAATACCAGCCCTTTTACCTTTTCTGAAAACTTCAGCGTATAGCTTACTGCTATCCAAGCACCTAGAGAATGACCGACCAAGCAAAATTTATTGATATTCAACCGTTCCAGGTACTCTTGCAAACTTTGGACTTGGGTACTAATAGAATGTATCGGCGGTTTTTCTGACTCACCACAGCCGGGCAAATCCACAGCAAAACAATGATAATCTGCACTGAGATAAGGTAACAATTCTAACCATTGACTACTATCCTGCCATGTCCCATGCAGAAAAATAATTGGCACTCCCTGACCCATTTCCCGCCAAAAGATATTTCCTTGGGAGAGGCGAGTATTGGCATAACGTAAATATGACATCGGCAATCTAAATAAATACACTCTTGATGAATAATCTCTTATCCTCACACAGATCAAGCCTAGTTATTTATTCAAAACATCTATATATCGAAATTATTTGCTAAATAACGAGTTACGACCCACAGGCGATCTTCAGAAAGTTAAGGATAGTTGCTTTTACGGGGATTTTTGCAAAAGTGCGGAAGTTTTTCTGTAAAATAAACCCATAATGCAGTTAGAGCTTCAACTTTTACTTTAATTTTTGGGACAAGTAATCCCGCAGATTCTCTAGCATCTGTTGTTGGCATAAATATCAGCATAAATATCAGCATAAATATTAGTGTTAGATCGGCAATGTTCAGTCGATACAAGCTAAATCGGCAAAGCTGCATAGGTTGGGCTGATCGATCGAGTAATCAAGAATCGAGTAATCAAGATTAAGTCCCAGATTTTGCTAATTTTAATCAGGGAAAAGTGTCAACTGAGTGGTGTGTTATGTTTAAAACCGTTTTATTTCCCATTGACCAAAGTCGAGCCTCCCGTGAGGCAGCAGAAACCGTGACCCACGTAGTCCAAAAATACGGCAGTCGCCTAGTGATTCTGTCAGTATTGGAACAAGCCGAGGCCCCAGCACCAGAGCCAGAACCGATGGCAGATCATGAAACGATCGCCCAACTCTTGGCAAATGCTAAGAATATCTTCGCAGAACAAGGCATCGAGGCGGAGATCATCGAACGAGAGGGAGTCCCCGCTTTTACAATCTGTGATGTTGCCGATGAAGTTGATGCTGACTTGATCATCATGGGCTGTCGGGGCTTAGGCTTAACTGAAGAATCAGAAAGCGTCACCAATAAGGTAATTAACTTGTCTCCCTGTGCGGTGTTAATCGTGCCTTAGTTTTTTTGATTATTTAGTTATAATCTCCGGCAAGTTCAACCCTAATTCAACCCTAATTTAACCCTAATTCAACCCCAATTTATTCCTAAGTTTCTAGAACTGATTAGATTCGGCGGGTGGTGCTGTTACTCCGGGTTGATTGACAAAAAAGTTTTGGGCAGCATCATTTTGATAGATACAACGAATATCTGGCTGCGCATCTAAGTCCCCTGTGTAGCCAAAGGTGTTCATGCGTTGTTTGCAGTCATTAACCTGTTGAGATGTTACTAGTTTCTTTTGTTCTAGAACAGTCCAGTTGTTGGTTCGCATGACGCAACCGGGACGCATTACAGGTTGGGAAACATAGACATTGAATGGGTTGAGGGTGACATACAGGCGGGTATCCATCACCATGGCACTGGCTCCAAATTGAACGCAAAATTCTGGGTTGGGGGCGCTTCGATCGATCACTTCCCGGGAAGCTACGTTTGCTGGGTCTAGGGATGTCGTAGAACTGAAACCAATGCCGACACCAATACCGAGGATAAATATACCGCCGAGAATGGCGATCGTAGTGTAGTTAAAAGCCGACTTGTTAGCCGCAGGCTTATTAGATTCTGGAGGAGTATAGCGGGGCGGTCTACGTTGTCTCATGGAAAGTTCCTAAAAGTTTCAGCAGTCAATCTCAAACTAATCTCAGCAATTAAATCACGATAATTATAATTTTAGCAACCAAATCTCAGGAATTGACCTTGATCAAGAATTAGCTGCATTTGAGCTTTCTGAGAAAAAGTCAGCCCTAAGCCTTTCCTAAACCTGACCTAGACTAGACCTACACCTGAACTAAGCCTCGATAATTACCCGGAGATTGCCCTGTTTTTTCACCACCCGACAGGCTACAACATCACTGGATCGATCGCCCGCCCGCTCAAACTCCAAATTTAGAATACTTGAGCCAATGCGGAGATTTTTAATGGAAAGACGACCGATGGAGGTAATTAACGCCGGATCAATAATTCGTAGTTGTTGACTAGGGGCATTGGGGACTAGGTTCACCATCATAGTAATTAGTTGAAAAATTGATCCCGTTGCCCAAGCTTGGGGAGAACAGGCTACCGGGTATTGCACGGGTGTACTAAAGCCATCATGTTCGTAGCCACAAAATAACTCTGGGGGGCGTTGGTAGGGCTGGGCTAGGGTCATGTCCACTAAACCTTGGGCTACAGAGAGGGCTTGGTCTACAACATTGATCGATCGCAAACCAGAAGCAATTAAGCTACTATCGTGGGGCCAAACGGAGCCGACATGATAGCCCATAGGATTGTAGGCTGGAGACAGACTGCTCAGAGTCCGAATCCCCCAACCTGTGAACATATCTGGAGCCTTGAGGCGAGCGGCGACCTTCAGGGCTTTCTCTAGGTCAAGGATGCCAAAGTTTAAGCACTGCCCAGCATTGGAAGTAATACTATCTACAGGTTTGCCTTCCCCATCAAGGGCGAGAGCGCAGTATTCCTGATCCGGAAGCCAGAAATCTTGGTTAAAGCGAATTTTTAGCTCTAGGGCTTGGGATCGCCACAGGTTAGCAAGATCAGTTAAGCCCCGTTTCTCAGCTAATTCCCCCATGCGGACTTTGGCAGCATAGACATAAGCCTGAACTTCACTGAGAGCGATCGCCCCCTGAGCCAATTCTCCCCGACGGTTAACCATACAGTTGCCCGAATCCTTCCAGCCCTGATTAATTAGACCCTTGGCGGATTTGCGACTATAGCTTAAGTAACCCGTCTCCTTACAGTTGCGATCGATCCAATCCATAGCTGCCAAGGCGTGATCCCAGAGTTGATCTAAGGTTTCTAGATCCCCTGTCCACGCAAAATATTCAGCATAGAGCATTAACCACAGGGGTGTAGCGTCCACCGTGCCGTAGTAAGGAGTATGGGGGACTTCATCGCAGCGAGCCATTTCCCCCAAGCGAATCTCATGGAGAATTTTTCCCGGTTGTTCATCCCGCCACTCGCTTTCAGTTTTACCTTGGTAAAGAGCAAGAACTTGGAGAGTTTCCTTGGCGATCGTCGGGTCTAAAATCAAAATTTGGGAAGCAGCGATTAGAGAATCTCGCCCAAACAAAGTCGAAAACCAAGGTACTCCCGCTGCCAAGAAGTGTTTGCCCTCAAAGGTCTGACGTAACAGATAAATATCCTGCACAGCCTTGTTGATGACTTGATTGAGATACTTATTACCTGTTTGGATTTGCGTAATATTTTCCCGCCAGATTTTTTCCTCAAGGATTTCTTCAGCTTGAGCTTGGCTATAAGAGGAAGGAGCACTGACCGTAGAAGTGGGGTGATTATTTGTAAATAAGTGCAAGCGATAGCTCAAGGTAACAGAAGCACTGGGTTCTAGATGCAGATGCCAAAGGGCGGTGTAATCCTTGATCTCATCAGGTAGATAGGCTATGAACTGAATCCGTGACTCCATCACCACGCCATCTAGACCTTGGTAGGCAAGGAGAATTTCCTTGATGCTTCCCTCGGTATCAGGAATGTACTGGAGAAACTTCCCTCGCTTGGTGCGGATCACTCCCCGGACTTCAAAGAGGTCAGCAAAATCTGCATCAAAGCTCAAACTCATGACAAAATCCACAGGTTTGGTATTGTGGTTTGTCACCTGAATTTCTTCAAATAAGCCGCCCTTAATGATAATACGCCGGAGGATGCCTAGGGTTTCGGCAGGGATAGATATTTTAGGAGTCGGGGAATTTTGATAGGCTGCCGGATCGCCAAGGGTAGTGGCAAGATCACTGCCAAATTTATCCTCAGAACTAGACTCCAAGACATTTTCAATAATAGGCTTAGAATCATTCTCAGTATTACTTGGGAAAGGATTTTTCAGCCCATCTTGATCGGCATCCCTAACTACGTTCCCGCTATCATAACCAATACCATCAAGAGATTCACTAAGAGCATCAATCTGGGGATTAGCACAGAGGATAGACATGGCAAAACCTTGATGGGCGCTGCTGCTAAAGGGAACTGGCGATCGACCCTCAATTTGTAATTCCAAGCGACTCAGGAATCGGGTATCTCGGCAGAATAGACCCATGCTGCCTTCCATACTATCCGATCGACAACCCGCCCCAGAGATGTTACCGAGGGTATCGGTAATTAAGAACAAGTCATCATCCTTGAGGGTGAGGGTAGTAATGGGCCGATCGCTAATTACACAACTCCAGTTACTACTGGGTAATTCGGTGGTAGCGGTAAAACTTCTGCCGTTGATCTCGATTAACTCTGGCATAGGTTCTTGCTCAAGATTTTGGAGGGATAGCTTTGGTGACGAATGGTCGTAGATCGGAAATTCCAAGGTTGTTCATGCATCAGGGATTGAGCAAGCACATGGCGATAGAGTTCCGTGAGCTGCATCGCTACACCAGACCAACTAAAACGTTGATTTACATTAATTGTAGCTTGTTTGCGTAGTTGTTGCGCCCAAGCTTCATTGCAGATAATCCGCTCGATCGCATCCGCAAAAGCCTGATGATCCTGCGGAGGAACCAAAAGCCCTGTTTCTTCAGGGACGACGGTAAACTGCAAGCCCCCCACATCCGAAGCCACCACAGGCGCACCGCAAGCCATCGCCTCGATCGCCACCAAGCCAAAGGGTTCGTAATGGCTAGGAACTACAGAAACATCGGTTGCAGCGTAATAGTAGGGCAGAGAATCATGGTCAACTCGTCCCGCAAAAGTAGTAATTTCCTCTAGCCCTAGTTCCTTAACTAGTTCCTCAATGCGGAGACGTTCTTGCCCATCAGCCTTATCAAGAGAGCTACCCCCGACAATTACCAACTTCAGGTTTGGAATTCCTTTTTGATGCAACAAAGCCCCAGCCCGGACGAAAGTTTCAATACCTTTGCGGAGATCAAATCTACCCACGTAGAGAACTACTCGATCTTGGGGTGATAAACCTAGCTTTGCCCTAGCTTCTGTCCGGGGCAGAGGTCGAAAATTACGAATATCAGTACCACAGGGAATGATCTCCACTTGTCCTAAAGGCGAAACTAAACTACGAAGGGATTCTTTTTCTTGGGGGCTAGTGGCAATAATGCAATCAGCATTTTCTAGCACTTCTTTTTCTACAGCCAAACGGGTAGCCGCAATTTCTGGTAATTCTGGAATCGATCGATATTTGATGGCTCCTAGGGAATGGTAGGTATGAACAAGTTGCGTACCACCATTTTTTTGGAGTTGCAACCCAATCCAAGCAGAGAGCCAGTAGTTGGTATGAATCAGCGGATAAGCCATGCCTTGCTTACTTTGAAATTCCTGAAATGATTGAATAAATTCGGGCATATGATCAAATTGCTCATCTCTGGGGATAAATTCTTCTGGGCCAGCCTTGAGGCGAATTGTCCGACAGTGGGGAGTGTGTTCCACAATGGTCGGGTCTGTGGCCTTGATGCGGCGAGTAAACATATCCACTTGCCAGCCCAACTCTGCTAGATGTTCGCCTACTTGACGCACGTACACATTCTGACCTCCGGCTTCTTCTCCACCAATGTCCGCCGCAGGGTCTGCATGGTTGGAAATTAGGGCGATCGCCTGTCTATCAAGTTTTTGCATTGTATTGTGACCTCCAAAGTCTATTTAAGCTAATCTCCGGTGGGGTAAAGGTAAAATCTGCAATCTTTTGCAACGTTTTGTTACCTATATTTACCTGTCCTGAAGATAGTCTTTACTTTCGACACTATTAGTATAGTAACTACTATCTTGCCTATTCACAAATGTTTACTGTGGACATCTCTATTTCCAGATCAGGTAAATCTCAGATCAAATCTTCTCTGTCTTCACGCATTTAAGGCAAATCTAAAGATGATTATCTAAGGATTATTTTCTACATCAAGACTTTACTGCGACCATTCTTGGCATAGCGGGCTGTGAGTAACTGCTGATACACAGCTTCATAGCCATCGGTCATGCGTTGGGCTGTGAAATTCATCAATACATGATCTCGACAGGCTCGGCGATCGAGTTGTTTGGCAGCATCAATAGCAGCGACACACTCATCCACACTAGAGCAGAGAAAACCACTCTTGCCGTGGGCAACAATTTCGGAGACAGAGCCTAGATTCATTGCAATCACAGGAGTTCCCGTTGCCATGGATTCGATCATGACTAGTCCAAAGGGTTCTCGCCAAGTGATCGGAAAAAGTGTGGCCACCGCTCCGCCCATGAGGACACTTTTTTGTTGGTGATTCGCTTCACCGAGGAATTCAATTTGCGTCCCATCAATGTGGGGTTTGACTTCCTGAGCAAAATATTCCCGATCTACGGGGTCAACTTTTCCGGCAATTTTCAGATGCCATCCCGATTTCTTGGCAATCTCGATCGCCAGATGCACGCCCTTCTCTGGGGAAATTCTCCCTAAAAAAGCTAAGTAAGGAGGATTATCGGGAGTAGAGTGAAATTCGTAGGTGCTAGCATCAATCCCGTTATAAACTGTGGCAACATAATTCAAGCCTAGTCTCGGTTCTCGCTGGGAGTCCGAAATGCTAACAAAAGGTTGCTTTTGGGCATAGGTAAACATTTTTTCATTATCTGGAGTAAAAATTCCGTGGAGAGTATGTACCGTAGGAGTTTCTACCAAAGGAGCATAGGACAAGGCTCCGCAACCAACATGGGAATGGATAATATCAAATTCCTTAGCTCTGCCGTAAGCCTGACTGACACTGAGCATTTCATAAATGCCGTACTCTTTAATTTTGGAGTCTAAGCGCAGAGCTTGGGGATGGACTGACTCTAACTGAGCAGTGGTGACAGAATCCCCGGAAGCAAATAATGTCACCTCATGACCCCGGCGGACTAGCTCTTCAGTAAGCAAGCTAACTACTAATTCAATACCACCATAGGCTGGCGGTGGTACAGTTTCCCAAAGGGGAGCAATCTGGGCAATCCTCATTACAACCTCCTGTATTCCTACTCAAGATGATGACAATGGTTAGACTCAGAATTAAGAGAGACAAATTCGAGAGAGATTAATCAAGAAGGATTAAAGCTCTGGTTAATTTCTATTTAATTTTTGTCTCTTATTAATTTGGTTTAAGCACCTGAATGCAACATTAGTAGAAAATTTTGGAGTTAGCAAACACCCTCAAGGACGGAAATCCCTATCGATCGCTCCCCTACTTTTCCTTTACCCTAAGTATTTTCTCTTAGAACATAGAACAGTTCGATCGCCATTTTGATCCCTAGTTACTAGCTGATTTCATGATTAGTAACGAATCTTCATGCTAGTTTTTGCTTCTAGTTTTCTTTGGTTTACCTCCCTAAATATAAAATCAAAATATTAGGCAGTGATCTCTATTAATAAACTATTTCTCAAGCTAATTTTGTAGATAGTTAATTAAGAAAATTAATGAATGATTTTATACCACTATTTTATTAGTTTATTTCTACAGAAACTTTGCCAAAGATAAATTATCACGAGCTATAACCTCGGTGTTAACACTGATCTCGTACTTATTTTGCTATATATAAAAACTTGAAAAATATTTTTTTAAGTTCGTGATGGGGATCACTGTAGTCTCTCTATAGGATCACAAGATTTAGGAGCTTTTTGTCACCATTCCGGTGGTGCTAAAGATAGATCATATTAGTATATAAATTTTATAAATTTTTGACAAAAATAGGTAGAGGCAATAAAAATGATGACGATGCAAATATCCTTTCCTAATGAGAGATTGAGAGAAGTCGTAAAAAGTATTCTTTCCCATCGTAGTATTAACCGTACAGATCAAAAGGTTTTTATGTCGGCACTCCTATCTAAGGACAAACTTTCTCCAGAAGACCAAAAAATCATTGACCAAGTGTACCAAGGTTTACAAAATGGTTTGATCAAGGTTGTGGACTAGAAGTTAAGGAAACAGAAAGAAATTATTTAATTCTCTGGTGATGATATCCTCAGTAGGCTAGATTTGAGCTGAGTCAAGAAAGATTAGATCAAGCTAGAAATTTATGAATGCTCACGATTTTTTAATGTTGGTTTTGTTACTTAGTCCGGGTTTGTTGCTGTCTGCCGCAGTTATGGCTGCCTTTGCTGCTGGGGGTTAATTTGGTAGATTGGTGATGAATTGCGATCTATAAATTGCGATCAATGAATTGCAATCGATAAATAGGGGTAATAACTATGGACTATGTAGTTGATAACCCAACCTTGGTCATGAATTTACTTTGGGAACATCTGCAAATGGTGGGGATATCCTGCCTACTAGCGATCGCCCTTGCCATTCCCTTTGCATTGTTAATTACGAATTACCCCCGCCTTGGTACTGTCGTGATGGGAGGATTGGGGGTGATTTATACTATCCCCAGCTTGGCGTTGATTATTCTCTTTGTGCCTTGGTTGGGTTTGAGTAATAAACCAGTAATCTTGGCCATGGTGCTTTACTGTCAGGTGATCTTAGT
>Ga0335395_10000926_pt1 | contig 18527 bp, 18 predicted proteins | sample MAT02_FD_205744 | JGI IMG/M metagenome (GOLD analysis project Ga0335395, IMG submission 205744) | Freshwater microbial communities from Lake Fryxell liftoff mats and glacier meltwater in Antarctica - MAT-02 (spades assembly) (version 2) ...
GTCAGGCTAAGGTCACAGTCACAAACAAGTTGGGCATGGAGTTGGAGGTAATGACTATCTTGAGTGGTGAGTTTTTTGGCGAGATGGCGCTGTTTACTGGGGAACCGAGTCCGGTATCGATCGTCGCCGTTGACGATTTGCAAGTTCTTGTCGTCTATTCTGATGCTGTAAATACGATGATTGAACGTCAACCAAGCTTGGGGCGCGAGATCGGTCAAATTATCGAAGCGCGGAGCAAAGCGGTAAGTATGGCTCAAGACGCAGATGTTTGATTTCAGTGTCAGTAAATTCAATTTTTAGCATAACTGGAATCCCCAAAGCAGGCTGCTCAAAACTCCAAACTATCGATCGCCAAATGCCATTTTTTCTCATACAACAGATCGCAAATTTCCTGTTCCTCAACCGCCAAATATCGCTGAAATTCCGGTTTTTCCAAGCCGCTGCGCCACATCACCAGAGCATCTTCTCCAGTGTCTTCGTAATATCGTTTCCGCCGTCCTGCTTCTTTAAAACCAAATTTTTTGTACAGGGAAACTGCGGCCAAATTAGAGTCCCGCACTTCTAAAGTCGATCGCTCTAATTGTCTGTCACAAGCCGATTTTAGCAAAGCCAAAAGCAGAGCTTGTCCCAAACCCTGACGTTGAAACTGAGGATGAATTGCCAGCATTATAATGTGAGCTTCCTCTAAAATTGCCCACAAACAACCGATACCAATGAGAGTTGGGGGAAGCTGTAGGGGCGGTGCCCCCGTGCCAGCCCGGTTTTGAGCTGATTCACGGTCGTCAGTTTCCCACGTCCACAGACCTAATAAATCGCTGTTAGGACTGTCTAACTCGTGCCTGTAGCCTTCGATCGCCCAAAGTGCCCCAAAACAAAGTCGATCGAGTTCTACGGCACTAGGCAGGTGTTCTGGGCCAAGATGTTTGATTTCTAGAAAACGCACAGGGGATTTGAGATTTTAGATCTTAGAATTACTCAAAAGCATCAATCTGGGCGCTTTTGACCCAATTGCTTGCCGTCAATTGTACACTGGGAAAGACAGTAAAGATAGTTATTGCGCCGATGGTATCAACTCAATCTCTCAGGGTCGAATCTGGACTTCAGTATTTGTCTGAGTCTCAAGTAGCCCCGAAAAGTCGATCGCCCAATCAAGAACTTTTACCGCTGACAGCCAGTGTTAACAGTCGCGATCGGCTGGAAATCGGAGGCTGCGAGGTGACAGCTTTGGTCGAGCAATTTGGTTCGCCACTGTACATTTTAGATGAAGAAACGCTGCGGGCGACCAGCAGCCAGTACCGAGACGCTTTTAAACGGTACTATCCGGGCGAATCTCAAGTGCTCTATGCTTCTAAAGCTTGGAGTTGTTTGGCAATTTGCGCGATCGCAGCTTCGGAAGGTTTAGGTATAGATGTAGTATCTGCCGGAGAAATCCACACAGCACTACAAGCTGGTGTGAATCCCGACAAAATCTACTTCCACGGAAATAACAAATCCCGCGAGGAAATCCAGCTAGCTGTCGAAAGTGGCTGCGTTACCGTAGCAGACAATTGGCTCGATTTGGAAACTCTGGCAGAGTTGGGAAAATTGGGTGTCAGCAGCAAGACAGGCGGGCCGACACGCGTGATGGTGAGGTTTACTCCTGGAATTGAGTGTCACACCCACGAGTACATTCAGACGGGTCAAATCGACAGTAAATTTGGCTTCGATCCTAATTCGCTCGATCGAGTATTTAAGTTCATCAGCGAACAGCCGTCCTTATATTGTGTGGGAGTCCACGCTCACATCGGCTCTCAGATTTTTGAACTGCAACCCCACGACGATTTAGCCGATGTCATAGTTCAGGCCTTGACAAAAGCCATTAGTTATGGTTTGCCAGCAAAAGAAATTAATATTGGCGGCGGGTTGGGCATTCGCTATACTGAGACGGACGATCCTCCGAGCATTCAAGATTGGGCTCGTACAATTTGCTCCGCAGTGGTAGCAGCTTGCGATCGGCAGCAATTGCCATTGCCTAAATTGCTTTGCGAACCAGGGCGATCGCTCGTAGGTACAGCCTGCGTCACTGCTTATACCGTTGGCTCTCAAAAAGTCATTCCTGGAATGCGGACGTATTTAGCTGTCGATGGCGGTATGTCCGACAATCCGCGTCCAATTACCTACCAATCAGTTTATCGAGTCCTCGCAGCCAACAAAATGTCTGCTCCCTTAACGGAAACAGTGACAGTTGCTGGCAAACACTGCGAATCAGGCGATATTTTGATTAAAGATGCTAAGTTGCCAGAGTGTCATGCCGGAGATGTCCTCGTCGTCACGGCTACAGGGGCATACAATTACAGCATGGCTTCTAACTACAACCGAGTACCCAGACCGGCTGCGGTTTTGGTGAAAAATGGGGAAGTTAACACGATCGTACAGCGGGAAACTTACCAGGATTTGCTGAGGTTTGACCGCCTTCCCGAAAGACTCGGTGTTCAAAAATAAAAAGTAAAAAGCCAAAAGCAAAAAGTAAAAAGAAAGATAACTAATTTTGAATTCTTGATGGTTGTCTTTCACATTTTTACTTTTGGTTTGTTCAGTCACGCGATTGGAATAACAACTGTTCATGGTTCACGGGTTCGAGTGCATCATAGTTCGCGGTTCACAGGCGATAGGATTCGATGAACCATGAACAATCAACAATCTGGCTATGACTTTGGCCTTATTCAGTCCTTATTGATTCAGGCGATCGATATTGGACTGGTATTTGCCCTTGCGTATTTGGTGCTCGTCATTGTCGGGGAGCGCCGGACGCTATGGATGGTAAGGGGATTTATTATTTTGATGCTGGCGGCGGCGGTGAGCAACTGGGCTGGATTGAGACTGTTGCACGTTGCCCTCAACAGTTTGGTGACTGGTTCGGCTGTGGCAATGGCGGTCATATTGCAGTCGGAATTTCGCCGATTTCTGGAACAATTGGGTCGGGGAGAAATTGTACAATTGTTTGGACGCGATCGGCGACCTACTCCCGAACCGGACAGCGTAATAGATGAAATTGTGGACGCAGTAAAAGAACTTTCGCAAAACCGCACGGGCGCTTTACTAATTGTAGAAACAGATTCTCCGATCGACGATCGGGATTTCTCGGTGCCGGGAGTGAAGCTAAATGCTGAAGTTTCTAAGGAATTGTTGCAGACTATCTTTCAGCCGCAAACTTTGCTGCACGATGGTGCTGTGTTGATTCGAGCTTCGCGGATCGTCTCGGCGGGGGTGATTTTGCCTTTGTCCGATCGCAGCGCGTCGCGGCAGTTGGGAACCCGCCACCGGGCGGCAATGGGCATTACTGAACGGGTGCAAGCTTGCGTGTGCGTGGTTGTGTCTGAGGAAACTGGTTCTATTTCTTTAGCCCAGATGGGAATTTTAAATCGACCTTTGACAAGCAACAAACTCAAAGAGTTGCTGGAGGCAAAGTTGTTTCCGTCGGAGGGAGAAAGAACTGTCGCCCCAATTCCTATAGGTAACTTCGGACGGCAGATAGGATTGAAGGGATGGACACTATTAAAGCGGATACTGCGTCGTCCGTCGTCGGGTAATCGGGAGAAAAAATGAGTCAAGGAATTTGCTTGCAACAACTGCCGCAGGATCTAGAACAAGAACGGCTGCCTCAGCACGTAGCGGTGATTATGGACGGGAACGGGCGCTGGGCCAGAGATAAGGGGTTGCCCAGGATTATGGGCCACCGCCGAGGGGCAAGCGTTTTGAAGGAACTGCTCAGATGCTGCAAAGATTGGGGTATTGCAGCTTTAACAGTTTATGCTTTTTCGACGGAGAATTGGGGCCGACCGGAGGGCGAGGTTGATTTTTTGATGAGTCTGTTCGAGGGAAAATTGCGGGAAGAATTGCGGGAGATGGTGGACGAGGACGTGCAAATCCAATTTATGGGGAATTTGCAGGCTTTGCCGAAGTCTTTGCAGTCGGAAATTGAGCGTTGTGTATCTGCAACTCAGCATAACCGGGGAATTCGGTTTACGGTGGCGACAAATTATGGAGGGCGTCAGGAGATTGTACAGGCTTGTCGGGCGATCGCCACTCAGGTGCAGGAGGGCAAGTTGCAGCCGGAGGAGATTGATGAGGTTTTATTTAAACGCTATCTGTATACTGCTGATGTTTGCGACCCGGATTTGCTGATTCGGACGAGTGGCGAAATGCGGTTGAGCAATTTTCTGCTGTGGCAAATGGCTTATTCGGAAATTTACATTACTGAAACGCTGTGGCCGGATTTTGATCGATCGGAGTTTCACCGCGCTTTGTCTACTTATCAGAAACGCAGCCGCCGATTTGGAAAAGTCTGACGATTTTAGATTTTAGATTTTGGATTTTAGATTAATTAATTAATTAATTGATTGATTAATTGATTAATTGATTGATTGATTGATTATGGTTGAATGTACAGAAGAAATACACATTTTTGTCTATATTTCCCAACCTAAAATCGCCAATCTAAAATCAAGTCCCAATCTAAAATCTAAAATCGCTAATCTAAAATCAAATCATGGCCCCGAAAAAACTGCTGCTTCGATATCCTGACGCGAGAGGGAGTATTTGAAGAAGCGCTGAATGTCTTGGCCATCGTTTCCGGCATTGATGTAGCGGATGGTGAGTTGGTCGATGTCGAGGGCGAGTTCTGCTTTCCATGCAGGTCGATCGATGTTCCAGCAGTGCAGTTCTCCCAGGTTTTGCTCGCAGCCGCGGCTTTTTAGCCACTTCTCGATTTCTGGGAGTGGATGGTTGTACAAAGGGGTGTCAGCGGAGGGAAGAGTCATGGGATTTTAGATTTTAGATTTTAGATTTTAGATTGAGGATTTGGGATTTTGAATTTTAGATGTGAGGCTTTAATTACCACGAATTAGCCCGATCGCGATCGCCAGTATCAAACATCCGATTAAGGTAGCCCCCATAATAAACAGGGCGAATATTTCTCCTGGAGAAAGGGGGCGATCCGTGGGATCGAGGTAAGCGGAGTTGAAATTTTTTGCCCGCGATTGAGAAACCGGAGTGTTGAAGCCAGGGGGCTGCTGAATCACGTTCATCCGAGAATAACCGATTTTGAGATCGTAGGCGAGACGACGTTCTGGGTTGCTGAGGGTAGCGTAGGCGTTGTTAAGCTGCTGAAATTTGGCGGTAGCGATTGCGGTTGGCAGGTCGGTGGTATCGGGATGATAGAGTTTGCTCAGTTCGCGGTACGATCGCCTAATTGCGATCGCCGATGCGGAAGGATGCAGCCCTAACAAGCCGTAGTAACTAGAACCCAAGGGGGTTTTTCCTGGCATTTTCTGACTTTGGTTTTGTGCAGTTCCCTCGTTAGAAGTCACCTAAGCGCCTCTGGGCTTGTTGATAATTTTCGATCATTTTAGACCAAATTTGAGGGTAGTGCCACTGTCTGCGATGTCGAGGGGTTGAGGGTGGGCGATAAATCGTGGCAAGTAACATTAACAAGTCCATTCCCTGTACCCAATTCCTTTAAACTATGAATCGCCCCGCAAATTTTGCACATCCTCAACGCTAAGCCGGGTAACTTGGCTAATCGTGGTATTATCTAGCTGTGAAAGTAATTGTCGGGCGATCGCCAACTTCTCGAATCGCTTTCCTTGTTCTATTCCTTGTTCTATTCCTTGTTCTATTCCTTGTTCTATTCCTTGTTCTATTCCTTCCTGAACAGCCTTAATAATCGCTCCCTGTTGGTCATAAATAAACTGTTCTCTTCTGTCCAAATCTGCCAGTTCCTCGCGGGTTAAACGGGCTTGATTCGCAATATTAAAAGCTTCATGTATTTCTGGTATGCTATCCATTGTTTCGGGAACTGATGTTAAACTTCTCGCATTTTTCATGAAATAAATCCATTTGTCTGCTAAGGTTTCAAGTTCCTCCTGTCCTTTGGTAAACTTGGGCAACTCTACAAACACTAAATCCAGATCGTTTTCGGGATAAGTAAAGTTTTTCTTTACTTCTTTGAACACAAATCTCGAAATAAATTCTTCGTTATTAGGAAACATTTCAAAATCAGTAATTGTCAAAGCAATCACTGGCTTCAGCAATCGATATCCTTGTGCTGCTTCCAATTGAAAAGCATAGGTCTTCGCTGCATTGTACAAAACTCGCTTACCAAAAGACTGGACGTTGAGCACTTGCATTTCAATGATTACTAAAGTTCCGTCGTTGAGTTTGGCTTTCACATCCAGATAAGTATCTTTTAAGCCTTCTATTTTTGGGGGTAGATTTGGGTTGATAATTTCTAAGTCTTGGATGGTGGGATTACCTTCATAAACCAAGGCGTTGAGAAAGCTAATCAGAATGTCTTTGCTTTCTGAAGAACCGAAGATTTTTTTGAAGGCATAATCGGTTTTTGGGTTGATAAATATCATGGCTTTAATTTGGTAGTAGGGGTTAAATCAGTGAGGCGTAGTTTGTCGGAAGTGTCAGGAATCACCCGATTCCCTTTGGGATAGCTTCGCTTCACGCAAATTCTGCACATCCTCAACGCTAAGCCCCGTAACTTTGGCGATCGTGGCGTTATCTAGCTGTGAGAGTAATTGTCGGGCGATCGTGATCGCCTTTTCTCGCATTCCTCGTTCTATGCCTTGTTCTATGCCTTGTTCTATGCCTTCTAGAGAAGCCTTAATAATCGCTCCTTGTTGGTCATAAATAAACTGTTCTCTTCTGTCCAAATCTGCCAGTTCCTCGCGGGTTAAACGGGCTTGATTCGCAATATTAAAAGCTTCATGTATTTCTGGTATGCTATCCATTGTTTCGGGAACTGATGTTAAACTTCTCGCATTTTTCATGAAATAAATCCATTTGTCTGCTAAGGTTTCAAGTTCCTCCTGTCCTTTGGTAAACTTGGGCAACTCTACAAACACTAAATCCAGATCGTTTTCGGGATAAGTAAAGTTTTTCTTTACTTCTTTGAACACAAATCTCGAAATAAATTCTTCGTTATTAGGAAACATTTCAAAATCAGTAATTGTCAAAGCAATCACTGGCTTCAGCAATCGATATCCTTGTGCTGCTTCCAATTGAAAAGCATAGGTCTTCGCTGCATTGTACAAAACTCGCTTACCAAAAGACTGGACGTTGAGCACTTGCATTTCAATGATTACTAAAGTTCCGTCGTTGAGTTTGGCTTTCACATCCAGATAAGTATCTTTTAAGCCTTCTATTTTTGGGGGTAGATTTGGGTTGATAATTTCTAAGTCTTGGATGGTGGGATTACCTTCATAAACCAAGGCGTTGAGAAAGCTAATCAGAATGTCTTTGCTTTCTGAAGAACCGAAGATTTTTTTGAAGGCATAATCGGTTTTTGGGTTGATAAATATCATAGTTGTCAGATTTAGCTTTAAAGTTATTGGTTTTGTAACGCAGCAACGAGATTTAAGCTCAGTCAAACTGCTGATTTTATTTCAGGTAATGGTTTGATATTTTCCGGCAAATGTGAATTAGCCATCGCCAACACAGGCTCATCGCCCTTGTGTTCGTCATCGATCGGAATTTGGCAAGAAATCAGTTCAGTCACAATACGATCGCCCAAAGCATCTTCCCAATCCTGCAACTGTTCCCTTGCCTTAATCGGCGTATTGAGAGCCACATCTACGCCCATTTGCTGAAGGTTGAGACTGTGGGCCTGCGATCGACGATTAACACACTCCACCAGCCAAACACTCAATCCCACTGCCGCCATCAAAGGCAAAACAATCCGGTAATCTCTAGTCAATTCAAACATCAACAAAATTGCTGTCAGCGGTGCTCTAGCACTACCGGCAAGCACAGCAGCCATTCCTACCATTGCATAGGCTGGAGGACCCGCGACGTGAGCCCCCAAAGCCGGCACCATTGCCAAAAAGGTGCCATAAGCCGAACCCAGGGAAGCACCCAAAAACATCGCGGGAGCAAAAATGCCACCCACCAAACCGCTACCAAGGCTGATTGCTGTCACCGCCAGTTTCACGAATAACAACAGCAGCAGCAAAGGCAAAGAAAACTCAACATCTTGAAGCATGGCTTGAACCGTTTCGTAGCCAACCCCCAAAACTTGAGGTAGCACCAAAGCGACTAAACCGACGCAAGCACCACCGATAATTGGGTGAACCGGCCGCGGCAGTCGTCCCAGCCAAGCAAATCCTCGGACTTTCCCCTGAAAACACCGTTCTGCCAGTTGAATTGCCTCAGTGTAAGCTAGGGACACTACGCTAGCCAAAAGCCCCAATCCCATGTAAAAAGGCAATTCCAAGGGACTACGCACATCGTAGACTGGCAGGGCAAAAGCCGGTTGAGATCCTAAACAAATTTGAGCTAGAAGTGCCGAAACAACCGCTGCTAGCAAAACAACACTGACTGAGGAGGTGGCGAAAGTGCTGCCGAGTACAACTTCTAAGGCAAAGAATACTCCAGCGATGGGAGCGTTGAACCCGGCTGATAAACCCGCAGCGGCGCCTGCACCGAGGAGCAAGCGCTGCCGTTCTGGGGAAAGTTGCAAAACTTGAGCCAACAGCATTCCAAAGTTGGCACCGATTTCGACGCTGGGGGCTTCTGGACCAAGGGATGCGCCGGTACCTAGGGAAACCGAGGCCGCCACCATTTTAGTAATGGGTTTGAGTGGTGAGAGTTCTTGTAAGCCACGGGTGGCTGCAATCAGCGAAGACATATTGGGGCCAAAATCCTGAAACCGCCAGCGCATTAAGCCGATGACGACTCCGCCAAGGGTGGGAATACAGGCTAGTGTCCAAGGGCCCCAAGAGGAAATTACCCCCATGAAGTCTTCCAGCATCAGGCTGTGGATGAAGTGGATTAGATAGTGAAATGTGACGACACCCGCACCCGTGAATCCGCCGATGACTAGGGAGAGGATGAGCAACAGGGTTTCTGGACTGGGGTGTAGGCGGTTGAATAGCGGACTGAGAAGGGAAGCAGGGGGAGTTTTTGCGGTTGGGCCCGGCGGCAGCAAGTCTACAGGATGGATGGCTCTCATCTAGGGGTTAATTCTTCTGTGAGAATTTAGATAAATATTACATTTTATTTCTTATTTTAATTTTGAGTGATTTTAGGGGAATTGACAACTTAAAGGAAGGTGGACTTTAGGAAGATTTTTTGGGTAGGCGACTGCGCTAGGAAGGGACTTAACTGAGGGTCGGCAAATTTGAAGTTGGAGATTGTATGCCAAGTTACATTTAATCTTTTAGGAATGCGGCAACAATCCAGATTGAGTATATTTACGCATTCATTGGGTTATTGGTGATTGGTTACTGGTTATTGGTGATTGGTTATTGGTGATTGGTAATTTGTGGTTGGTTATTTAGTAGATTCCTGGAATTAGTTTTTTTACTTGTTGGCGATAATCTGAATAGTCGGGATATTTCTCTACTAGCCAGCTTTCTTCGCGACTGGCTTTGATGTCAAAAAATCTTAGTAAAATTGCAGTGGCTATTAAATGGGATAAGCTGAATTTAAAGATTGTCCAGGCAAGGGCGGATGAAATTAAACCACTGTACAAGGGATGTCGCACTATTCCATAAATGCCTGTTTTGACTAATTCTCCGTCTTCTCTGGGATAGGGCAATGGTGTGAGGTTTTTTCCTAAATTTATTAATCCTGTTATGAACAAAATTAATCCGCTTAAGCTGAGGATACTTGCTACAATCCAGCTCAAATAAAGTAGTTGACTTGATTCGATTTTCAATCCTGGTAGTTGATAAACTGGTAAGATTGTAAAACCTGCAACTAATGCTCCTTGCAGCAAAACTAAATATTCGCCGCGGCTGTTGTTGCGCCAGCCTTCGCGCGTGAAACCCCAATCAGTTAATATTTTCATAGTAAGAAGGAAGTTCGGCAACGGATTTTTTAACGGATTTAACGGATATAAAAGTTAGAACAAAACTTACTTACGCATTAAGCTAAAGAAACCGGGTTTTTTACCGAATTTGCAGGGTAAAATCTGTGTGTTTTGGTAAAAAACCCGGTTTCTGCCTTAGTCTCGCCAGGGACGAGTCATTAGTTCTAGTTGGTTAACTTCATCTTGGCTCAAAGTCCAACCTAATGCGCCTGCGTTTTCTTGAGCTTGTTTTGCTGTTTTCGCGCCGGGAATGGGGATTACTCCATTTTGGGCGATTAGCCAGTTGAGGGCAACTTGGGCAGGGGTTCGATCGCGCTTTTTGCCCATTTTCCGCAAAGTAGACATGACTAATTCGATTTTTTCGAGGCCTGTTTTGCTGAAACGCGAGTCAAATTTACGGGCTCCGGCTGGTTGTTCTTGGGCGCTGTATTTGCCTGTGAGCAATCCTTGGGCTAAGGGGCTGTAAGCTAAAATTGTGACTCCCAATTCGCGGGCTGCACTCACAATTTCTTGTTTTTCTACTTGCCGCGATAGCAGGGAATAACGGACTTGATTTGTTGCTAAAGGAACGCCTCTAGCTGCTAGTATTTTGTGGGCTTCACGCATCTGTTCTTCTGTGTAGTTGCTGACTCCTACTGCTTGAATTCTGCCTTGTTTGACTTCATCTGCTAAGGCGTTCATCAGGGTTTCTTGACTCAGTAAAAATGTGAAGGGCCAGTGTACTTGGTACAGGGCTATTTGTTCTACTTGCAAGCGTTTTAAGCTGGCACTCAAGGCTTCGGAAACTGATTTTCCGGTGATGCGCCAAGGTACGGGACCGAATTTGGTGGCTATTTGCACGGGTTGGGTGGTTTTTTTGATAAACTGTCCCAGCAATTCTTCTGATAAGCCGTTACCGTAGACTTCGGCTGTGTCGAAGAAGTTGACTCCGCTGTCTAAGGATATTTTGAATGCTGCTTCTACTTCGGCGGGGCCGTAGTTGCTCCCGTAGTTCCAAAATAGTTTGTCGCCCCAAGCCCAAGTTCCGACGCAGAGGGGAATGACGGCTGGGCCGTTTTGTCCTAGGGTGATGGTTGTCACGGTTGCTAAATCCATAATTCTTGATTCTCTTTATTTTTATATAAATTTATACGAATAATTGCGATCGAGCTTCTAGCTTGGGGAAGAATGGCGGCTGGTTGCGATATCTCAGTTACTATAAATCCAAATGTTGTATTTATTTGAATAGTTATGTCGATCGACCGTTTGCCAAATTCTAGATTAACAGATTCCGCGACTGCTGCCCAAAAGCGGGTTAATTTGCTGACTATGTTCCGGCTGGGTTTGTTTCAGATGGGGCTGGGCATGATGTCGATTTTGACCCTGGGAGTGCTCAATCGCGTGATGATTAAGGAGTTGGCGATTCCGGCTACTGTGGTGGCGGGTACGCTAGCGATGCACCAGTTTGTCGCCCCGGCGAGGGTGTGGTTCGGGCAAATGTCTGATGCTAAGCCTTTGTTTGGCCATCACCGCACGGGTTACGTGTGGCTGGGAGGGCTGTTGTTCGTAATTTCGGCTTTTTTGGCGGTGCAGGTGATGTGGCGCTTGGGCGATAGTTTGGAGGCTGTGGGATGGACGACTCCTACTTACGGTTGGGTGGGTTTGTTGGGTTTGGTTTTTGCAGTTTACGGGATTGCGATTTGTTCGAGTTCGACTCCTTTTGCGGCTTTGTTGGTGGATGTTTCGGATGAGGAAGATCGATCGAAGTTGATTGGTGTTGTGTGGTCGATGCTGATGGTTGGTATTATTATCGGGGCGATTGTCAGCAGCAGTTTGCTGAAGCAGATTGATGGGGATGTGCCGCGGGAAGTTTTGCAGGCTTCGATTAATAGTTTGTTTGTGAAAGTGCCGGCGGTGGTTTTGCTGTTGGTGGGGATTGCGACTTTTGGGGTTGAGAAGAAGTATTCGCGTTACCAAGCGCGATCGCTCGCAGTGCATCGAGAAGATAAAATTACTCTGGGAAGTGCGCTGCGGATTTTGACTGCTAGCCGCCAAACCGGTTTATTTTTTACTTTCCTGCTGGTGATGACAATTTGTTTGTTTATGCAGGATGCGGTTTTGGAACCTTACGGCGGGGAAATTTTTAAGATGCCGATTTCGGAAAGCACGCGGTTGAATGCTATTTATGGTACTGGTGTTCTCATCGGTTTGGGCGCAACTGGCTTTTTAATTGTACCGCGCATCGGCAAGCAAAATACGATTAGATTGGGTTGTTTGTCGGTGGCTGCTTGTTTTGGTTTGATTATTTTATCGGGATTTACTGGTAATCCCATTGTGTTTAAGTCGGCTTTGATGTGTTTCGGGTTAGCTTCGGGAATTACAACGACGGGCGCGCTGAGTTTGATGTTGGATTTGACTGCTGCGGAAACTGCGGGGACTTTTATTGGCGCTTGGGGTTTGTCGCAAGCTATGGCGCGGGGTATAGCGACGATTAGCGGTGGTGCTATTTTGGATTTTGGCAGGAGTTTGTTTGGGGTGCCGATGTTGGCTTATGGGTTGGTTTTTACTGTGCCGGCGGTGGGGATGATTCTGGCTGTTTGGCTTTTGGGTAGGGTGGATGTTGCGGAATTTCAGGATAATGCTAAAAGTGCGATCGCCACTATCCTGGAAAATGAATTAGACTAAGGTAGAAGACCGGGCGGTTGAAACCGCGTCTATACAGACAAAACCCGCCTCCGCGGGTTGAAGAAAGTTCTCTTCAGTCCGCGGAGGCGGACTTCGTTTTTGTAGACGCGGTTTCAACCGCCGTCTTCGTTTTTGTAGACGCGGTTTCAACCGCCGTCTTATCGTACAAACAAATTACAAATGAAAGATTTTTGGGATTCTATTTTAAGTTTTGCACAAGTTACTGTCGATCGCGTCGGACAGCAGTTATTACAAGATTTCGGTTCAGCGCAAGCGGATGAGAAGGATGACGGGAGTTTGGTGACGCAATCTGACAATTGGGCGGATGCCGAGATCAGAAGTGCGATCGCCTCTACTTTTCCCGGTCATGGTATCTTAAGTGAGGAGGGAGAACACGTTTTCCCTGATACTGAATGGTGCTGGATTGTTGACCCTGTAGATGCTACCACTAATTTTGCGAGGGGAATTCCGATTTGGGGCATTTCTCTGAGTTTATTGTATCGTGGAACTCCGGTTTTTGGCTGTGTACATTTGCCACCGTTGAATCAAACCTTTCATGGTTTTTTTGCGGGGGATTTAGCTGGAAAAAATGTATTGATAAATATGCCTCAAGGCGCATTTTTGAACGGGCAGCCAATTCGTCTGAATGCTGATAAAATGAGTGGCAATCATTTATTTAATTTATGTTCCCGCAGTGTCGGAATCGGGCCTCATCTTCCGAGTAAAGTTCGGATGTTGGGAATGGCTAGTTACAATTTCTTGACTGTGGCTTCAGGTGCTGTTTTGGGAGGGGTGGAAGCTACCCCGAAAATTTGGGATATTGCGGGAAGTTGGGTAATTGTGAAGGCTGCTGGTGCAGTTTGGCTACCGCTAGATTCCCAGGCGATTTTCCCCTTGGAAGTTGGGAAAAATTACGCGAGGGTTTCTTATCCGACTTTGGTGATGAATCGCCAAGAGTTGGTGTCCATATTTTTGCCGTTTGTGGAGGCTTGGAAGCAGAAAAAGTTGGGGAATTAATATCAATTCTGGCTGCAAGCGAGATGATACGAAGGAGACGGCAGTGCCGTTTCCCTACCCAAAATAAGATTGTAGGGAGACGGCAGTGCCCATAGGTGTCAACAATCGCCTGAAAGCCTTGGTATCTCTCGCTTTTAGCCGAGTCTATAACCCCCTAAATCCCCCTTGGTAAGGGGGACTTTGATCAAACTCTTGTCCCCCCCTTAACAAGGGGGGCTAGGGGGGTGGAAGGGCCTCATAGTCAAACAGCATTCTCTGACGGGGTTTGACCTTAAGTTGACACCAATGGGCAGTGCCGTCTCCTAATTTCTCATTAATTCGATGTTGGGTTTCGCTATCGCGGTTCCTGAGCGGAGTCGAAGGGCTACCCAACCTACAGCTACTACAGCAATATGTCACTTACGCGCTTAGTTTTGCCAATATTCCAGCAAGCTTAGCACCGAGATGCTGTACTGCTTCCTGTTGCTTAGAATCTTGCAGGGTACCGTCAGGATTAAATGCTTGAAAAGCTTGGGAAATTGCTTTTTGATCGGGAATAACCATCACGTTAATATTCTCCAAAAGCGATCGCAAATGCACTAATCCCCGCAATCCTCCTAAACCTCCGGGAGAAGCGCTCATAATTGCTGCTACTTTATTGTTGAAAGCAGCCAGCCCTGCTTCTCCTGGCGCTGGGCGAGATGCCCAATCGATCGCGTTTTTGAGCACTGCGGTCATGGAACTGTTGTATTCTGGGGAAGCAATCAAAAGTCCCTGATGGGCGATCATCAATTCTTTGAACTTCCGAACGTTTTCGGGTATTCCTTCTGTGGCCTCTAGGTCTTCATCAAATAGGGGCATTGGCAAATCTCGCAAATCTATATACGTGACTTCAGCCCCTACGTTTTCAGCCCCAGCCGCAGCTATTTTTACCAGCATTTTGTTATAGGATGCTGTGCGTGTACTTCCGGCAAATGCGAGAATTTTTGGTGTATTGTTCACGGTACTTCCTGATATGTTGATAAGCTCATCTTGACATTTCTAATATAGATTTTAGCAAAGGAAAGCGATCGCTGTCTCTTTCATTAAGATTTATTAATTAAATAAATTGTTAAAAATAAAAAAACTGGGCAGGCGTGACGGAGGAGTCTCCCACACCTGCTGTGCGGTTTGTGGTAAATATAACCGACCGATGACCGATATGTAATGTGTGCCTTGACGAATCGAGTTTCTGCAATCTGCGATCGGGCGATTTAATTTTGTGCGATCGGTTGATGCGGTGCGATCGCTATTTTTGATAACACAATTCTCGCATCCGCGCGGATGACAGTGGCAGTCCCAACTCTACTAGCGTTTGCAAATATTCGTCAGGCGTTTTTGGCGGATTTTTGAGCCTGATTCTTTGTTTTTGGGCTGCTTTACATACACCTTCAAAGTTAAAGTTGAGAAAGCGCAGGATAAACTGATCTGGATGCAGCGGTTCAATGTTATATTGTCTCAAATTCTCAGTCGGAAAATCCCTGAGATTGAAAGTAACGAGCAAATTCGCGCCACAGCGAATTGCTGCTGCTAAAACGTGCCGATCGCCCGGATCTGGAAGTTCCAACTCTGGAACGATCGACTCATAGCCAGTCACCAAACAATTTTTAATGCTTGCATTCATCAGATTTTTGGTTCTGACAAGCCGTTCTATTGTGAGATTTGGATTGTTCAGAAGCACGTTTCTCATCCACTCGCCGTGAATCTCTTCTGTCCATCTCGGCTCAAATACATCACCAACTGCTAGTTCCATCATCAAATCGCGGAGTGCGGCTGAATACAAAACATTAGCATCGCAGACAACTTTTAGAATTTCCATCGGTTAGTCGTACAAACCGAGTGCTTCTGATTCTGCGACAAGTTCGTCAAGTATTTTACTTCTTTTGTCATAATCCTGCTTTTTATATTTCATTACATCTTCGTAACGTATCCGGCGACAGGTACTTACCATTTTGTAAGGAATTTCGCCCGAATCTAGTAACTGCCACACATACTCGCGGGAAACATTCAGTATTGTCTCAACCTGCCAGATATCGAGTTCCTGAGTAATGGGAGTCAGTTTAACAGTATTGCCGCTGCTTGTCTGTTGCAAAATTGCTAACAGCAGTGGCAATGCTGCGGCAGGTATATCAATTGTCTTGCCCTCTTTTTCGTTTAATATCAATTTGATGGATTCGTCCGACGGATGATTTTGCAAGTGCAATTCTAAAGCGCGGCTGCTGGTTTTGGCAACCGCTGCTTCTTCTGCTGTCGGCAAAGCAGGTGCTAAGTCGGGATCTCCAGTGAATGTCATGTCAATTTGGGGTTGAGAATAACCAGCAATCTATTAGTAATGATAGCAATTTTTCGGAATGATCGAACTTGAGGCAGCAGTTACCAGTAAAATTGTATTATTCCAAGTGCTGCCAAATATAATCAGCAATGGGTTTTTTGGCGGATGAAGGACTATCTGTCGGCAAATTAAATAAGACCGATCGCATTTTCACCTTCCCAACTCCCAAACGCCTTTCAACACGGCTAGGAATCCCATAACCGTAAACAATATGCCCTTTCCCCGCCAACACTACAACTTGATAATCGGGATTAGCTTTCACAAATTCGGCTATTTTTTCAGCCATAGTTTCATCCCACAAAACTTGAGCTTGCAAAAATCTTTCAAAGGCCGTACTATTTCCCTGTGCAGCCTTTTGATGCTGCTGGTAAACCTCTAGTAATATTTGCCGATATTCGGCGTTGTCGGTGCGGATTTCTGATAGTGGCGGAATGTGCTTTTTTTCCTCGGCTGTGAGGTTTTCTAAACCTTGAGTTGCAACTTTCCTTGTTACTTCGGTTGGTGTATTTAAAGCAAGGAGTGGCAGTTTATTTAATGCGGCAAATCGCACAATCGGCGCGTAATATTCCCAGGGAAAGCGCCACCTTTGATTATACTCTGTTTGCTCAATCAATTGCTCTTCTGTGATTTTACCTGCTAAATATTGGTCTAGTACGCTTTGGAACGGGCGCTGAAACATTTCTAGGGCGATCGCAATTTTCCGATTTTGCCGCTGCATTTCCTGGATAATCGCCAGTTGAGCTTGATGGTCTTCAATGCTATCATGGGTTTCCCCCAGATAAACGATTCTTGCCTTTAGCAACTGTTGCAGAATCTCTTGGTTAGTATAAGTCTGCTGTGTTGGAGGGTTGGCCGTTGGTTCCGCTTTAACTGCACTGGTGCACAATAGAAAAATACTGAGCGATAAGGCGCACAGTTTGATGAGTTTGGTTTTTTTCATACAAATATTATGCCTCTTTCCTCAATAGCTAGCAAAGCCAAACTCTACTATTTTAACTAGATACCCGAAAAATCCATGCTTTCGATAATTAATCCGTTACATCCGTTACATAATCCGTTGCCGAACTTCCTTCTTTTGTAAAGTTTAGTTGCAGCTACTTGCACTTTCAAAATAAGGTGCTACATTAATCATATGAAGCCAAAGAAAAGCTTCTCCGACAGATGCCACAGCGAAGTTCAAAATTGAATCTTAAGGAGTAAAAACGCTGTTTAATCTCAAATCTGTCCCATCAAAAACCAATAGCAGCACCCGCCAACAAAGCTGATACTTCCTCAACTAATTAGAGGGGAGCAATGCAAGTGAATTCTCGAATTTATTGCAACTCCGCATCGAAGTTGAAAAAAGAGGAAATCACTCGGTACATATGGCTAGGGTGCTGTTATTATGAAAAGATATTTTTGGGTTTTAGGATGTTTTTTTGTAGTAGAGGCAGATCCTCTAGATAGGCCTTACCAAGCAGAGCCTGGTAATGAGCTGCCGGATTTTTCAACCCCAAGTTCGGGAATTCGATCGATAATCAGGACAGTCGATCGCATCTTCAGACAAAGCTATTGTAGGCTGGACTGGACACTTGAGATGGTAGTCGCCACTAAAAAATACACAATTAGCACAAGGAATTTGGTGCATTCGCTGGGCTCGGCGCACGGAGTCGGTGACAGTAGCGCCAATACTTGAAAATACTAGAAACATTAAGCCCCAGGCTGAAACAAAACACAGCGGAACTAAAATAGGCTGTATTGTCTTAATCAGAAAGTAAAGCATAGAAACATTACTCAGTGGTAGGAACAGACCGCATATAACTGATCAGAGTAGTCGAATTGGCGATCGCACACCCAAAAAGTTTAAAATCATGTAAAGCTCGATCGACAAACCGGACGATTGTGAGATGATGAGGAACAGCCCTTAAATAAGATAAGAGGAAATCAGTTATGTCTCTGCGATTAGGCGATACAGTACCCAACTTTACCCAAGCCTCCTCCGAAGGGGAAATCAATTTCTACGACTGGGCTGGTGATAGCTGGGTCGTGTTGTTTTCCCATCCCAAGGATTATACGCCAGTATGCACTACAGAACTAGGTGCTGTGGCCCGTCTGAAGTCTGAATTTGAAAAGCGCGGAGTCAAAACTATCGCCCTCAGCGTCGATGATGTGGATTCTCACATGGGCTGGATTAAAGACATTGAGGAAACTCAAAATGTCACGCTCAACTATCCGATTTTAGCAGATGGCGATCGTAAAGTCTCCGACATTTACGACATGATCCATCCTAACTCGCTAAACAACTTAACAATCCGCACCGTTTTTGTGATTGACCCAGCAAAGAAATTGCGTTTAAGCATTACTTATCCAGCGAGCACTGGTCGGAATTTCAATGAAATTCTGCGAGTAATTGATTCCTTGCAACTTACGGACAAATACAGCGTTGCGACTCCGGTTGATTGGAAAGATGGCGACGATTGCGTCATTGTACCTTCGATTACCGACCCCGCAGAGTTGGCAGAGAAGTTTCCTAAAGGCTACACGCCGATTAAGCCTTATTTGCGGATGACTCCTCAGCCGAACAAATAGGTTTAATTTACAAACAGGTTCGTAGTCATGACTTTAGTCCTTAAGCCCCATGTTTTAGGACTAAAGTCA
>Ga0335395_10000930_pt1 | contig 18488 bp, 18 predicted proteins | sample MAT02_FD_205744 | JGI IMG/M metagenome (GOLD analysis project Ga0335395, IMG submission 205744) | Freshwater microbial communities from Lake Fryxell liftoff mats and glacier meltwater in Antarctica - MAT-02 (spades assembly) (version 2) ...
GGCGTGCGGTACAGCAGGTTGTGGCCGCGCTGCATCAGCGCCTGCAGTCGGGCGGTGAGCACCGGGCTGTAGCCGCGCCGGCGCGCCAGCGCCAACTGCTGGCACAGGCGCCGGTAGGCGGCCGGCACCTGCTCATCGCCCAGCCCGACCGCATTGCGTTGCGACAGTGCCCGGCGCGGATTGCCACGGGTCTGCAGCCAGTGCTCGAATGCATCCCACTCGGGCTGGTGGCGGGCGACGAACTGCTCCTGCCTCATCGCCGCCCCAGCAACCAGTTGGCCATGCCGAACAGGCGCACCACGCCACCGGCGCCGCCGCTGCCGGTGAGCGGCTCCAGGATCTGCGCCAGTTCGGCCTGGCGCGCAGGGGTGAGCAGCGCCGCGCGCTCGCCGAAGGCGACCAGTGCCACCTGCTCGGCCGGCTGCAGCGGCAGCGGCGGCGCAACCACCGCATCGACCGGCATGGCGCGGGGCTCGGGCTGCGCTGACTGGTGCAGCACCAGGGTGCCGGCCACCATGTCGCCCAGGCGGCGCCCGTGGCGATCGGCCAGGCTGGCCACCAGGCCGGTGGCGTAGCCGAACGGCAGCATGTCGACGGTGCGCAGCAGGTTGCGGGTGATCGACGCCACCCAGCCCACCGGCGCGCCGTCGGCCGCCACCACCCGCAGCGACATCGCCTTCTTGCCGGGGGTCTGGCCGTCCCACAGGGCCTCGAACAGGATCGGATAGCCCCAGAACACCACGAACAAGGCCACCAGGTAGAGCCCGCTGCCGGCATTGCCCAGCGTTGACAGCACGATCGCCAGGAGGGACACGATGGCGATGCGGATCACCAGGTCGATGACCCAGGCCACCGCGCGCGGTACCGGCCCGGCCGCGGGCAGGTGCAAGGCCACGCCTTCGGGCGTGACCACTTCGCGATAGGTGTCCAGCAACGCGGGTTCAAGCGGCAACGTGCGCGCTCCCGCCATCCGGTGCGTGCCCGCAGTGGAGTGCCCGGTGTCCTGCCCGGCGTTGCTGCCTGCGCGCCATGCGCATGTCCCGTGGATGACCTGTGCGCCCGACTTTAACCAGCATGGCTACGCTTGCCCAGCACCGCGCGCCTGGGCGGCGCCCGCCTGCAGGTACTGGTCCTTGAGCCGCACGTAATGCTGGGCCGAATACAGCAGGCTTTCGATCTCCTGGTCGGTCAACCGCCGCACCAGGCGGGCCGGATTGCCCAGCCACAGCTCGGCCTCGCCCACCCGCTTGCCCGGTCCCAGCACCGCGCCGGCGCCGACGAAGCCATGGTTGGCCACGCTGGCCCCGTCCAGGATGCACGCGCCCATGCCGATGAGGGCGCGGTCGCCGATGCTGCAGGCGTGGATGATCGCGCCGTGGCCGATGGTCACGTCCTCGCCCACCAGGGTGGGAAGGCCGGCCTGGTTGTACGGGCTGTGGTGGCTGACGTGCACGATGGCCCCGTCCTGGATGTTGGTGCGGGCGCCGATGCGGATGTGGTTGACGTCGCCGCGCAGCACCACGCCGGGCCACAGCGAGACATCGTCGCCCAGCTCCACCGCGCCGATCACCACCGCCGCCGGATCGACGTACGTGCGCTGGCCAAGCGTGGGCATGCGGCCGAGGAAGGGGCGTAGCGGGCTGCTCATGCCGGCATTGTAATGGGCAGCGCCAGCGCCCCGGTCTACACTCCCGTGCATGCACGATGAGAGCGACACACCGCAGTCCGAGCTGCAACCCACCCTGCTTCGCCTGCGCGGCGCATGGCAGGCCGCGCGCCCGGATTACCGCCAGCGCCACGACGACCTGGGCCGGCTGCGCGCAGCCGTGCACGACCGGCTGGAGGAGATGGCCGCCGCCATCGCCGCCGATTTCGGCCACCGCTCGCGCCACGAGAGCCTGGTAGCCGACGGCATGACCGTGCTCGGCGACATCGACCACCTGCGCAGCCAGTTGCGCGGCTGGATGAAACCGCGGCGGGTGGGCGTGGGCTGGCGCTTCTGGCCGGCGCGCGCCGAACTGCGTGCCGAACCGCTGGGCGTGGTCGGGGTGATCTCGCCCTGGAACTACCCGGTCAACCTGGCGCTGATCCCGCTGGCCACCGCGATCGCCGCCGGCAACCACGCCTACCTGAAACCGTCCGAAAACACCCCGCGCACCAGCGCCTTCCTGTGCGACCTGCTGGGCGCGGTGTTCCCGCAGGACCGGGTGGCGGTGGCCACCGGCGGCGCGGAGATCGCCGCCGCGTTCTCGGCATTGCCGTTCGACCACCTGGTGTTCACCGGCTCGACCGCGGTGGGCCGCAAGGTGATGGCCGCCGCCGCGCCCAACCTGACCCCGCTGACCCTGGAGCTGGGCGGCAAGTCGCCGGCGATCCTGTGCCCGGACCATCCGCTCGACCAGGCCGCCGCGCGCCTGTCCACCGGCAAGTGGTTCAACGGCGGCCAGACCTGCATCGCACCGGACTACGTGCTGCTGGTGGGCGCCCAGCCCGATGCACTGGTGCAGGCGATGCGCGGGCAGGTTGCCCAACGCTACGGCCAGGACCCGACCCTGCAGGACTACACCCGGATCATCAACGATGCGCAGTTCGCGCGGCTCGAGGCGCACCTGGACGATGCGCGCGCGCGTGGACTGGAGGTAGTGCGCCTGGCCGACATCCACGATCCGGCCCAGCGCCGCTTCGCCCCGCACCTGGTGCTGGCGCCCGGCGACGATGCCGCGGTGATGCAGGAAGAGATCTTTGGCCCGATCCTGCCGATCGTGCCGGTGGCCACGCTGGAGCAGGCGATCGACTACGTCAACGCACGCAACCGGCCGCTGGCGCTGTACGCCTTCAGCCACGATCGCGGCCAGGTAGAACGGATCCTGGCGTCTACCCTGGCCGGCGGCATCACCGTCAACGACACCCTCCTGCACTTCGGCATCAACCGGCTGCCCTTCGGCGGCGTCGGCGCCAGCGGCATGGGCGCCTACCACGGGCGCGCCGGCTTCGATGCGATGAGCAAGGCGCTGCCGATCCTGTGGCAATCACGGCGCGCCGCCACCGACCTGCTCAAGCCGCCGTATTCGCGCATCAGCCGGCTGATCGATTTCATCGTGCGCTAAAGCCCTTCGGCTGGCGGGTGCATGGGACCCGCAGGAGCGCCCCATGGGCGCGATGCTCTTGCCATGGCACGTGCAGGTTTTTCGTTGCATCACCACCACCTACTCCACACCACACCAAATACCCCGATGAAAATCGCCAGCTGGAACGTCAACTCGCTCAACGTGCGCCTGCCGCACCTGCAGGACTGGCTGGCGAGCTTCGCACCGGACATCGTGGCGCTGCAGGAAACCAAGCTGGAGGACCACCGCTTCCCCGATACCGACCTGGCGGGGTTGGGATACCGCAGCGTGTTCGCCGGGCAGAAGACCTACAACGGGGTGGCACTGTTGTCGCGCGAGCCTGCCGACGAGGTGCAGGTGGGCATCCCGGGGTTCGACGACGAACAGCAGCGGGTCATCGCCGCCACCATCGGCGGGGTGCGGGTGATCAACCTGTATGTGGTCAATGGCCAGACGCTGGACAGCGACAAGTACGCCTACAAGCTGCGCTGGCTACAGGCGGTGCACGACTGGGTGGCGCTGGAGCTGGTGAAGCATACGCGCCTGGTGGTGCTGGGCGACTTCAACATCGCGCCCGATGCGCGCGACGTGCACGACCCGCTGGTCTGGAACGAGGCCCACATCCTGACTTCCAGCGCCGAGCGCGCCGCCCTGGAACGGCTGCAAGCGCTTGGACTGCACGATTCCTTCCGCCTGCACCACGATCAGGGCGGCGTGTTCAGCTGGTGGGATTACCGCATGGCCGGTTTTCGCCGCGACCTGGGGCTGCGCATCGACCTGGTGCTGGTATCCGAAGCCCTGCGCGCCCGCGTGGTGGCGGCCGGGATCGATCGCGAGCCGCGTACCTGGGAGCGGCCCAGCGACCATGCGCCCGCGTGGATCGAACTGGCCGGCTGATCGCGTCAGCGCAAGCCGTCGCCTGCGCACGGATTTGCGGACCTCCAGACGAACAAAGGCCCGGCGATGCCGGGCCTTTGTAGTGCCACGAACCTTGGGTGCGTCTAATCAGCGCACGCGGTCGCAGCGAACCTCTTCAACGCTTTCAGGTGGCGCGGCCACGGGTGACCAGGTTGACGATCAGCAGCAGGACCACGGCACCGATGAACGCGGTGACCAGGAAGCCCAGCGTGCCGCCGCCCAGGCCCAGGCCCACCATCGGCAGCAGGAAGCCGCCCAGGAAGCCGCCGATGATGCCGACGATCACGTTGAGGATGATGCCCTGCTGGCCATCACGCTTCATTACGATACTGGCGAGCCAGCCGGCGATACCACCGACAATCAGATAGATAAGAAAATTCATCGAGCGTTCTCCTTGCGGTATTTCAACGGATAGGTGTCGCGTCATCTCCATGACGTGACAGTTGAACTGCTTTCAACTGGGGCGATTTAAGGCCCGCAACCGTGAAGCCACTGTTAAACACATCCTCTGCACATCCCTGGTGGGGCACGCGTCCTGCCCGCCCTCCCTTGATAGCGCAACCCGGCATCCGGTGCACGCCGCCGCGCAGCAAGGCCTGGTGAGCGTGCCTGCGTTACATTGGTGCGATGTCCCTCCCTGCCCTGCCGGTTGCCGCGCTGCCCGTCCGTCTGTGGACCGTTGCGCACCCACCGCGCGCGCGCGGCGAGCCGGCGGTGCGTCCGCTGCTGGCGCAGGCGCTGGCCTGCGAGGCGGACCGCGTCCCGCTGTCGCGCGAAGCCGGCGGCAGGCCCCGCCTGGGGGCGCCGTTCGAACGCTTCGACACCGGCTGGAGCCACAGCGGCGAAGCACTGGTGCTGGCGCTGGGAGAATCGGTGCAGCTGGGCGTGGACATCGAGCGGGTGCGGGTGCGGCCGCGCCTTGGCGAGATCGCGCAGCGCTTCTTCCATCCCGGCGAAGCGCGCTGGTTGCAGGAACTTGCCGATGACCAGGCAACCGAAGCCTTCGTGCGCCTTTGGTGCGCCAAGGAAGCGGTGCTCAAGGCCCATGGCCAGGGGCTGTCGTTCGGCTTGCACAAGTTGGTGTTTGCGCAGGACAACGGCCAGTTGCGGCTGCATGCGTGCGATCCAGCGCTCGGATCGCCCGCGCAGTGGTCGCTGCACGAGTGGTCGCCGCTGCCCGGCTACCGCGCCGCGCTGGCCTGGCGCGCAGCCTGAAGCCGCATAATCCAGGCCCTGCCCGTCCACGCGTGCGCCTCCACCCATGAAGCCCGTGAGCCTGCCACCTTCGGTCGAAGCCCTGCTGCGCGAGGGCCTGTCGGCCCTGCGCCTGGACGCCGATGCACTGGCGCCGCCGCTGTTGGCCTACCTGGCCCTGCTGCTGCGCTGGAACGGCACCTACAACCTCACCGCGGTGCGCGAGCCGCACCAGATGGTGACCCGCCACCTGCTCGACAGCCTGGTACTGCAGCCTTACGTGGAGTCCGGCACCCTGGCCGACCTGGGCACCGGACCCGGCCTGCCGGGGATCCCGTTGGCCATCGCCCGACCCGGCCTGCACGTAACCCTGGTGGAGAGCAACGGCAAGAAGGCGCGGTTCCTGCGCCAAGCCGTGCGCAGCCTGGGCCTGGCCAATGCGCGGGTGGCCGAATCGCGCGCCGAGGCGCTGGACGAACCCGGACGGCACGACCTGATCACCGCCCGTGCCCTGGACAGCCTGGCCGGGATCCTGGCCGTGGGCGCGCACCTGTTGGCACCCGGCGGCCGCCTGCTGGCCATGAAGGGCATGCTGCCGCGGGACGAGATCGCTGCTTTGCCCGCCGGCTGGGGGGTGCAGGCCATGCACCGGCTGTCGGTGCCGGGCCTGCCGGGCGAGCGCCACCTGGTGGTGGTGGGCCGCACGTCGTGAAACCCGCATAATCAACGACCCACCACGCTTCCCAAAGGCGCCACCTGCATGGCCCGCATCATCGCCATCGCCAACCAGAAGGGCGGCGTAGGCAAGACCACCACTGCCGTGAACCTGGCCGCGGCCCTGGCGCGCACGCCGCAGCGCGTGCTGCTGGTGGACCTGGATTCGCAGGGCAACGCGACCATGGGCAGCGGCGTGGACAAGCGCGAGGTGGCGCTGTCCAGCTACGAGGTGCTGTTGCAGGAAGCGCAGGCGCGCGAGGCGATCGTGCGCACGCCCGAGGACTTCGACCTGCTGCCCGGCAACATTGACCTGACCGGTGCGGACATCCAGCTGATGGACGTGGAGGGCCGCGAGCAGCGCCTGAAGTCCGCGCTGGACCCGTTGCGTGGCGACTACGACTTCATCCTGATCGATTGCCCGCCGGCGCTGTCGCTGCTGACCCTCAACGCACTGACCGCGGCCGACTCGGTGCTGGTGCCGATGCAGTGCGAGTACTACGCACTGGAAGGCCTGAGCGCGCTGATGGAGACCATCGAGGCGCTGAAGTCGCGGCTCAACCCGACGCTCGAGATCGAAGGCGTGCTGCGCACCATGTTCGATGTGCGCAACAACCTGGCCAATGCGGTGTCGGCCGAACTCACCAACCACTTCGGCGAGCAGGTGTTCCGCACCATCGTGCCGCGCAACGTGCGCGTGGCCGAGGCGCCCAGCCATGGGCAGAGCATCGTCGGCTACGATCGCAGCTCGCGCGGCGGGGTCGCCTACCTGGGGCTGGCGGGCGAGATCCTGCGCCGTCGCCGCGAACGCGACAAACCCGAACGCCTGCAACCGGAGCCCCTGTAGATGCCTGATCCCAAGCCTTCGACGGCCAGGAAACGCGGCCTGGGCCGCGGCCTGGAGGCCCTGCTGGGTCCCAAGGCCGCCGCCAACCCGCCGCCCGAGGCACAACCCGGCGAGACCCTGCGCCAGTTGCCCATCGACCAGTTGCAGCCGGGCAAGTACCAGCCGCGCACCGGCATGGACCCGGCCCGGCTGACCGAGCTGGCCGAGTCGATCAGGGCCCAGGGGGTGATCCAGCCGATCGTGGTGCGCCAGCTGGCACCGGGCAGGTTCGAGATCGTGGCCGGCGAACGCCGCTGGCGCGCCTCGCGCGAGGCCGGCCTGGAGCAGGTGCCGGCGGTGGTGCGCGAGCTGGACGACCGCACCGTCATCGCCATGGCGTTGATCGAGAACATCCAGCGCGAGGACCTCAACCCGCTGGAGGAAGCGCAGTCGCTGCAACGCCTGATCAACGAATTCTCGCTGACCCATGCCGAAGCCGCGGGCGCGGTGGGCCGCTCGCGCGCGGCGGTGTCCAACCTCCTGCGCCTGCTGGAACTGCCCCCAGCCATCCGCGCCCTGCTCGAGGCGCGCCGCCTGGAGATGGGCCACGCCCGCGCGTTGCTGACCCTGTCGCCCGACCTGGCCAGCCGCCTGGCCAGCGAGGCCGCCGACCAGGGCTGGTCAGTGCGCGAGGTCGAACACCGCGCCCAGCAGTTCGCCGCCGGCAAGCTGCCGGCGCAATCGGGCAAGGCCAGGGCCGGCAAGTCCGCCGCGCCGCAGGCCGACATCGCCGCACTTGAGATCGAGCTGTCCGAATCGCTGGGTACCCGGGTCAGCGTGGCCCACGCCAAGTCCGGCAAGGGCAAGCTGGTGATCCACTACACCAGCCTGGACACCCTGGACGGCGTGCTGGAGAAGCTGCGCGCCCCCCGCTGAGCGATCCGGGCCCGTCACCCCTGGCAGGAGCGCCCCATGGGCGCGATGCTCCTGGCCAAGTGCTTGCGTCGCAAGGAAAACCCGAACATAATGATCGGCTATCTGCCTCCGGCTCCACCGGATTGGCAAGCCGGAAGCGCGATTCCGGCCTGCCCTGGCAGTGGCTCCTTGCCTGCATCGCGCGGTGGCTCAACGCCGCCGGGGCCGCCGTTTCCCTGGCCAAGGGAAGCAAAGTCAACCATCGAGGTGCGTAATGTCCCGCGTATGCCAAGTGTCCGGCAAGCGTGTGATGACGGGTAACAACGTCAGCCACGCCAACAATAAGACCCGTCGTCGTTTCCTGCCCAACCTGCACGAGCGCCGTTTCTGGGTCGCCAGCGAGAACCGCTGGATCAAGCTGAAGGTCTCCGCGCATTCGCTGCGCACCATCGACAAGAACGGCATTGACTCCGTTCTGGCAGAGCTGCGCGCGCGCGGCGAAAAGGTCTAAAGGAGGACGACATGGCAGGCAAACGCGACAAGATCCGTCTGATCTCCTCGGCTGGCACCGGGCATTTCTACACCACGGACAAGAACAAGAAGAACACCCCGGGCAAGATGGAAATGAGCAAGTACGACCCGGTCGTGCGCAAGCACGTGCCCTACAAGGAAGGCAAGATCAAGTGAGCTGGCAGCGCGTCCGCCCTGCGAACGCCCTTGCCGCCCACTGAAAAAGGACCCGCCGCAAGGCGGGTTCTTCGTTTGCGCTGACCCAGCTCAAGCGCTGACCTGGCGCGGACCGGGCACCGCCGCACCCGCCCGTCCTACAATGCACTGATGCCCCAACCTGCACCGGCAATGCCCTTCGACCTGGCGATCATCGGCGGTGGCGCCGGCGGTGTATTGGTCGCGATCCATGTTCTGGAACAGGCCCGCCCCGGCGATCGCATCGTCCTGCTGGAGCCTGATCCCCAACTTGCGCGCGGCGTGGCCTATGCCACCACCCACGCCGAGCACCTGCTCAACGTCCCGGCCGGGCGCATGAGCGCCTTCCCAAGCCGGCCCGGGGATTTCGTCGATTACCTGCGGGCCTCGGGTGCCGACGCGGATGATCCACGCGTGGCCGGCACCTACGCGCAGCGCCGCCACTACGGTGCCTACCTGCGCCAGCGCCTGGAACAGGCCCGCAGCGGCAGTGCCGGATCGCTGCAGGTCATGCACGCACGCGTGGCCTCCCTGGAGGCCGATGGCGACGGCGTGCAGCTGCAGTTCGGTTCGGCCCCCACGCTCCACGCACGCGCGGCCGTCATCGCCGTGGGCAACAGCGCACGTCCCTTGCCGGCGCGCGGCGCCACCCGCTTGCCACCGGGGCAGTTGCTGGAAGCCTGGGACTTCGACGCGGTCAAGCGCATCACGCCGCAGGCGCAGTTGTGCATCGCCGGATCGGGACTGAGCATGGTGGACACCGTGCTCAGCCTGGCCCGCGCCGGGCATGCCGGACCCATCCACGTGCTGTCGCGGCATGCCTTGCTGCCGCTGCCGCATTGCAGCCACGCCGTATCCGGGTTTGACCCGGGCACGCTGTTGCAACAGGGATTGCGCCAGCGCATGCGCAGCCTGCGCGTGGCCGCGGCCGCGGCAGTCGCCCAGGGCCAGCCATGGCAGGCGCTGATGGAGTGCGTGCGCCCGCAGGTGCAGCAGCTGTGGGCCACGCTTTCCTGCGATGACCAGCGCCGCTTCCTGCGCCATGTCGCACGCTACTGGGACGTGCACCGGCACCGCATCGCGCCGCAGGTCCACGCGCAGCTGCAGGCGCTGATCGAGCGCGGCCAGTTGCGCCTGCACCGCGGTCGCCTGGAGACGGTCGAGCCGGCCGGCGGGCGCATGCGGGTACAAGCCCGGATGCGCGACGGGCGCGCGCTGCAACTGGACGTGGACCATGTGGTCAATGCCACTGGCGTGGAGATGCGCGCACAACTGATGCGCAACCCGTTGCTGTCGGCGTTGCTGGGCAGCGGCCAGGCGCGCCCGGGTCCGCATGGCATCGGCCTGGACACCGATGCCGACGGCGCGCTGCTCGATGCACATGGCCGCCCCAATCCGCGCGTGCTGGTGCTGGGCAGCCTGCGCATCGGCAGCCTGTGGGAAAGCATCGCGGTGCCCGAACTGCGGGTACAAGCGGAGCAGGTTGCGCATCGTCTGCTGTCGCCCGCATTGCGACTGGAACCCTTGGCAGGCTAAACGGCCAGTCGAGCGGGTGTTCGATAGGCACCCCTCAGAGATCGCGTGGTTCCGGGCCGGAAAACAGTCCGATTGGGGCTAGTTGGTCATTGCCGCAGACTTTCGAACGATGGGATAGGCCACCGTGGCGTTCAGCCCGCCTCCATCGCGAAGGGCCAGAATCACCTCGCCGCCGTCAGCCCTTGCAAGATCCCGGGCGATGGTGAGGCCCAGGCCCACGCCACCGGTGTACTGATTGCGCGATGGCTCGAGACGGTAGAAGGGCTTGAACGCAGCATCGATCTGCTCGGCTGAGAGGCCCGGCCCCCTGTCCGCCACGCTGACAAACGCGCGGCCACCGTGCACCTCAAGGCTCAGGTCGACCGCGCCTGCGTAACGCACGGCATTGTCGATCAGGTTCACGATCACTCGACGCACCCTGCTTGGATCGGCCTGGATCAGAGCGGACGCCAGGGCGTGCCGGTTCACCAATCCGCCCCTGGCCCCGGCGTCGTCGGCGCACTCGACACACAGCAGTTCGAGGTCGAAGACTTGCGCCTGGGCCAAGCGCTGCGAAGCTGTGGAAAAAGCCAGAACGTCGGCGATCATCCCTTCCATCCGCGCGATGTCAGCAGCCATCCGATCACGCTCGCCCGGCGGAGCGGTCTCTGCGCGCAAGCGCAGTCCGGTCAACGGAGTGCGAAGGTCGTGCGCGACTGCGGCAAGAATCCGCATGCGCTCATCCACCTGCGCGGTCAGCCGGTCCCGCATGGCCGTCAGAGCCTCGGCCACGGCGATCACCTCGCGTGGACCGGCCGCAGGAAAGGCGGCATCCCGCGCGCCCAGGTTCGCGCGACCGGCCGCGTCGGCCAAGGCGCGCACCGGCAAGGTCAGGCGCCGCGCCGCCCACCAGACCAGGGGGCCCAGCACGAGCAGGCTCAAACTCAGCATCAGGCCCAGCCGCAGCAGCCAGCGCAGCCACTGATGGTCGGGGGGTCCCACCACCACCCAGCGCCCATCCTCGCCACGCAGCGCTGCTTCGAAGGCTGGCAATGTGAACTGGGGCAGCAGCGTTACGGCCGCCGTCAATCTATCGACATCGATCTTGTCCGCGGTCGCAGGACCAAGCGAGAACCCCACGCCCCACGCATCTATCCGGCGACTCATTACCGACACCGAGGTGTAGCCGTCGCCCGCCCCGGTTACCTGGGCGGTGCGGACTCGAACATCTTCCACTTGGCGGTTCAAGTCGGTAGCAATGCTGGCAGCGATCATCCCTCCCGTGCCGGGCGAGGATGCGAAAGGCGCGCGGTCTGAAAAGGTTCGTCGCCAACCTTGCGCCTGTGCGATGGAGGCATCCACAAGCGCGTCGCGCATGGTTGCAGGACTCATCCTTGGCGGCGCAGGCGGTGGCGTCATCAGCACTACGGCCACGCTGATAGCCTGGACCGCAACGGCGATCAGCAGCGCAAGGCCGCCGATCTGGAACAGGATCGGCGCCGGCTTCACGTGCGCTCCGGCCGGCCCACGAAACGATAGCCCTCGCCGCGGACTGTCTCGATCAGCGCGCCGCTGCCACCCAGCTTCCTGCGCAGCCGGCTGACCGCCAGGTCGATGGACCGGTCGAAGGCCTCGGCGGTCTCGCCTCGCGCCAGATCCATGAGCTGGTCTCGGGTCAACAGCCGCAACGGGCGTTCAAGAAAGGCGCATAGCAGACGATGCTCGCCCACGGTCAGGGTCACCAGCAGACCGTTCTGATCCCACAGAAGCCGCTCGAAGGGATCCAGGGTCCAGCCCTCGAAGATGATGGTCGATCTTTGCGCCATGATCGGCGCACGCCGTCTGAGTACTGCACGAATGCGGGCCAGCAGTTCGCGCGGCTCGAATGGCTTGGCCAGATAATCGGCCGCCCCGATTTCAAGCCCAACGATGCGGTCCACCGTCTCTCCCATCGCACTCAGCATCAGCACCGGCGGTCCTTGCGTGGCCAGTCGCCGGCAGATGGACAGGCCGTCCTCACCGGGCATCATCAAATCGAGGATCACCAGATCGGCGATCACCGTGTCAAGCAATCTGTCCAGCGCTTGTGCGCCGTCGGCCGCGATGACCGAGAAACCGTTGCGCCCGAGATAATCGCTCAGGGCATCGCGCACGCTTGCGTCGTCATCGACCACGATGACTCTGGGGGAGGGCAAAGATGGGGCATCGCGCATCGGTTGGAGATTGCCTGCCTGTTGTATCGCCTTTGTGTCGCGAATCGTTCGCCTGGACAACCTTCAGACAAACGCGCACGCGCTCAGCGCGATGGAATGGGCATTCTGCATTACGGAGTTTCCCATGAGACGTTTCATGCTTGAACTTGTGCTGGTCTGCACGCTCGCCTCCCTTGCCCAAGCGTCAAGAGCGAGCGAGGACTCACCAGGAAAAATGTGCCTGGCGGCGCTGGCGGCCATTGGCGGTCCCGGCCATCCTCTGGCCTGCGTCGAGGCGCCACTGGGGGTCGCTCTGGCTGCCGACGCGGAGCGCGCAGGTCGACTTGCGCTGTTGAGCCAGGCTGGCGAGCAGCGTTTCAGCCGCCATTTCGGGCGGGATGTGCCGCGCTATGCCGTGATCGAGTTCGACGATCCCGCCACCCTCGGCAGACAGCGCAAAGCCTTGGCCGCAGCGGGATTCCGGAAGACCCAGCCCTGGCTTTCGCGTGCCGCCTACGTACACGCCTATCAGGATTCCCTGCGCCGTGCCGCCGAGGCGCGCGCACGGGCGGGCAGCGCGGCCGAGGCTGCGGTGGGAGCCGCCGGCGATGCGGCGGTTGCCAAGGGAAACGACCAACTCACCCCTTTCGCTCTGGAGGTCAACGAAGCCGCGGTGGTGCCGCACGAAATTGGCCACGGCTGGTATGTGGAAGCTTTCTGGCCGGGTTACGGCATCGAAGCACGGGGCCACTACGGGGGTCCCGGCCCTGACTGGCTCGACGAGGTTGCGGCTATCCTGATGGAGAGCGGCGACAGCGCCGAACTGCGGCGCGGCATCTTCCGCACCGTCTATCGTGGTGAAGGATCGGGCTTCCTGGCGGGGTATCCAGTCGAGGAGCTCATCGACCTGCCTCATTTCCTTTCCCGTGTGCACCCCGCTCACGGCGCAGGCAACGAGGTCCAGGCCGAGGCTTCCCGCACTGGCGCGCTGGCCATGCGCGTGCTGAGCGGCGCTGAGGCTCAAGACCATATGGCCAACATCCGGGAAGCGGCGCTGTTCTATCCTCAGGGGCGATTGTTCGCGGACTTCCTGATCGACCGCACGGGCGATCCTGCAGTATTCGGCCCTATTGGCGAAGCCTTCGGTGACGGTGGCACGTTCGCCAGCTGGTTGCAGGCCAACGGCGAGTCCAAGGGGCTCGCTTCCACGGTTGCTGGCCTGGACCTGCAATGGCGGGCTTGGCTGGATGCGCGGTTCGGGAGGCCGGGGGGGCGCCGCCAGTGAGGTGAACCAAGATGCCTCAGGCCCTTGCGCGACTTGCGCAAGGGTTAGACTCGCCCTTCACCCACGCGGCGGAGGGCGGCGTTGGTCTCGAGCTGGATCCTGCTGCTGGTGTCGGTCGGCTATGCGGCGCTGCTGTTCGCGGTGGCGTGGTGGGGTGATCGGCGGCCGCTGTACCCTGACCGGCCGTGGCTGCGACCGGTGGTCTACAGCCTGGCGCTGGCGGTGTACTGCTCGTCGTGGACGATCTATGGCGCGGTCGGCAGCGCGGTGCGCAACGGCATCGGCTACCTGCCGATCTACCTGGGACCGCTGCTGCTGCTGCTGTTCGGCTGGCGCATCATCGAGCGCCTGGCGCTGATCGCGCGCAGCCAGAACACCGTATCGATCGCCGACTTCATCTCCTCGCGCTATGGCCGCTCGCGCAGGCTGGCTGCGCTGGTCACGGTGATCGCGCTGGTCGGCGTGGTTCCTTACCTGGCGCTGCAGTACAAGGCGGTGGCCATGAGCCTGGGCGTGCTCAGCGGCCAGGGTGCCGACGGCACCACCTTCTTCACCGACCCCGCACTGTACGTGGCGCTGCTGATGGCGCTGTTCGCGGCGCTGTTCGGCACCCGCCGGGTGGATGCCACCGAGCACCACCACGGCATGATGCTGGCCATTGCGCTGGAGTCGGTGGTCAAGCTGATCGCGATGGTCGCGGTGGGCGTGTTCGCCTATGTGTGGTTGAACGGGCAGTCGCTGCGGGTGGCGGATTCGGCCCGCACCCTGTTCGAGAACTCGCCGCCCGTGGGCTTCCTGACCCAGACCCTGCTGAGTTTTCTGGCGATCGTGTGCCTGCCGCGGCAGTTCCACGTGGCGGTGGTCGAGTGCAGCGACGTGGGCGACGTGCGCCGTGCGCGCTGGATGTTCGGCGCCTACCTGCTGGTGATTTCGGCGATGGTGGTGCCCATCGCCGCTGCCGGCGTGGTGATGTTCGGCGCCGCCGGCAGCGTGGCCCCCGACTCCTTCGTGCTCGCCCTGCCGCTCAACGCCGGCAACAATGCGCTGGCCCTGGCGGCGTACATCGGAGGGTTCTCTGCCGCCACCGGCATGGTGATCGTGGCCAGCATCGCCCTGGCGACCATGGTCAGCAACGACCTGGTGATGCCCGTACTGCTGCGGCGCGGCTGGGCCGAACGCCACGCCGAAGCCGACGTGGCCTCGCGCGTGTTGTGGGTGCGGCGCATCGCCATCCTGATGCTGGCGCTGTGCGCCTACGCCTATCACCGCTCCAGCAGCAACGACACGTCGCTGGCAGCGTACGGGTTGCTCGCCTTCGTGGCAGTGGCGCAGTTCGCGCCGGGGCTGCTGGGCGGGCTGTACTGGCGAGGGGCCAGCCGACGCGGCGTCGAACTGGGGATGCTGGTGGGCTTCGGCGTGTGGATCTACACCTTGCTGTTGCCAACGCTGTCGGCGTCGGGCTGGCTCGGTCCCGAGTGGCTGCTGACCGGTCCTTTCCAGATCCAGTGGCTGCGGCCGCAGCAGCTGTTCGGGCTGACGGGCTGGGACCCGTTGACCCATGGCACCTTCTGGTCGCTGCTGCTCAACAGCGGCGTGATGATGCTGGTGTCGGCGCGCTGGAGGCCCAGTGTGGACGAGCGCCTGCGCATCGCACCGTTCCTGGATCCCTACGCGCGGCGGCAGGCGCTGGTGCCCAGCGAGTGGCCCGGCAACGTGCGCATTTCCGACCTGCTGTCGCTGGCCGAGCGCATCGTGGGCGAGCGCCACGCCCGTCGCGCCTTCAGCGAGCAGGCCGCCTCGCAGCAGCACGAACTCAACACCGGGGCGCTCGCCGACCGTGGCTGGGTGCAGTTCACCGAGCGGCTGCTGGCCGCTGCGATCGGTGCAGCCTCCGCCCGCGTGGTGCTGACCAGCGTGCTGCGCGGCTCGGGCATGGAGCTGGGCGAGGTGGTGGCGGTGCTGGATGAAGCCGGCCAGGAACTGCGCTTCAACCGCGAAATCCTGAGCACCACGCTGGAAAACATCAGCGCCGGGGTCAGCGTGGTCGATCCGGACATGCGCCTGGTGGCCTGGAACCGCAATTACCAGCGGATGTTCGACTATCCGGCGGGCATGCTCTACGTAGGCCGCCCGGCTGCCGACCTGATCCGCTACAACGCCGAACGCGGCGAACTGGGCGAAGGTGGGGTCGAGGACCAGGTGGCCAAACGCATCGAGTACATGCGCGCCGGCTCGGCGCATGTGTTCGAGCGCGTGCGTAGCGACGGCACGGTGATCGAGATGCGCGGGCAGCCGCTGCAGGGCGGCGGCTACGTGACCAGCTACAACGACATCAGCGACTTCAAGCGCGCCGAAAACGCTCTGCTCGAGGCCAATGAAACCCTCGAGCAACGCGTGGCCGACCGCAGCCGCGAGGCCGAGGCGGCGCAGCAGTCCAAGACCCGCTTCCTGGCCGCGATCAGCCACGACGTGCTGCAGCCGCTCAACGCCGCGCGGCTGTTCACCTCGGCGCTGCGCGAAAGCTCCGAGCCGGCCGAGCAGCGGCACCTGGGCGAACGCATCGACGCCGCACTGCGGGCGGCTGAAGAACTGCTCGACGGCCTGCTCGACGTGTCGCGGCTGGAGGCCGGGGGACTGCATACCGAGCTCACCGACTTCGATGCTGGCGCCCTGCTACGCGAGGTCGCCGCGCAGTACGCGCCCATTGCGGCCAGCCGCGGCCTGGACCTGCGCGTACGCAGCGGCCATTGGCCGGTGCGCAGCGATCGGCGGCTGCTGCGCCGGGTGCTGCAGAACTTCGTGGCCAATGCGCTGCGCTACACGCGCCACGGTCGCATCCTGCTGGGGGCGCGCATGCGCGCCGGGCTGCTGGAGCTGCAGGTGTGGGACAGCGGCCCGGGCATACCCGAGTACCACATGCGCCAGATCTTCGAAGAGTTCCACCGCTACCAACAGCCCTTCGACTGGGGCGAGCACGGGCTGGGGCTGGGGCTGTCGATCTGCCAGCGCATCTCGCGACTGCTCGGTCACGAACTGGACGCCCGCAGCGCGGTCGGGCGCGGCAGCATGTTCTCCATCAGCGTCCCCCGCGCCGCTGCAAGCGGGGTGGTCCCGCCCCAAGCCGACACCCCGCCGCGACACAGCGACTCGCTGTCGGGGCTGCGCGTGCTGTGCGTGGACAACGACCAGGAAATCCTTGACGGCATGCGCATGCTGCTGGGACGCTGGAAGGTGGAGGTCCTCACCGCGGCCACCGTGGACGAGGCGCTGGAAAAGGTCGTGCAGGGGCCCTCGGTGGTGCTGGTCGACTACCACCTGCACGACCGCATGGACGGCCTGGAGGCGCTGGACGCGTTGAGCGCGGCCTGTCCAGTCGGCGTGGCCGGCGCCCTGCTGACCGCCGACGGCCGCGACGAACTCAAGGCGCAGGCGCGGGCGCGCGGCTACCGGCTGCTGACCAAACCGGTCAAACCGGCTTCGCTGCGCGCATTCCTGGCGGCCCACCACCAGCCCATGCAGGCCTGAATCCAGACGCGAAGCCCGGACCGGCGTGTCGAGTGGAAGAAGCGCTCAGTCCTGCTCTTCGGGCGGCGGCATCATGCGGTCCGGATCCACCGAAAGTCGCCCGGCCATCAGCACCGCCTGGGTGCGGTTGGTGACCCCGAGCTTGCGCAGGATCGCGGTGACGTGTGCCTTGATCGTGGCTTCGGACACCCCCAGGTCGTAGGCGATCTGCTTGTTGAGGCGGCCCACGCAGAGCATCTGCAGCACGCGGAACTGCTGCGGCGTGAGCTCCCTCAAGCGCAGCGCCACTTCGTGCTCATCGCGGCCCATGGCGGGGGCTTCATGCGCCTCGACCGGCACCCAGCGCTCGCCATCGAGCACCTGCGCGATCGCCCGCCCGATGGTCTCCGAATCAGCCGACTTCGGAATGAAGCCCAGCGCGCCGTGGTCCAGCGCACGACGCATGACGCCGGGCTCCTCGCGCGCCGAAACAATGACCACCGGGAGTTGCGGATGCAGCGCGCGCAGGTGCACCAGGGCATTGAAGCCATGTGCGCCCGGCATGTTGAGGTCCATCAGCAGGAGGTCGGCGTCAGGGTGCGCCTCGACCAGCACGTACAGCGCATCGACACTGTCCGCCTCGTACAGGTTGGCCCCGGGCAGCCGCCGCCGCACCGCGCCGCGCAGGGCCTCGCGGAACAGCGGATGGTCGTCGGCGATCAGCAGGGTCGGCATGGGGCTGGCTCGAAAGGAAGGCTCCCCCCTTCGCAGGAGGGTGCCGGGGACAATCCGCTCCTGCTGTCGCAGCGGGCGCTCATTTCACCCTGCGATCTGCCACCAGCGAATCAACCACCGAAGGATCGGCAAGGGTGGAGGTATCGCCCAGCTGGTCGGGCGCGTTCTCGGCGATCTTGCGCAGGATGCGGCGCATGATCTTGCCCGAGCGCGTCTTCGGCAGGCCCGGCGCCCACTGCAGGTGATCGGGCGTGGCGATCGGCCCGATCTCCTTGCGTACCCAGGCCACCAGCTCCCTGTGCAGTTCCTCGGTCTGCGCTTCGCCGGCGACCAGGGTGACGTAGGCGTAGATACCCTGGCCCTTGAGGTCGTGCGGGAAACCCACCACCGCCGCCTCGGCCACCTTCGGATGCGACACCAGCGCGCTCTCCACTTCGGCCGTGCCGATGCGGTGGCCGCTGACGTTGATCACGTCGTCCACGCGCCCGGTGATCCAGTAGTAGCCGTCTTCGTCGCGACGGCAGCCATCACCCGTGAAATAGGTGCCGGGATAGGTGCGGAAATAGGTGTCGATGAAGCGCTGGTGGTCGCCGTACACGCTGCGCATCTGCCCGGGCCACGAATCCAGCAGTACCAGGTTGCCCTCGGCGGCGCCCTCCAGGTGCTCGCCATTGGGATCGACCAGCGCCGGCTGCACGCCGAAGAACGGCAGGCTGGCCGAACCCGGTTTCAGCGCCACCGCACCGGCCAATGGCGTGATCATGATGCCGCCGGTTTCGGTCTGCCACCAGGTGTCCACGATCGGGCAGCGGGCGTCGCCGACGACCTCGTGGTACCAGCGCCAGGCCTCGGGATTGATCGGCTCGCCCACGCTGCCC
>Ga0335395_10000932_pt1 | contig 18471 bp, 12 predicted proteins | sample MAT02_FD_205744 | JGI IMG/M metagenome (GOLD analysis project Ga0335395, IMG submission 205744) | Freshwater microbial communities from Lake Fryxell liftoff mats and glacier meltwater in Antarctica - MAT-02 (spades assembly) (version 2) ...
ACGCCAGCCTGCTGGACGCCTCGCACCTGGCCGGCTGCCGGCTGCGCCGCTACCCGCATGCCGATGCCGAGGGCGCCTTGCGCCAGCTGCGGCATGCCCCGGAGGGCGCGGCCATGTTGGCCACCGATGGAGTCTTCAGCATGGATGGCGATGTCGCCCCGCTGCGCCCGTTGTCGCTGGTGGCGCGCATGCAGCAGGCCGTGCTGTACGTGGACGACGCCCATGGCGTGGGCGTGCGTGGCCCCGAAGGTCGCGGCAGCGTGGCCGAGGCCGGCCTTGGCGTGGCCGAAGTGCCGTTGCAGCTGGCCACCCTGGGCAAGGCGCTGGGCGGAGTGGGTGCGGTGGTGGTGGGCGATGAAGCGCTGGTCCAGCACCTGGCCGAAACCGCGCGGCCGTACATCTACACCACCGCGCTGCCGCCTGCGCAGGCCGCCGCCGCGCTGGTCGCGGTGCGCCACGCGCGCCGCGACCATTGGCGTCGCGACAAGCTGCAGGGCCTGGTCGACCGGTTTCGGGTGGGTGCCAGCCGCCATGGACTGCCGCTGCTGGACTCCGATTCGCCCATCCAGCCGATCCTGTGCGGTGACGATGGCACCGCGCTGTCGCTGTCGGCGGCGCTGGAGAATGCCGGCTTCCTGGTCACCGCGATCCGTCCACCCACCGTGCCCGAAGGCAAGGCGCGCCTGCGGGTCACCCTGTCGGCGCTGCACGCGCCCGCCGAAGTGGACCAGCTGGTCGAGGCGCTGGCGAGGTCGTGGGAAGCCGTGCATCGCCTCAACGGCGCGGCTTGAGCATGCTCCATATCGAGACCACGGGCTCGGGCCCGGCGCTGGTGTTGCTGCATGGCTGGGGCCTGCACGGCGGCGTGTTCGAGCCGCTGGTGCGGCGCCTTGCGCACCGCTACCGGCTGCACCTGGTCGACCTGCCCGGGCATGGCCACAGCCGTGGAGACGGTCGTTTGCAGGACGTGGATGCGTGCATCGACGAACTGCTGCAGCGCACGCCGCAGGCAAGCTGGCTGGGCTGGTCGCTGGGCGGCCTGCTGGCGTTGCGTGCGGCCGCGGTATCGGCCCAGGTGACCTCGCTGGTGCTGGTCGCGGCCTCACCCAGCTTCGTGCGTCGCCAGAACTGGCCGCACGCGGTCGAGCCCGAGGTGTTCGAACGTTTCGCCAGCGACCTGCGCGATGACTACCCGGGCACCCTGCAGCGGTTCCTGGCCCTTGACACACTGGGCTCGGAACATGCGCGCGCCGAACTGCGCAGCTTGAAGGAGGCGCTGTATCTGCGCGGCGAGCCCTCGCCGCAGGCACTGCAGGCGGGCCTGGCGCTGCTGCACGACAGCGACCTGCGTGCCTGCCTGGGGCAGTTGGCCCGGCCGAGCCTGTGGATCTCCGGCCGTCGCGACCGGCTGGTGCCGGCGGCGGCGATGGCGACTGCCGCGGCACTGAGCGGTGGTGAGCATGTCGACATCGCCGGTGCAGGGCATGCGCCGTTCCTCGGCCATGCCGACCAGGTGGCCGCGGCCATTGCCGGTTTCCACGCTGGCCTGGCAACCGCGCAAGCGCTGCGCGCATGAGCGGGGAGTTCGACCACCGCCACATCCGCCGCGCGTTCTCGCGCTCGGCGGCCGGCTACGACGCGGCCGCCGCCCTGCAGCGCGAGGTGCAGAAGCGCCTGCTCGAGTCGCTGGACGACTTCGCGGTGAAGCCCGACGCGCACGCACGCACCGATCCGCAGCGGATCCTCGACGTGGGTAGCGGCACCGGTCATGCGGCCGCGGCATTGCGCAAGCGCTGGCCCCGCGCGCAGGTGCTGGCGCTGGACCTGGCCCTGCCGATGCTGCACCAGTCGCGCAAGCAGGCAGGCTGGTGGAAACCGTTCGCGCGGGTGTGCGCCGACGCGCGCGCGCTGCCGCTGGCCGAGCAAAGCGTGGATGTCCTGTTCAGCAACCTGTGCCTGCAATGGGTCGAGGACCTGCCGGCGGTGTTCGCCGGTTTCCGGCGGGTGCTGCGCCCGGGCGGCCTGCTGCTGTGCTCCAGCTTCGGGCCCGAGACCCTGGTCGAGCTGCGCGATGCCTTTGCCCAGGCCGACGATGCCCCGCACGTCAGCCGCTTTGCGCCGATGAGCCAGTTCGCCGATGCGCTGGTGGCCGCCGGGTTCCAGGATCCGGTGCTGGACCGCGACCGCTTCAACCTGACCTATGCCGACCTGCCTGCGCTGATGCGCGAACTGCGCGCGATGGGCGCGACCAACGCACTGCAGGGCCGGCGCCACACCCTGACCGGCCGCCGGCGCTTTGCTGCCGCAAGCGCTGCCTACGACACACTGCGCGATGCCGACGGACGCCTGCCCAGCACATGGGAAGTGATCTATGCACATGCCTGGGCACCGCCGGCGGGTGCGCCGGTCCGCTACGGTGGCGGCGACCTGGCCGCGGTGCCCGTGGCCGGCATCCCGATCCGTCGCCGACGCTGACCGGCGCAGCGCGACCCCCATGCTCCTGCGAGGCCATCCTGCTTCAGTCGCTCTGCACCACCAGGTCGCGATGGAAGAAGTACACCTCCTGCAACAGGAAGCGCCAGCGCGTTCCGAAGCTGCGGAAGCGGGTGGTGGGGGTGGGTGAGCCTACGGCCTGGATATGCAGTTCGCGCGCCAGGCGCAGGGCGCGGGCCATGTGCAGCGGATCGCTGACGATGATCGCCCGGTGCAGGTCGTGCTGGAGCATCAGCTCGCGCGCCTGCTCCAGGTTCTGGCGGGTGGTGCGCGAGCGGGTTTCGATCAGGATGGCTTGCTCGGCCACGTCGTGGCGCAAGGCGTAGCGGCGCGCAACCTGCGACTCGGAGAAGCGCGCGCCGTCCCCATAGCCACCGGTGAACAGGATGCGCGGGGCCAGCCCGCGCCGGTGCAGTTCGATGCCGTGGCGGATGCGTTCCTGGAATACCGGTGAGGGACGCGCATCGTAGGCCGCGGCGCCCAGCACGATCACCACGTCGGCCGGCGTGGCCCCGTCGCGCTCGCCCACCCAATGAATGTAACCGGCAACCAGCAGCAACCAGGCCAGCAGCAACAGCAGCAGCCGCCACGTCCAGCGCGGCAGGCCGGCGCGCTTGCGCTTGCGCCGCCTCACCCGACCGCCCAGGGCAATGCGTCGATATCCACGTTGCCGCCCGACAGCACGATGCCTACCCGCTGTCCACGGAAACCATCGGGCCGGGCCAACACCGCGGCCAGCGCGATCGCGGCAGATGGCTCCACCACCTGCTTGGTGACTTGCCACAGCAGACGCATCGCCGCCACGGTGGCGGCGTCATCGACCGTCACCACCTCGGCGCCGGCGGCCCTGAGGATGGCGAAGTTGACTTCGCCCAGGGTGCCGCGCAGACCATCGCACACGGTGTCCGGGACGAACTCGACCAGGCGCTGGCCGGCCGCCAGCGAGCGCGCGGTGTCGGCCGCGCCGACTGGTTCGGCCAGCACCAGGCGGCAGCCAGGTGCCGCGCCGGCCAAGGCGATCGCGGTGCCGGCGGCCAGCCCGCCCCCACCCACCGGTACCACCACCGTGTCGAACGGACCATGGCTGTTGCACAGTTCCAGCACGGCGGTGCCTTGCCCCGCGATCACCCGGGGGTCCGTGTAGGGATGCACCATCACCGCACCGGTCTCCCGCTCGAGAGCTGCACACGCCTGCTCGCGCGCGGCGATGTTGGCCTCGCACCCGTGCAGAACCGCACCCTGGCGCTGGATCGAGGCGACCTTGGCTGCAACCGCGCCATGCGGTACCACCACGTGGCAAGCGATGCCGCGGGTACGTGCGGCCAGCGCCAGCGCAGCGCCATGGTTGCCCGAGGAATGGGTGACCACGCCGCGCGTGGCCTGCTGCGCATCCAGCGCCCACACCGCGTTGCACGCGCCGCGGAACTTGAACGCGCCCACCCGCTGCAGATGCTCGGCCTTGAACGACAGCTGCGCGCCGGCCAGCTCATCCAGCACACGCGATTGCAGCACGGGGGTCACCAGCGCATGCGCTGCAATCCGCGCCGCGGCGGCCAGCACGTGGTTGAAGTCAGGAAAATGAGTGGGCATGCACGAAGGTTAACGCAGCAGGCGGGGCATGCAGGATGGGGCCAGGGCCGGGGCCATGGCCAGCCGCCCGCACGGTCGAGTTAAGCACTGATTCAATGCCAGAGGCCGATGCTGCAGGGGTCCAGGCCGGTTTCCTCACAGGGGAGCGCCATGAAAATCAAACTGCTTGCAACGCTGTTCGCGACCACCCTGCTGGGGGGTTGCGCCACCTATGACTACACCAGCGGCAGCGCGCCGGGTGGCTATTACCACGGTCGTCCGTCAGTCGAGTATTACGGCCCATATGGCGGAGGTTATGGGTACGGCCCCGGCTACGGCTACGGCCCGGCGCTGGGCGGCTACGGCAGCTATGGTTACGGCCGCGGCGCACGTCATTACGGCGGGAGCTACTTCGGCTCCTACGGCGGTTACTACCGGCATCCCTACCGGCCCTACCCTCCATCCGGATACCCGCGTCCACCGCGGCCCGACCATGATGGCCGGCCCGCACAGGGCGATCGCCCGCCGCCCTGGCGTGCGCCCGACGGGCGCTACCTGGAGACCGGCGAGGTGATGATTCCCCCCAACGCGGGCGGCACCCCTAAGGCTTCGGGACAGCCGGCTTGGCGCAACCCGGGTGGGCAACAGGCAGGGGCCCCGCGGCAGATGGGGACACCGGCACCCCCGAGGGCCGAGCAGGCCCGCCCCTCCGCACCGCGCCAGATGGAGCGCGCACCACAACCGCGAAGCTCGCACATGGAGAATGGGGAGCGCATCGCCGAGCCCTAGTTGATTCAGTCAGGTGAACGCCGCACTCTAGGGCGCGCATGACCGCATGCGTCGGTAACTGACGTGAATGGAAGTGCGCGCCTCCATGCCGACGTCCGGCAGGATCCTCTGGATCCCCCCTGTTCCAGCCCTGCCGGACGTCGGCACCCAGGAAGTCGCGGAATCGGCCTGGCTAGCAAGCCCGGGCCGACCGGACCAGCCCCCAGCCAATAAAAAGGGCCGGCAGTCCCCCGACTACCGGCCCCGGCTCCCCGCTGTGCACGGCCTTTGCGTTTCCTTGCGGAATCCGGTTCGGCCTGCGCCCCTGGTCGCTGTCACGACGGGTGCCCATGGAGTAAAGCATGGAGCGTGCCAATCGCGCAGGCAGCTCTCCCCCCGCGCACGCCATGCCCCACGTGCCCGACGGAATGAGAAACTAGTCGCATGAGCCAGAGCCCCACTGCCTGCCCGCCCGGTTTCGAGGTCATCGTCGTCGGTGGCGGCCATGCCGGCACCGAGGCCGCGCTGGCTGCGGCGCGCAGCGGCTCACGCACCCTGCTGCTCACCCACAACATCGACACCATCGGGGTGATGAGCTGCAATCCGGCCATCGGCGGGATCGGCAAGGGCCACCTGGTCAAGGAAATCGATGCGCTGGGCGGGGCCATGGCCCGGGCCGCCGACCAGGCCGGGATCCAGTGGCGCACCCTCAATGCCTCCAAGGGACCGGCAGTGCGGGCCACGCGCTGCCAGGCCGATCGCGCGCTGTACCGCGCCGCGATCCGGCGCATGGTCGAAGCGCAGCCCAACCTGACCCTGTTCCAGGCAGCGGTCGATGACCTGGTGATTGCCGCCGACCACGTGACCGGGGTGGTCACCCAGGCCGGATTGCGGTTCGACGCGCCCGCCGTGGTGCTGACCGCCGGCACCTTCCTGGGCGGACGCATCCATGTGGGTGAAACCCAGTATCCCGGCGGGCGCGCCGGCGACCCGCCCGCCACCACCCTGGCCCGGCGCCTGCGCGAAGGTCCGTTCAAGGTGGACCGGCTCAAGACCGGCACCCCGCCGCGCATCGACGGACGCAGCCTGGACTACTCGGTGATGCAGGAGCAGCCCGGCGACGACCCAAGGCCGGTGATGTCCTACCTGGGAGACGTGGCGCAGCATCCGCGCCAGGTGTCGTGCTGGATCACCCAAACCAGCGAGCGCACCCACCAGATCATCCGCGAGGCGCTGCACCGCTCGCCGCTGTACAGCGGCCAGATCGAAGGCGTGGGCCCGCGGTATTGCCCCTCGATCGAGGACAAGGTGGTGCGCTTCGCCGACAAGGCCTCGCACCAGATCTTCATCGAGCCCGAAGGCCTGGAAGTCACCGAGGTCTATCCCAACGGCATTTCCACGTCGCTGCCCTACGAGGTGCAACTGGCGCTGGTGCGCAGCATCGACGGCATGCACGCCGCGCACATCACCCGCCCCGGCTATGCGATCGAATACGACTTCCTGGACCCGCGCGGGCTCGAGTCATCGTTGCAGACCAAGGCGGTGGCCGGGCTGTTCTTCGCCGGACAGATCAACGGCACTACCGGCTACGAGGAGGCGGCCGCGCAGGGACTGGTGGCAGGGCTCAACGCGGCGCGCAGCGTGCGCGGCGAGGTGGCCTGGTCGCCCCGCCGCGATCAGGCCTACATCGGCGTGCTGATCGACGACCTGGTCACCCACGGAACCGCCGAGCCCTACCGCATGTTCACCAGCCGCGCCGAGTACCGGCTGCAGCTGCGCGAGGACAATGCCGATGCACGCCTGACCGAGCTGGGTCGCGGCATGGGCCTGGTGGACGAGGCGCGCTGGCGCCGCTTTGAGGCCAAGCGCGAAGCGGTTGCCGCCGAGCGCTCGCGCCTGGCTGCGCTGTGGGCGACGCCGGCCAATGCGCTGGGCCGCGAGCTGATGGACACCCTGGGGGTGAGCGTGAGCCGCGAGACCAGCGTGCTGGACCTGGTCAAGCGTCCCGAACTGGACTATGCCCGGCTGATGCGCCTGCCATCGGTCGGCCCGGGCGTGGCCGACGTGCAGGTGGGTGAGCAGGTCGAGATCGGGACCAAGTACGCCGGTTACCTGGATCGCCAGCGGGTGGAGATCGACCGCCAGCAACGCAACGAGGGCACCGTGATCGACCCGTCGTTCGACTATGCCCGGGTCAATGGCCTGTCCTTCGAAGTGCGGCAGAAGCTCCAACAGGTGCGGCCGCAGACCGTGGGCCAGGCCCAGCGCATCCCCGGCATGACCCCGGCGGCGATCTCGCTGCTGCTGGTGCACCTGGCGCGTGCGCGCCGCAGCCAGGTGGCGTGACCGCGGCCGGCGGCTGGCCGGTTACTCCTTTTCCAGGCGCCAGTTGAGCGAGCCGCGGGTCTCCACGGTGCTCGATTCCAGTTCCAGGTCGAAGCCCCGGCGCAGCAGGTAGCGCAGGGTGAGCGCGGAGCCACCGCCGACGATCGAAACGCCGTAGCTGACGTACAGCCGCGGCGACAGGTACTTGCCCACCCCGAACACCGAACCACCCAGGGTGCGCGACTCGAGTACCCCGGCATCGTCCAAGCCGATCTGCGCGCCGAGTTGCGAGGCGAGCAGGCCGGCGCCGGCGGTGAGCGCGGTGGAGGCGGCGTTGATCTGCTGGCTCTCGCCGGTGCTGGCGGTAGTCAGTGGGCGCCCCAGCACCAGGTAGGCCAGGGCCTCGGACTCAGGCAGCGACGGGGTGGACCAGATGGTGGCCAAGGGCTGCCCGGCGCGACCGGTGACGTCGATGCCGGCGGTCACCCCGGCGCTGACCACTTCGCGCTCGGCGCGGATGTTGATGCGCGGATCGCCCACCGGGTTGCCGCTCCAGGTCAACTCGCCGCGGGTGATGCGCAGGTCCTGGCCGTAGGCGGTGTACTCGCCTTCCACGTCCAGCCGCCCGGTGGCCACCATCTCCTGGCCCGGGCGCGAACGCACCCGCAAGGTGCCGGCCAGCATGCCTTCCAGGCCGTAGCCGCGCAGCACCACCGCATCCCCCAGGGTGATCGCCAGTTCCAGGTCCAGCACCGAGCCGGGCGCTTCCTCCGGGTCCACCGGGTCCAGCACCACCACGTCCTCGGACACCGACACCCCGCGGTCGAAACGCTCCACGTCGATGGTGGCCGTGGGCACCACCACCCGGCCGCGCACCTGCAGGGTGTTGTCGGCCAACTGCACCTGGATGTCCGGGGCGGCGATTGCACGCAGTTCGGGCGTGTCGGCGACCAGGAAATCCTCGCCGCGGATATTGAAGCGCAGCGGTGAGTCACCGCCTCGCCAGTCCAGGCTGCCGTCGATCTGCAGGCGGCCGTTGCCGCGGGCGGTTGTCGCGCCGCCGCCAGTGGACGAGCGCGACCCCATGCTGCCGCTGATCCGCGCGCTGCCGTCGGCCAGCGCATCCAGGGTGGCGCGGCCATCGACCAGGTCGATGCCCAACGAAGGCAGCTCGCCGCTGAACTCGCTCAGCTGCGCCTCGCCGCTGAGCGCGGGCTGGGCGCGCGTGCCGGCCAGCCCGATATGCCCGGCCAGCACCCCGCTCGGATTCACCAGGTCGGGCGAGAACAGCTCCAGCCAGAACAGGCGCGAATTGTGGAAGTAAAGGTCGCCCCGCAACGGCGCGAAGTCCGCCCAGCCGGTGGAGAAGGTTGCGTCGATGTAGCCATTGCCCTTGAAACCCGTGCCCAGGCGGCCCTCGATGCTGCTTGGGTCGAACACTACGTCGAAGGTGAAGTTGTCGTAGCCGATGATCTCGGTGCGCGCATTGGGGCCCAGGCGCAGGCCGCCCTCCAGCGAGGCCAGGCGGATTTGCCCCTGCCAGGCATTGCCGGCCGGGCGGAAGTTCGCGTCCAGCGCCACCTCTCCGCGCAGCTGCAGCGGGCGGCCGCCGCTGGGCGGCAGCCACGGCTCTACCAGGGTCAGCGGCAGGGCGTCGGCGTTGATCACCACGCCCTCGCGCGGCCAGTCGGCGCTGGCGCACAGGGCACCGCCTCCCGACGGCGCCAGGCAGGCCTGGCTCAGGGTCCATCTGGCGCCGGACTGGGAGAAGCTGGCGGGCTCGCGCAGGGTCCAGTCGGCGCCGCGCTCAGGCACCAGCCGCAGGGTGTCCAGCGTTCCGCGCCAGTTGGCGCCACTGCGCTGGGCGGTGCCCGACAGCGCAAGCGAGCCCATCGCATTGCCGGCCTCGGCCTCCAGCTGCAGGTCTTCGACCGCGCCGCGTGCGTCCACGCGCAGGTTGTCCAGCACCATGCCGGCGGTGACCGCAGTGCCGCGCAGCGCGAGCCGCCCGCCCTGGCCGCGCCACGGCAACTGGCCCACCAGCGTCAGTGAGTCGGCCGCGTAGCCGTTCCAGGAAAGTCCCGTGCCCGCCAGATCCGCCTGCACGTCGGGCGCGTTGCGTGGCCCGCTCAACGAGAGCGTGCCGGCCAGGCTGCCACTGGCATCGGGCAGCAGGTCATCCAGTCGCAGCGGGCGCAGCTCGGCGTCGATGTCCAGGCGCGCGCCGACGCTGCCCGAGGCGGTGACCCGGCTCTGGCCTAGGCTCAGGGCCAGCTCGCCACTGCCGTTGTCGCCATCCAGGGCAAGGCGAGCGCGACCGTCCAGCGGACGCCCGCGCAACTTGCCGCCGAGCTCGGGTACATCGAGGCTGGCCTGGTAGCCGCCGGTCTCACGGGCCTCACCCTGCGAGGCCAACTGGCCGGACACGTTGCCGTCCCAGCCGGCCAGGAAATAGCCGGGGTCGAATCCGCGCAGTTGCGCGTCAAGGTCCCAGCGCAGGCGCGGCGCCCAGCCGATTTCGCCACCGACATCCAGGGTGCCGGTGGGCATGGACGCGGTCAGCTGCTCCAGGCGCATGCGTTCGGCATCGCCGCGGCCATCGAACTCCACCACGGCCTGCTCGCCGTCGCGGGCCAGGGTGGCGGTACCGATCGCGGCCCAGGCGGCCAGGCGTCCGGCGAAGCCGAAGTCGGCGTCGGCGCCGATCGCAGCCTCGTCCTGGCCCCAGCGCAAGCCGCGTGCATTGACCGCGAAGCGGAACGAAGGGTCGCCGGGATCGCTGAAATCGGCACGCCCGCGCAGCGTCGCCAGGCCTTCGAACACGCGCACCGCCAGCGGTTCCACGGTGAGTACTTCGTCGGCGATGCTGATGGTGGAGGGCTCCAGCACCGCCACCATCTCGCCCTGGCGCACCGAGCCCTGCAGGCGTGTGGTGCCGCTGCTGCCGGTGGCGCGCAGGTCGAAGCCCAAAGGGGTGGCAGGCGCGGTGCCAAGGCCGAGCAGCGACAGGTCCAGCGCTTCGCTCACCGCGCTGAAGTCCCACTCCGGGTCCTGCGCGCCGCGTACCTGTGCGTTGATGCGCAGCGGCGCCGGCGCGCTGCCGCCCACTCCCACGTCCATCGCCTGGCGGTTGCCGCGGGCCAGCAGGCCGATGCGCGCCGGGGTGGCGCCGCGTGCCGCCGGGAACACTGCAGTGGCGAGCAGGTCGGTGCGGTAGTCCTCGCGCGGGGCGTAGCTGCCCCGGACCTGGAACCGGCCCAGGTCACTGTCCACGTCCAGGCGCCCGGTCTCGAAGTAGCCATCGCCCAGGTCGATGTCGCCGCTGGCCTGGCGTATGTCGATCAATGTCTCGCCGTCCTGGCGGACGAGGAAGCCGTCCAGCCTCAGCACGTCGGCCTGGATGTCCAGCGGTACTTCGATCTGCGGCAGCGAGTCGGGCCAGCTGGGCAGGCTGAAGGGCTCCTCGCTGCTGGCCAGGTCCAGGATGGCGTCCTCCACCTCCAGCGAGTCCAGGTACAGGCGCTTGCCCAGCAGCGGCCGCAGGTCCGGTTCCAGGTGCACGCGCCGGGCCTGGAAGCGCAGGTCGCCGAACTGGAAGTCCACGCCATGCAGGGTCAGCGGGCCGGCTACCGGCCCTTCCGCCCGCTCCCAGGTGAAGGTCGATCCTGCCGGCAGGCGCGCCTGGATCTGGGCCAGCAGCAGGTCGCGCCCGGCCACGGTCTGCAGCAGCCAGTACAGCAGCACCAGCACCAGCACCACCAGCGCAGCGGTGGCGGCGCCGGTCCAGCGCCAGAAGCGCTTGCGCCGGTAGAAGCGGCGGCGTGGCGCTGGCGGCGGAGGGGGCGTGGCGGGCGCAGGCTGGTTCAGAAGTCGGCCCCGATGTTGAGGTAGAGCTGGAAGCTCGAATCCGGATCGTCCAGGCCACGGGCAACGTCCACCCGCACCGGCCCCACCGGCGAGCGCCAGCGCAGGCCCACGCCCACGCCGGTGCGGAAGTCGGAGTCTTCGTCGAACGCGCTGCCGGTATCCACGAACACCGCCCCGCCCCAGCGGCTGCCGCGCAGGTAGCGCTCGTATTCCACGCTGCCGGTGAGCACGTTCTTGGCACCCAGGGCAAAACGGTTGGGCAGCCGTGGGCCGACCTCGCGGAAGGCATAGCCGCGCACGCTGCGATCGCCGCCAGCGAAGAAGCGCAGGCTGGGTGGCAGCGACACCAGCGCACTGGTCGAGGTGGCACCGACCTCGCCGCGTACCAGCAGGCGACTGTCCTCGCCGATGCCGCGGTACCAGCGCACCACCGTTCGCATCTGCGCGAAGCTGGCATCGGAGCCTGCGCCCTCCACGCCGCCGCGCAGGGCGACCGAACCACTGAACCCGGCGCGTGGGAATACCCGGTCGTCCACGCTCACGTACTGGGCAGTCAGCTGCGGATAGGTGAGGGTGGAGTACTGGTAGATGGTGGCGCCGGCCCGGTCGATCTCGTCATAGCTCCAGCGCTCGCGGACCGCATGCAGCGAGGCGATACCGGTCCACTGCTCGCTGAACTCGCCACTGCGGCTGGCGATCAGTTCCAGTCGCCGGGTGTCGATGTACTCGGTCTGCTCGTCATAGCCGCGCAGCGCCGCCGCATACCAGCCGTCCAGCCAGCGGAAGGCGGGGATCCGGTACTGGGTGAGCAGGCTCTTGCGGTTCTGCGCATAGTCCAGCTGCGCCGACAGCTTGTGCCCGCGGGCATTGACGAAGCGCCGCTCCAGCCCCAGGCGCACGCCCGCGCCGCTCTCGGTGCCATAGCTCACGCCGGTGGTGTACACGTCGCGGTTGGCCAGGGTCAGGTTGACCGCGATCGGCACCTGGCCGTTGACCGCATCGACCACGCGCGGCTGCACGTCGATGGCTGAGAAGTAGTCCAGCCGGACCAGCGATTCGCGCAGCCGGTCCAGGCGGCCCTGGTGGAAGTAGCTGCCTTCCTCCCAGTACACCAGCTGGTCGAGCAGGCCGGTGCGGAAGTAATCCTGGTGGAACAGGGTCGGGCCCATGTCGTAGCGGATGCCGCTGGCCCAGGCCAGGGTGATGTCGGCGGCGCGCTCGGCGCGGGTCACCTCGACCCGGCGGAAGGTGAAGTCGGCATCGAAATAGCCGCGCTCCAGCAGGCGCCGCACGATGCGCAGCTTGCTGGCTTCGTACAGGCTGTGGTCGAACACCTGGCCCGGCCGCGGGCTGAACGCGTCCAGGTCCTCTTCCAGGTAGAAGTCCTGGCCGCCCTCGCCCTCGATCTGCAGGTCGGCTTCGCGCACCCGCACCGGCTCGCCCTTGGCCACGGTAATGACCACGGTCAGGCGCTCGTCCTCGCCGCCGCGCCGCGGGGCGTCGACGCTGATGGTGGGGTCGTAGTAACCGAAGGGTTCCAGCGCCTGGCGGGTCTCCGATGGCACCTGGCCCAGCAGGTACTCCAGCCGCGATTCACTCAGGCGCCGGCGCAGCTGGTCGTCCAATGACAGGCCCACGCGGATGTTGTCGATCATCAGCGCTTCGTCGTCGTCGTCCTCGTCCAGCCCGCGCACCTCCACCCGGTCGATGGTGACGGACGCCTGCGCAAGGCCCGCCAAGCACAACAGGACCGCCGCCAGCGCGGTTTGGGGGAAGGGTCGCATCGACTCAGGATACCGGCTGGGCCTGCCCCAACGGGTTAACGGGAAATGAGGAGCGCGCATGGGCGCGGCCACGCAGCACGGTCAGCCCGACAGGTGTTCGATCGCCGCCACGGCCCCGAACCGGTCGGCCAGCCGCTTGAGCAGGGCCAGGCGATTGCCGCGCACTGCCGGGTCGTCCACGTTGACCATGACCGAATCGAAGAACGCATCCACCTGCGGCCGCAGCAGTGCCAGACCCGACAGGACTGCGACGTAGTCGTGCCCATCCAGCGCGGCGCTGGTATCGTCGATGGCCGCCTCGACCGCCTGGTTCAGCGCGATTTCGGCCGGGTCGGAGAGCAGGGCGCTGTCGACCGAACCGGGGATCGGGGCGTCGGCCTTCTTCAGGATGTTGTTGATGCGCTTGTTGGCCGCGGCCAGGGCTTCGGCTTCCGGCAGCGCGGCGAACTGGCCGATGGCGTCGAGGCGGGTGTCGAAATCATGGAGGGACTCCGGGCGCAATTCGGCCACCGCATTGAAGTGCGAGGCCGGTACGCCCTTGTCGGCATAGTAGCTGCGCAGGCGGTCGAGGACGAAGTCGTGGAGCTCGATCACGTCCGCGTCAACCGCGCGCCCCAATGGCGTTTGCTTGGTGGCTATGGCCAGTGGACCGCCGCCGATTCTCTGCCTGTCCTTCTTCGCCGACGCCATTGCCGCTTCGAGCATAACGACAAGATCAAGCTCGAAAGCCGATTCGATCACCGTTCGCGCCAACCCCAGCGCATTACGCCGCAACGCGAACGGATCCTTGTTGCCCGTCGGTTTCAAGCCGGCTGCGAAGCCTCCCGCCAGAGTGTCCAGCCGTTCTGCAACCGCCAGCACCTTGCCCAGCTTTGAAAACGCGATGTCATCGCCCGCGAATCGCGGCTGGTAGCTTTCATCAATTGCCATGGCGATCTCGTCCGGCTCGCCGGCGGCCAAGGCGTAGTGCCTGCCGGCAATGCCCTGCAGTTCCGGAAACTCGTTGACCATGCGTGATTGCAGATCGTTCTTCGACAACTCTGCGGCGCGGCGCGCCAGCGCAGGATCGGCGCCGGTCTCGCGCGCGATCAATTCGGCCAGCGCAGCCACCCGCGCCACCTTGTCGGCGACCGAACCCAGCTTGGCCTGGTAGGTAACCGAGTGCAGCCCCGCGCCCATCGATTCCAGCCCCTGCTCCAGGTCCTGGTCGAAGAAGAACTTGGCATCGGCGAAACGCGGCCGGATCACCCGCTCGTAGCCCTTGCGCACTTCGCCCACGTCTTGCGAGTCGATGTTGGCGATGCCGACGAAGTGTTCGGTAAGCCTGCCGCCCAGCAAATGCTCAATGAGGCTGCCGGCGTCGCGGTCCAGCACCGGGAAGAATTTCTGGTTGGCTTCCATGGTGGCGATCAGCGCTTCCTGCGGCACGGCCAGGAACTCCGGCTCGAACCCGCACAGCACCGCCGCCGGCCACTCGACCAGGCAGTTGACCTGCTCCAGGTTGTCGGCGGTGATGCGCGCCACGCCACCAGCCTGCGCTGCGGCGGCCTGCACCTGGGCCTCGATGCGCGCGCGGCGCTCGTCCGCATCCACCAGCACGTGCGCGGCGCGCAGCGCGTCCACGTAGTCGCCCGGCGCTCCGATCCACACCGGCTTGGCATGCTCGAAGCGATGGCCCCGGCTCATGCGGTCGCTGCGCACGCCCAGCACCGTGGCCTCGACCACGTCCGCGCCCAGCAGCAGCACCAGCCAGTGCACCGGCCGCGCGAACGCGTGCTCATGCGCGCCCCAGCGCATCGGCCTGGGGATCGGCATCGCCGCCAGGGCTTCGGTGAGGACCTCCGGCAGCAGCTCGACCGTGCGCGCGCCCGGGGTCACCGATCGGTACACGAAGCGCTCGCCCTTGGCATCGGTGCTGCGCTGCAGCTGGGTCCACTCGGCCCCGGCCTTGGCAGCGAACCCCTGCAGTGCGCGGGTGGGCTGGCCTTCGCCATCCAACGCGATGTTGAGGTACGGCCCCAGCACCTCGGAGGCCTGCTCGGGCTGCTCCACGGCCACCGCAGGCAACAGCACGGCCAGCCGGCGCGGGGTATACAGCGGCTTGGCACCTTCGCGATCCAGCGCAATGCCGCGCTTGTCCAGCGCCGCCAGTACGCCATCGAACAGGGCCTGGGCCAGGCCTGGCAATGCCTTGACCGGCAGCTCTTCGGTACCCAGTTCGATCAGTAGGGGTTGGGTGTTCATGCCAGGCCCTCGCTGGTTACGCCTGGCGGGTTGGCCGCAGGCTCCTGCGCGCGCAAGCCCGGGAAACCCAGCTTCTCGCGCTGGGCGAGATAAGCTTCTGCCACGGCCTGGGCAATGCGGCGCACGCGCAGGATGTAGCGCTGGCGCTCGGTCACCGAGATCGCGCGGCGCGCGTCCAGCAGGTTGAAGGCGTGCGAAGCCTTGCACACCTGCTCGTAGGCCGGCAGTGGCAGGCCGGCTTCGACCAGCTTCACCGACTCGGCCTCGCACGCATCGAAGCGGTGCAACAGTTCGGCCACGTCGGCGTGCTCGAAGTTGTAGGTGCTCTGCTCCACTTCGTTCTGGTGGTAGACATCGCCATAGGTGACCACGCCCTGCGGGCCGCGCGTCCACACCAGGTCGTACACGTTGTCCACGTCCTGCAGGACCATGCACAGCCGTTCCAGGCCGTAGGTGATCTCGCCCAGCACCGGCCGGCATTCCAGCCCGCCGGCCTGCTGGAAATAGGTGAACTGGGTGACTTCCATGCCGTTCAACCACACCTCCCAGCCCAGGCCCCAGGCGCCCAGGGTGGGTGACTCCCAGTTGTCCTCGACAAAGCGCAGGTCGTGCACCCGCGGATCGATGCCCAGCGCCTTGAGCGAATCCAGGTACAGCTCCTGGATATCGTCCGGGTTGGGTTTCATCACCACTTGGTACTGGTAGTAGCGCTGCAGGCGGTTGGGGTTCTCACCGTAGCGGCCATCGGTGGGGCGGCGGCAGGGCTGCACGTAGGCCGCGTTCCATGGCTCCGGGCCCAGCGAGCGCAGGAACGTGGCCGGATGGAAGGTGCCCGCGCCCACTTCCAGGTCCAGCGGTTGCACCAGCACGCAGCCCCGCGCGCCCCAGAAATCGTTGAGCGTCTGGATCAGCCCCTGGAAAGTTGGCGGGGAGCTCAGCGTGGTGGTCATCGGCTTACGCTGCACTGCGGAAAAGCGGGCTAGTATACGGCGCAACCCACGCAGACCCCTCGTTTCCGCCCTTGAACGCAGCTTCCACGGCCCCTTTCCTGATCCTCGAAACCGGCCAGCCGGTGGCCTCGATGCGGCGCCACGGGCGCTTTTCGCACTGGATCCGGGTGGCAGCCGGGCTGGGCGCCGACCAGGCGGTGGTGGCCAACGTGGAGCAGGGCGAACCACTGCCACGGCGCGAGGGCTTTGCCGGGGTCATCGTCAGCGGTTCGGCCGCCTTGGTGACCGAGCGCGCCGACTGGAGCGAGCAGTCCGCGCGCTGGTTGCGTGACGCCGCGCACGAGGGGCTGCCGCTGCTGGGCATCTGCTACGGCCACCAGTTGCTGGCCCACGCCCTGGGCGGCGAAGTGGGCGACAACCCGGTGGGACGCGAATCCGGGACCATCGAGGTGGAGCTGGATGCCGGCGCCGGCGACGATCCGCTGTTCAAGCGCATGCCGGCGCGCTTCAGTGCGCATGCCTCGCATGTGCAGACGGTGACCCGGCTGCCGCCCCAGGCGGTTCTGCTGGCGCGCTCGGGGCGCGACCGGTGCCAGGCGTTCCGCTGGGGCGAACGGGCCTGGGGGGTGCAGTTCCATCCCGAGTTCGCCGCCCACCACATGCGCGGCTACGTCGCCGCGCGCCGCCAGGCCTTGCTGGACGAAGGCCAGTGCCCGCGCACGATCGAGCGCGAGGTGACGGCTGCGCCACAGGCGCGCAAACTGTTGCGTCACTTCGTCGGTCACGCGCGCGCCAACCCTGCGCGCCGTCGCCCTGTGCAAGGAACCGGATAGCGGATGTCGAACATCAACAAGGTGGAGGCCAGCGCCGGTGCGGCATGGCTGGTCGGTGGATTCACGCTGCTGCGGCAGGCCCCGCTGGGCCTGGGCACGCTGGGGCTTATCTGGGGCCTGCTGTCGCTGCTGGTGATCCAGGCCATGGCGGTGCAGCCCACCGTGGGGCTGCTGCTGCAGCTGGCGCTGGCGATCTGCGGGCCGCTGCTGTTCGCCGGCATGGTGTACGCCGTGCACGAAGTGGACCAGGGTCGCCAGGCCGTGCCCGCCCACCTGCTGCAGGCCTTGCAGGACCAGCGCGCGCCGCGCGTGCTGGCCACGTTGTTGCCGCAGATCGCGGCGGTGCTGGGCCTGGGCATCCTGCTGCTGGTGATGATCGGCCCCAGCCAGCTGCAGCAGGTGCTGGAGGTGTCCCAGGAACTGCAGCGAACCGCCCAGGCCGGCGGCCAGCCGGACCCGGACCTGGTACGCAGCCTGCCGGTGGGACGCATGTTCCTGTGGTTCCTGCTGTTGCTGGCGGCGCTGCTGGCGGTCAGCCTGTTCACCTTCGTGGCGGTGCCGGCGATCATGCTGGGCGGCCGCGGTGGGCTGGAGGCACTGCGCGACAGTTTCCGCGCCTGCGTGCGCAACCTGGGCGCGATGGCGGTGTTCTACGTGCTGTTGCTGATCGCGCTGCTGGCACTCAGTTTCGCGGTGCAACTGGTGGGGGTGACGGTGCAGCTGCTGGCCGGCCCCACCGCCGGCATGTGGGTGGCCAACCTGCTGCTGATGTCGGTGCTGATGCCGGTACTGGCCGGCTCGGTGTACCACGCCTGGCAGCAGATGTTGGGCGGGACGGCGCCATCGTCATCGGCGCCCGCCCACACCCACCTGGAAGCGTAGGAGCGGCCCATGGCCGCGATGCTCTTCGCACAGGTCTTGTCAAGCTTGATCGGGGGCACGGTGCCAACTGCGCCCCACGCCAAAAGCACCGCGCCAAGAGCATCGCGCCAAGAGCATCGCGCCCATGGGGCGCTCCTACGGCGTCTTTTGCTTGCGCGACACCATGCTGGCGGCCACGATCCCGGCTTCGTACAGCAGGCACATCGGGATCGCGAGCATCAGCTGCGAGACCACGTCGGGCGGGGTGATCAGCGCCGCCAGCACGAACATTCCCACGATCGCGTAACCGCGGCCTTCGCGCAGCTGGGCCGGGGTGACCCAGCCCATCAGCACCAGGATCACCAGCGCCACCGGCAGCTCGAAGCTCAGCCCGAAGGCCATGAAAATCACCAGCACGAAATCAAGGTAGGCGTTGATGTCGGTCATCATGGTCACGCCATCGGGGGTGACGCTGGTGAGGAAGCCGAACACCGCCGGCAGCACCACGAAGAACGCGAACGCGCAGCCGATGTAGAACAGCAGCACGGCCGATACCAGCAGCGGCATGGCCAGGCGCTGCTCGCGCCGGTACAGGCCCGGCGCCACGAATGCCCAGGCCTGGTAGAGCAGCCAGGGCATGGCCACCAGCACCGCCACGAAGAAGGCCAGCTTGAGCGGCGCGAAGAATGGCGAGGCCACCTCCACCGCGATCAGTTGCGCGCCTTCGGGCAGCTTGGCCAGCAGCGGGGCCGCGAACCAGGCGTAGATCTTGTTGGC
>Ga0335395_10000934_pt1 | contig 18462 bp, 18 predicted proteins | sample MAT02_FD_205744 | JGI IMG/M metagenome (GOLD analysis project Ga0335395, IMG submission 205744) | Freshwater microbial communities from Lake Fryxell liftoff mats and glacier meltwater in Antarctica - MAT-02 (spades assembly) (version 2) ...
CGGCCATCGCGATGATCAGGGATTTGAGCCAGGGCACAAACGGCAGGCCGCCAACGGCCATAGGCCCCTCGCCCAGGCGGAAGGAGACGGAGACATAACCCCAGCTGGCCCAGACCAGCAGCCAGCAGAAAGGCAGCACGGTGACGATGACGCCGATCAGGTCAGTCCAGGCTTTCTTCTTCTCGGACCAGCCGCCATAGAAAAAATCCACTCGCACATGCCCATCCAGCAGAAAGACATAACCGATGGCGAGCATGAAGAGCGCTGCGTGAATATAGACCACGCCCTCCTGCATCATGATGAAGCTGGAGCCGAAGGCGTAGCGGATCACCACCACGGCGAACTGCACCAGCACCAGCAGCACCGCCAGCCATTTCAGCGACTGGCCGAGATTACGCGAGACTGCGTCAATCCCGTCCGCCACCGCCAGCAGGGGGCGCATCAGCCCCAGCGGATCGGCAGGGTGCGCGAGTTGAAATTGGCCGCATAGCTTTGCTGCATGTAGGAGGCGCTGCGGACACGGAAGGCCGCGTAGCTGTCGGCGATGCGCTTGACCAAGGGGTCCTGGTGGCTGCGGAACTCGGCCAGCATTTCACCCGCGGTGTTGCCGAAGGCGATCAACAGGTCTCGCGGTGCCTCGCGTACGGTAACGCCGTGGCGCGCAACCAGGTCGGCCAGGGCGATGGGGTGGCGCACGTCATACTCGCTCGTCGTCTCCTCATGGAGCGACATGGCGGCGATTCGGACAGTCGCCTTCAGATCATCCGACAGGGCATTCCAACGCGCCATGTTGATGCCGATTTCCTCGGCCGAGGAGGGTTCCTGCACGCCCGGATAATAATAGTTCTTGGCCACCTGATGCAGGCCCAGCGGCGCATCGCTGAAGGGGCCGAGGAATTCGGCCGCATCGATGGTGCCTGATTGCAGGGCGGAAAAGATCTCGCCAGCGGGAAGGTTCACCACCGAGGCGCCAGCGCGGCGAAACATTTCCGCGCCCAGCCCGGTCGTGCGGAAGCGAAGGCCGCGGAAATCATCCACGGAGCGAATTTCACGGCGGAACCAGCCCAGCCACTGTGGCCCGGAATTGCCAACGATGAAGGGCTTGATACCGAAGCGGCCGTAGATTTCGTCATACATGGCCTGGCCGCCGCCATGAATCATCCACCCCTGCTGTTCATAGGCTGTGAGGCCGAAGGGGAAGCTGCCGAAGAAGCCAATGCCGGGCGACTTCGACACCCAAAAGGCAGGCACGCCGTGATACAGATCGGCCGTGCCGGCGGCCACTGCGTCAAAGGCGCCTGGCGCGGGGACAACTTCGCCGGCCGAAAACAACCGCACCGTCAGCCGCCCACCCGAGAGCGCGCCGATTCGGTCAGCGCAGCGCTGTGCCGCGACACCCGGGCCTGGCAGGTTGCGCGGCCAGATTGTCACCATGCGCCACTCGATCCGTCCCTGGCTGAGCGCGGGTGTGGAGAGTGCCACTGATCCAATTGCGGCGGCTTGGGCAAGGTTGCGGCGCTTCATGTGGGGGCTCCTTCGATGATCAGTTTCAAAAGAGTGACAGCAGGAAGGCACTGCTGCCAAGCCTTTACAGCAAGATTACCGTGGCGGTGAGACAGAAATGCCTCAGGGTGAGGCAAAGATCGGGAAATCCGGTCCCTCCAAAGGCGCACCATCGGCCAGTGTCAAATGCCGCATCGGGGGTGAGCCCCTGCCCTTGCGGTCGATGAACACAGCATCCTGCCCGACCCAGCGGGCGGAAAACACACGGCGGCGGTGTTGGGACGAGGTATTTGCCGGTGCTCCATGCATGGTGCGGAAGTTGAAGGCCACCGCGTCACCAGGCTCCATCGCCCAGGCCAGGATGCGATGGTCGGCGCGATGCGCCTCGATATCGGGCATCTCGATGGCCGTGTCGCCCTCGTAAAGATCCGTCCCGTCGAAGCGCTTGGGCTTGTGGTTCACGCCCCAGCGATGCGAGCCCGCCACGCATTCCAGCGTCGTCTCCCGCGCCACGGGGTCAAGCGGGATCCAGAAGCTGACGCTCTGCTCGCCGCCCACGCAGTAATAGGGGCTGTCCTGGTGCCAGGGGGTGACGATGGAGGTTCCAGGCTCCTTCACGAGCACGTGGTCATGGAAGAAGCGCGCAACAGGAGAGGCCATGAGTTGCGCCGCAATGCGCGCTGCCGGGCTCTCGAACACGAAGGCGCGGAATTGGGGGATACGCTGCCAGTTGCACAAATCCTGGAAGAACTTGGCCGAACCGTCCTTCGGCGTGTAACTGCGTTCCAGCGGACTTGGTGTGTCCATCAAGGTGCCGATTCCAGCCGAAAGAGGCTTCACCGAATCGCGAAAGGCACCGCGCAGCAGGATGGCGCCGTCTTGCGCATAGGCATCAATCTCGGCCTGAGTGAGGACCATGGCTTTCGCTCCCGGCTCGATTCGCTCAACCTCGGTCAACTTGCCTGAGGGTGCAAGCGGCCGCATCGCCGGGCAGGAGCAAACCAAGCTGCCATCGGGCAATCGGTTGGGCATGGTTGGCTCCGCACAATGCGGACATTCGCGCACCTCGCCCCGGCTCATTGTGCCGCCTCACGGTCTGGCAGCGGGCGCATTGTTCGCAGCCGGGCGGCGAGCGCCCCCTGCCCCGCCCGTTCAGCCAGGGCTGCCGCCTCCTCGCGCGCGGCTTCGAAGCCGAGGCGGTAGCCCTCATAGGTGGCGCGGTCCAGGCTTTGGCCGATCAGGCGGGGGATGGATTGCATCCGCCCCAATTTGCCCGCGTGGGTTTCCCTTGCAAGGGCGACACGGCCGGTTTTTGCTGACGCGCAACACCACCGGGAGAGAATACCATGCGACGTCGGGCTGTGATCGCCTTGCGCTCGTTCACGCCGGCGTTTGCCTGCGCCCAAAGCCGGACGAGCGCGCGGCCCGGCTGATCGTGCCCTATTGGCCAACAGCGTGGCGGTCACCGTAGTGCTTGGCCGCATTGATCAAAGCGGCGGATATCTTGTGGCAAAGCGACCGCGAAAAACTCATGGGCCTGATGCGCCGCGCGGGCTGGGCCCAGGGCTGATTGGCGGGCCGACCGGGGGGTGGCTTGTGGCCCGCACCGGCTTTCGCTAGAGACTTCGCCCACCAACGCCGCGCAGGACACGCCGGCCGGCGGGCGCTTAGCTCAGCGGTAGAGCACTACCTTGACACGGTAGGGGTCACAGGTTCAATCCCTGTAGCGCCCACCACCCAAGCCATTGATTCTGCACCATCCGAATTGATGAGGGTTCACCTCCCGCCTGCACCGTATTGATATGCCGGCACTGGGTTGTCGAGGTGCCAGCACAGACGCGCAACTCCAGCCGATACATGGCGTTCTCCCCTGCGAAATCCCTGGCAGAGGATGTCGTGCCATTAAACGCAAATACTGGATCACTGGTCTGTTCGTGGCAATTGGCGGCGCTGCGCTGGTCTTTGTTCTGAGCTTCTCCTGGGCCTGGTTCATCCCCCTGGCTGAGCGCTCGGCCTCAAGCGCCGTAGGCCGGCCAGTCACCATTGGCGGCTTGGATGTGCGCCTTGGTGAAACATCGCTCGTTACCATCCGCGACGTAACAATCGCCAATCCTGCGGGATTTGAGGCCGAGCATCCCTTCGCGCGCATTGCATTGATCGATTTGCGCGTCGCAACCTGGCCTACGCTGCGGGACCGCCAGCCCGCAATCCTGGCCGCTGATGTCCAGGGCCTCGATGTACTGGCCGTGACCCATGCGGATGGCGCCAGCAATATGAATTTCGCCATTGCCTCTCCACAGGGTGAGACAGCCGCACCCCTGGCAATCGGTGACCTCTCCCTGCGCGAGGGGCGCGCGCGCATCCTCCACGCCCCATTGAGCGCAGATTTCTCCATTCAGATGCAAACCCGCGCTGATGACCAGGGGCGCCAGCGCTTGGTCGCCAGCGCAAATGGCACCTACGCCGGCGCGCCGCTGACCGCACAGATGACTGGCGGAACCATCCTTGCGGTACGGGACGCAGCACAGCCCTGGCCACTGGAATTGGAGGTGGAGAACGGCACCACCCGTGCCTCACTGCACGGCACCATCATCGATCCGCTTACGCTGGCCGGTGCCGATTTGCGGCTCACGCTCGCAGGTCCCGATATGCGCTTCCTGACGCCGCTCACCGGCGTGCCGATGCCTCCTACGCCACCCTTCCGCGTGGCCGGGAAGCTCTCCTATGGGGAACAGCGCTTCCGCTTCACTGAGATAGAGGGGGAGGTCGGGCAGAGCGACCTGGCAGGCAGTGTTACCATTGAGCCGCGACATCCCCGGCCTGACGTCACGATGGACATCCAGTCGCGAAGTGTGGATCTGGCCGATCTGGCCGGGGTCATTGGCGGCAATCCAGGCCGTGGCACTCCTATCCGCGACGATACGCCCCGCACCGGGCTGGTCCTTCCAAATTCGCCGGTCAACCTGCCATTGTTCCGCGCAGCCGACATGCACGCGCGTTTCCGGGCAGCGCGCATCATTGGGGAGGACTCACCCCTCGACAATCTCGACGTCACGCTTGAGATCATTGATGGCGTGGTCACGCTCAATCCATTGCGAGGTGGTGTTGGCAGCGGCGCGGTGATCGTGACAGGAACTTTGACGCCACAGGAGGATGGCCAACTCCATGCTCTGGCCGAGATCGAGTTCCAAAGGCTGGATATCGCCCGCCTCATGCAATCCCTGGGTGCGCGCGGGAGCGGGGCACTGAGCGGAAGGGCGCGTATCGACTCGACCGGAAACTCGACCGCACAACTCCTGGCAAGGGGGAATGGCGCGCTGAGCCTGAGCACGGCGGGCGGCAATCTCAGCGCTTTCGCGGTGGATCTGGCAGGGCTGCGGTTGGGCAATGCCATCTTCTCGGCCTTCGGCCTGCCATCGCGCACCAACCTTGAATGCTTCGTGGCAAATTTCGCACTGCAACGTGGCGTGCTCAATTCCCGTGTCCTGCTGCTGGAGACGAGTGATGCGGTGCTGGTGGGCACAGGCAGCATTCACCTCGAGACGGAGCGGTTGGATTTGCGCCTTCGCAGCGAGGCGAAGCATTTCACCATAGCATCGCTGCCCGCGAGCCTGGCCGTGCGCGGAAGGCTCAGCAATCCATCTGTGAGGCCTGTAGCTGCCGCGCGCGGTGGCGCGCTGGATGACATCCTGGCGCCGCTATCCTTCATCCCGACCATAGAATTCGGCATCGGCGATGACACACGTTGCGAGGCGATGCTGCGACGCGGCCGTCGCAACGCCCCCGAACGCAGCCCCTCCACACGGTGATCCGAGTGCAAGGCGCCTGCCCATTGGGGCCTGCATGCGCCGCAACCATTCCTACAATGCCGCGTTGCAGCAATCCGAGGTGCCGCGCTGACCGGCATCCTTCCCGGTCCACTTGCTGGGTGGCCTCGGGAGGGCGCCCGGCCCTTTGCAGCATGGAGAGCTTTCCGTGGTGCCCCAAAAATCGCTTCTTCCTGCAGATGCGGCCAGTTTGCCTGGTGCACCAAGGCGGCAAGTTTTGCTGGCAGCGGCCGCAGGCGCAACATTCCTCTTTGCAGGGATGCGCGGCAGCCCCCAAGCTCTGCCGCGCGAAGCCCGCGGTGCCACCCCTTTCGATGGAACCACGGTGCCAGATCTGGCCCGAAACCTTGCCGCACGCCCGCACCGCCGCCGATCCAACCCGCTGCCGCGCGCCCTCGCCCGCCTGGATTATGATGGCTACCAGCGCATCCGTTTTGACCCCGCGAAAGCCCTCTGGGCTGGGACGGACCTGCCCTTTCAGATGCAGCCACACCACCGCGGCTTTCTTTTCCAGGATCGTGTGGATCTGTTTGAAGTCAGTGACAGCAGCGCCACACCCATCGCCTATCGCTCCGAGGATTTCTACTTCGGGAATGTCACCCCGCCTCCCTCGGAGGACGATCTGGGCTTTGCCGGGTTTCGTCTGCTCTTTCCGCTCAATCGGCCGGACCATTTCGACGAAGTCTGCGTCTTCCTGGGTGCCAGCTATTTCCGCGCGGTCGGGCGAGGCCAGGTCTATGGAATCTCCGCTCGCGGGCTTGCAGTGGGCACGGCCGAAGCGGCGGGTGAGGAGTTCCCCGCATTCACCAGTTTCTGGATCGAACGTCCAGTCACTGGCGCCAGCTCGATCCGCCTTCACGCACTCCTGGAAAGCGAGAGCCTGACCGGCGCCTATCGCTTCGACATCACGCCAGGCGAGTCCACACGCATGGAAGTGGAAGCGACCCTCTTCCCACGGCGCGACACGGCGCGAATCGGTGTGGCGCCAGCGACCAGCATGTTCTTCTTCGCCCCGCAGGACCGCAACGATGTCGAGGATTTTCGCCCTGCGGTACATGATTCCGATGGGCTGCTGATGCTCACTGGCGGCGGCGAGCAGATCTGGCGCCCCTTGGCCAATCCCCGCAACCTGGAAACCAGCGGCTTCCAAGACCGCGCACCTCGCGGCTTTGGCCTGCTGCAACGCGAACGCAGCTTCGTGAATTACCAGGATCTGGAAGCCGCCTATCACCGCCGCCCAAGCCTCTGGATCGAGCCTGTCGATCCCTGGGGCGAGGGAGAGGTGCATCTGGTCGAAATCCCGACGCGCAGCGAAATTCACGACAACACGGTCGCCGCCTGGTCACCGCGCGGCGGATTGCGCGCAGGCGTCACCATGCCCTTGCGTTATCTCCTGCATTGGGGTGAGCGCGAGCACGGCGATGGGCGCTTGTTGCGTTTCACTGGCACCCGTTCGGCGCGGATGGGGGCAGATGGTTGGCGGCTGTTTGTGCTGGACACTGCCAGCTTCACAGGCACGTTGCCGGAAGTGTCGCTCACCGCCACCTCCGGGCAATTGCGCCACATCGTGCTGCGCCCCAACTCCGAGACTGGCGGTCTGCGCCTCACTTTCGAGATGGAGCCCGGCCGGGCAAGGCTGGTGGAATTGCAGGCCCGGCTGTTGCGCGGCGGCATGCCCATCTCCGAAAGCTGGGTCTGGCGATGGACGCCCTGAGCCTGCCGCCGGAAGCGCCGTTGGACATGCCCTCCCGCCCACTGGCCGAGGGGCCACGTGCGGCAGGCATACCCCTGCCCGGAATGGGCTGGCGGCGCTTAATTGTGCTGGGTGGCGCGGTCGCTTTGACCATCGTGGCGACGGCTGAGATGTGGCAGGTGCTGGCGCTGTCCCGATGGACAGTTTTTGGGGCAATATTGACCTTCATCTTTGCACTGCTGTTTTTCTGGATCGCGCTCGCCTTCACCAGCGGACTTGTTGGATTCCTGCGCCTGCTTGGCAAGCCAGCCGATGACGAGGATTCCAGCCCCCCGCGTAGCCGAACGGCGCTGCTGATGCCCATCCACCATGAATCGCCGCAGCGCTTGCGCTCTGCGCTGCATGCGCTGCGGACCTCGCTGATCGAAGCCGGTGCCGCGGAGAGCTTCGACGTCTTCATCTTGAGCGACACGCGCGAGGCAGCGCTTCAGGCAACGGAACTGGAGGTGTGGCGGGAACTGGAAGCGCAACAAGGTCCCCGGCTTTATTATCGCTGCCGGGTCCAGCACGCAGGCCGCAAGGCTGGCAACATCGCCGAATGGGTGCGCCGTTTTGGTGGCGCCTACCGGCAATTCCTCATTCTGGACGCGGACAGCCTGATGGAAGCGCGCACGCTTCTGCGCCTCGTTCATCGCATGGAGAACACGCCGCAGCTGGGCCTGATCCAGACGCTGCCCTTGTTGCATGGTGGGCGCACGCGCTTTGCGCGCCTGCAGCAATTCGCCAGCCAAGTTTACGGCCCGGTGATCGCGGAGGGCCTCGCCTGGTGGAGTGGCCATGAGGGCAATTACTGGGGCCACAATGCCATGATCCGCACCAGCGCCTTTGCCCAAGCCGCAGGCCTTCCCGAACTCCCTGGCAGCAAACCCTTCGGTGGCGACATCATGAGTCATGATTTCGTGGAGGCTGCGCTGCTGCGGCGCGCAGGCTGGTCCGTTATCATGGATGCGGCTCTGCCGGGCAGTTTCGAGGAAGGCCCGCCCAACCTGCCGGAGATGGCAGGGCGTGATCGCCGCTGGTGCCAGGGCAATCTGCAGCACATGGGGCTGATTGCCACAGCGGGCCTGCATCCGATCTCGCGCCTGCATCTGCTGGGTGGCATCTGCGCGTATCTGAATGCCCCGCTGTGGCTGGGCTTTCTGCTGCTGGGGCTCGCGGTTTCGTTTCAGGCACGCTTTTTACGCCCGGAATATTTTCCGGCGGGCCATGCGCTGTTTCCGCAATGGCCGATTGTGGACGCCGAGCGCGCAGCCTTGGTCTTTGGCGGCACGCTGGCACTGCTGCTGGCGCCGAAGGTGATGGGGATTGTCGCTTTCAGCCTCGCCTCATCGCGCGCGCGCGGCGGCCTGACGTTCTTGCGCACGCTCGGTGCGGCGGCAGCGGAGATCCTGGTTTCAGCCCTTCTCTCACCGGTCACCATGCTCACCCAGACGGGCCAGTGCCTGACGATCCTCCGCGGAGCTGATGGCGGCTGGGCGGTACAACAGCGGGAGGCGCAGGGCTGGGGCCTGCGGGCCAGCCTTCGCCTGATGCGCGTGCACCTCGTCTTTGGCCTGTTGCTCACCGCGCTGGCCCTGGCGATTGACGCGCGGATTGCCGCTTGGCTCTCGCCGGTGCTCATTGGATTGGTGTTGGCACCATGGCTTGTGGCCTGGAGCTCCCGCCAAGCTGGCCCCTTGCTGGCTGGCATATTGCGCACCCCGTTGGAGGAATCGCCGCAAGGCGTCCTGCTCGTCATGCGTGAAATTGCGCCACCGGATAGCGAACCGGCGGCAGTGCTGGAACACGCTTGAGGCGCCATTGCCTGCACCATCCGCATAAATCGCCCGGCGCTCATGTGCATCTTGCCGGGGCTTCTTGCGTTCCTGCCTTGTCAACAGCTTGAGCAGCCGAAGCATTGTGCTGAGGCGCCCGCAGAAGGATGTGAAACGATGTCAGCAGTTACGGGTGAATATCGGGGCTACCCCGCCGAAGCGGCGGTACTGGAAGCGAATGCAACACCGGCGCAGGTGAGTTGGGGTGCCATCATGGCTGGCGCGGTGGTCGCGGTGAGCGTGGGCGCGATGCTCAACCTCCTCGGCCTCGCCACGGCATCGAGCCTGGTCGAAATGGTCAGCCGGGACACCCCCAGCGCGAGCAGCATGGCCGTCGGATCCGGCATCTGGTTGGCGGTAACGACGGCGGTGGGCATCCTGCTCGGCGCCATTGTGGCGGCGCGGCTCGCCCATAGTTGGAGTGCGACGGATGCCATGCTGCATGGGCTGGCGGTTTGGGCCGTGGCGATGCTGTTGGCGATTGTCCTGCTGGGTTCAGCTATCAGCGGCGGCATTGCGGCTGGAACCCGGGCTGCGGGAAGTGCAGTAAGTGGGATTGCAAGTGCGGCGGGGGCGGGCGTGGCCCAACTAACGCCGCAGGATGCTTTCAGCGGGTTGCGCAACAGGCTTCTTGGCCAGACTGACGTGGCCGCCACACCACGTGAGGAACAGATCGCAGAAGCCACGCAAATCTTTGTCCGTCGCCTGACTGATGGAGGCTGGAGCGGCGCGGACCGTGCAAGGCTTGAATCGCTTGTGGCGTCCATCGCTGGCGTTGATCGCGCCGAGGCGGCGCGGCGCATCACCGAGACGGAACAGGCCGTCCAGACCCGTCTGCGGGAAGCACAGGAAGCAGCTCGCCAAGCGGCTGACACAGCGGCCAAGTCTACGGCGATCGCCGCCTTCTGGGCATTTGCCGCCATGCTGCTGGGCCTTGGTGCCGCGGTTCTCGGCGCGCGGATGGCGCTGTCACCCGTCGCTGAGGCTCGTCGTGAGAACGAAAAGCGCATGAGCTGAAACGGCACACCAGCCACACATGGAAAGGGCCCGTTTCCGAAAGGAAGCGGGCCCTGACCGTTTATTCCGGTGGTGCTTGGCCGTGCGGGTCAGCTCCGGCGCAAAGCGCCGAAGATAAGGCCGCCCAGCACCAGAATGATGAGCGCCCAAAACAGCAGGCTCGCCCCACCGCCCGCAGCGCTCGCCACACCACCAAAGCCCAGCGCGCCCGCGATGACCGCGATGACGACGAGGGTGATGATCCAGCCGATGATGTCCATAGGTGTTCTCCTTGCGAGATCCCGCCGAGCGGGATGAAATTGGGTTGTGCAGTTGCGCCCACGCCGGCCAAATGGAGGAACCGTGCGGGAGACCTGAGATCAACGCGGCAGATGCCGGCTGCGATGCACGCCCTTGAACTTTATCGCCTCTCCCCAGCGGCTGGCGTGCCACACGCCAAAGCCTTCACCTAATGGGAAAGATTGGTGTAGATAAAGTCGTCCTGGATGGAGAATTGCAGGTTGTTCCCTATCTCGCAGCCCCGCATCACACAGAGCCTCCCGGCTGGGCTGGTCCTGCTGGGTGCCTGCGCGATCCTGGTGCCGATGCTGGGTCTGGCAGTTGCGGGCTGGACAATCTGGCGCAGTATCGAAAGCGAAGCGGAGACGCGCCTTCATCGCACGGTGGAAATGTTGCGCGAACATGCCACCTCCGCCTTTGCCACTCAGGAGGCGATCCTTGCCGCGGCAGGCCACGCCAGTGCTGGCCGCAGTTGGACCGAACTCAGGAGTTCGGAAGCCATGCACTCCCTCCTGGCCGATCTTGCGGAGGCAGGCGGTGATGCGGTGCGTGGAGTCTTACTGCTGGACGACATGGACCGGATTGTCAGCGCCTCCTACGAATTTCCTGCCAGGCCTGTTGAGCTGAAGGACCGCGATTACGTTCGCGCTTTGCGCGCGGACCCAGCCATGGGGATCGCCATTGGCGAGGTGGTTGCCTCACGCCCGATGGGGTGGCCACTTTTTGTGGTGGCGCGCCGGGCCGTCCAGGGCCGCGAAGGCTTGGCTGGAATCATTGTATCCTCCTTTTCACCAGAGACATTCTCGGTTTTCTATGCCTCAGTGGTGGAATCACCGCTGGATGCGGTGGGCCTGCTGCGAGCGGACGGCGCTGTGCTCGCCCGCCATCCAGCTCTTTCTGCTGGCGAAGAAGCGCAGCGGCGGTTCCAAAGCGGGCAATTGCAGACAGATGTGGTGGAAAGTGTGGTCAGATCGATCTCGCCTTTCCGTGGCGTGGAAAGGATCTACGCCACGCGTAAGGTGGGCGCCTGGCCTGTCATGGTAACCTACGGGCTGGCGATGGACCCACTGCGCGCCGCCTGGTGGAGAAGGATGATCCTGCCCAGCCTGGGCGCTGGTTCCGCAGTCGTGGTGCTGTTGGGAATGACCGGACTTGCGGCTTACGGCATCCGGCAACAGGCGCAAGCTGAAGAGCGCGAGCGCTTGGCCGAACGCCGGCTTGCGCAATCCGAGCGAGTGGCGGTCGTGGGGCTGCTGGCTGCCGGCCTCTCCCATGATCTGAAGAACCTTGTGCAGATCATGCGCAGCGGTGCGCGAATCGTGCAGCACCACGCGGAAAACCCCATTGAGGTGCGACTCAGCGCTGCCTTGCTGGGTGACGCCGCGGATCGGGGCGCGCTGATGGTGGAGGGGCTTTTGGGCCTCGCGCGCGGCGCCGCCGTGGAGGAAAGCGAAGCCACCCTTGATGTCAGTGCCACTCTTGCGGATCTTACCAAGCTGCTGACCCGAGCCTTTGGGCGGCCATGGAACGTCAGGCTCACCCTACCAAGTGAAACCCTGGTTGCAACCGCCTCCAAGGCAGGATTTGAAGCTGCAGTGGTCAATCTGCTGATGAATGCTCGCGACGCCACGCCACAAGGAGGGATACTGGGGGTTGATGCCAGAACCCTTCACTTGCCCTTCGGCAAGGATAGGAAAGCACCATCGCTTGCACCGGGACCCTATGTGGTCGTGACGATCAATGATGAGGGGCTTGGGATGGATGCCGCCACCCTCGCGCGAACGGGGGAGCAGTTCTTCACCACCAAGCCTCAGGGCCAGGGCACAGGGCTTGGGCTGGCCACTGCCCGCCAATTTTGCGACGGTGCAGGTGGCGCTCTGACCATCGTTAGTGCTTTGGGCCAGGGCACCAGCGTTCGTCTTTGGCTGCCGGCTGCGACTGACGACGACCTCCCGGGGACCTGACGTTACCCCACGGCAGCAAGTGTGTGGGGGCGAAGTTTCTTCGGTCTACGCCCGAGTGACCAGTTTGAGCACATACGCACTTCTGGGTTGGGCACCGTCCAGCAAGCACCGTCCTCATCCATGAAGACCACCCACATGAGGTGGGATTCGGGCCCGTAATCCAAAAGAAAATGCGCAAGGCCAGGCCCGCGCGGTGTGTTCATGGGAAGCGGAGGATTGAGTTGCTGCAGCATGGCAGAGCCTCGGATGGGGCGGCGCGGTGCACTCCGAAATGGAACGTCCTGACCGTACCGAGAACGCCGAAACCCCAGGTGCGTTGCGGGCAGATTTGCGATGTGGCCGGCCCGACCCGCAAAGAGGCCCTATCCTTTTTCGCGGTCCTTGTTGATCAGTGCCAAAAGGTCCGCAGGAATGGGTTCTTTCTCCACGTCGCCAAACATCTCGCGCAGGCCATGGTCCAGCCAAACATCAAATGCCGCATCAGGCGAGGCCTTTTGGCCACGCCTGATGCGGTTCTGAGAGGCCAAAGCAGACTTATGGTCCTTCATCGACTCGTCGAAGCTGTCGTTCACCAAGGCTCCTGCGTTTACGGCGACAAATTTTCCGTCACGTTTGTCTCACTCAGGCCCGCACGAACCGGAGAGCGCGAAACGGCCATAGTCCGGGCCGGCGCGGCAGTCCTGCGGGGGGTTTCTTCTTCGCCCAGGATCCAAACTCGCAGTTGCTTGCGCGTCCGTGAAACACGCGCCTTCAGCGTGCCCACAGGCACGCCCATCTGAACAGAGACTTCTTCATAGGACCGGCCCTGCACAGAAATCATCAGCAGAAGCAGGCGTTGGTCAGCGGGGAGACGCGCCATGTGATGACGTAGCTCGCGCATCGCCAAGCTTTCTTCCTGACCACCGCTGCGACTGAGCATGCTGCTGGGCGCATCGTCGATGCTGACGGTTTCACGCCGACGGCGGCAGTTCGAAAGGAACCGGTTGCGAATAATGCTGCCCATCCAGGCGCGAAAATTTGTACCCAGTTCAAAGGAGTTCTTCGCTGCCAATGCGCTCGCGACTGACGTCTGAAGCAGGTCGTCGGCATCAGCGCGGTTACGGGTCAGCGCCATGGCTTGCTGCCGAAGAACAGGAAGGTGCTGGATCAGGAGGTCGTGAAAGGTCACATTATCCGCCTTGATTTCGTTTACCCCACCTGAAGCACGCGGTGCTGCCGCCTTGCTCCCTTGGGCTGTGTCAGCATGGGGGATTTGGTCGGTCATGAGAAGTCCTTTTTTGCTTGGCACCACAATGAAACCGCAGCGATTGGCCCGCGTTGCATGACAAGGCGTCCATCTTCAGTTATATTCCGTTTGACTGGTGCAACCCGCCGGTTGCCTAACCGTTAGCCCGCGCAATGTGTGATGCAAGACCCCGGGTCCGCCCCGCGCGCAGTGCTGCCTCAACGATGCAATGCATCAGTGCTCCCTGCCGCTTTCCAAGCAAGCCAGTGCATCATTGGCATGCTGGGTATGATCCGGGTAGCTTGCTGCCACCAGCGTCGCAAAACTCATTTACCCCCCAGTAGGAGGCAAACTTTTGACCGCTTCATCCGAGCTTCTCAGCGGATTGCCTTACGCGCGGCGCTATGCGCGCGCCCTGACCGGTGACCAGGCGCGTGGCGACGCAATCATCGCGCGCGCAATTCCCGAATTGACGGAGGATTTGCCCCCTCGCCTGGCCCTCTACGCCGCCATCACGCGTCTGACGCAAAATGGGGCGGCCGATTGCAGCAGTCCCTTGGGCCGCCACCTCCTGCTGCTTACCTCGCTGGAGGAGTTGGACGTTGCGGATGCGGCGCGTGTGGTCGGCCTGGATGAGGCTACCGCCAATGAAGAACTGTCCCGTGCGCGTGAGGCCGTGAAGGCGGCGGTGGTGACCGACGTGCTGATCATCGAGGATGAGCCGGTCATTGCCATGGACCTTCGGATGCTGGTGGAGGAATGCGGGCATCGGGTGATCGGTATTGCCGCAACACAGGCTGAGGCGCTGGAACTCGCACAGACGCATCGAGCGGGGCTTATCCTGGCGGATATCAATTTAGGCCGGGGCGGAAATGGAATCACAGCCGTGCAGGACATTATTGCCACCATGCCCTGCCCCGTAATCTTCGTGACCGCTTATCCAGAGCAGCTGTTGACCGCCGAAGGGATCGAGCCCGCCTTCGTGATGCGCAAGCCGTTTGACCGGGCGATGCTGGCAGTTCTGACCTACCAGGCTTTCAGTGCGGGGCGCGTGCCGCTGCCGTGATCGCGTGCAACCACTCCACTGAAAAAGCGTTTCTGTGACAGCGCCGCATATCGCGGTCTGACAAGGAAAACGCAGATGAACTGGGACACCATCAAGGGCAACTGGAAGCAGATGACCGGCTCCGTCAAGGAGCAGTGGGGCAAGCTTACGGATGACGACCTCACGATCATCGAAGGTCGCCGCGAACAGTTGGTTGGCCAAATTCAGGAGCGATACGGCGTCGCCAAGGATGAGGCCGAAGCTCAGGTGAAGGCCTGGGAAGACCGCCACCGCTGAAGCAGTTTTGCGGCACGCAGCTGGCGCGCCGCAAGCCTCACGGCTGTCCGCCTTTCCGCACCCCGGCAACCAAGATTTTGTATCCGGCGAGAGGACTGAGCCATGCTGGCCTGGGGGCTCCTATTCGTCTTCGCGGCCCTGATTTCCGGGGCGTTTGGCTGGGGTGAAGTGTCAGCCACCGTAAGTCTGGCTGGCCGCATTTTTTTCTTCCTGTTTCTTGTTCTTTTGGCCGCCTCATTGCTGGGCGGTGCCGGGGTCTCCGCGCTATGATTTCACGTCGCCCTTTCCTAGCTGCGAGCACACTTGGTCTGCTGCTTGCCCCTCCTGCCCTTGCCCAGTTGCGCGCCGGCCTCTGGTTCGATCCCACACAATTACCTTCATATACCGGGCGGCTGGATCGCTGGATTGTCACCCCATCGGGTAGCGTTGAGAGAGGCATGTTGCGTCAAGGCACGCAATTCGTTTTTCCTTCATCAGAAGCGGAAGCCTTGGCTGCAGGCATCGAGCCTGGCGGTCCAATTTGCGTGTGGGGCATTCGTGCGCGTTCTGCGGCAGTGGTCATGATGCTTGCCTGGGCAAAGACCGAAACCGATCCAGCGAATTTTGTTGAGCGCCCCGCCTGGTTTCCAGTTTCCACACCCGGCACGGAGCGGCTCACGCTGAGCGGGCGCATCCTCGCACCGCTGCTCTCCCCCCAGGGTGAACCAATGGGCGTGATCCTGACCGAGGGGTCGCAAGCCATACGCCTGCCCATCGCCGTTCATGCCGCCTTGGGGGACGTTCTGCGCGCCGGATCGGAGGTGACTGCGGAGGGCATGGGCACCCGACGCGCAGGCTTCGAAGCGATTGATGCGGCTCTACTCGGCAAGGACGCCGCCAGCCTTCAGCCCCTCCCGGTGCCCAACCGATGAGCGAGGCCGAAGAACCAACGCCGCCTGGCCCGCCCGCCCAGCCTGTCCGTGCTTTTTGGTCCATTACCCGCACTTGGCTGACTGCCCCTGACCGGGGCAACGCTCGCTGGTTGATTGCCGGGCTGCTTCTTCTCACCCTCGCGCAGGTCGGGGTTCAGATTCGGTTCAACCTTTGGAACCGTGATTTCTTCAACGCATTGGAGAGCCGTGATGGCGCGGCCTTCCGCTATCAAATTCTGTTTTTCCTGGGCCTCGCCGCCACCTCCATGGGCATCGCGGTTTATCAACTTTACGTAAAGCAATTGATTCAGCTTCGCTGGCGCGAATGGCTCACGACGCACCTGCTGGAAGCCTGGCTGCGCGAGGGGCGCCATTACCAGTTGGAGATCGCCGATTCCGGCGCTGACAATCCCGACCAGCGCATCGCCGAAGACGTGCGGATCGCCACTGAATTGGCGGTGGATTTCGCGACCGGACTTCTCACCTCCCTTCTCATGCTTGTCGCCTTTATCGGCATCCTCTGGACGCTGTCGGGCGCTCTGCATCTGACGCTGATGGGAAGGGATCTGGAGATTCCAGGATACATGGTTTGGGCAGCGCTTGCCTATGCGCTGCTTGGCACCTTCCTCACCTGGATCGTGGGCCGGCCATTGGTGCGCCTGAATGTGGCGCGGACCACGGCCGAAGCCGATCTGCGTTTTGGTCTCAACCGTGCGCGCGAAAGTGGCGAGGGCATCGCGCTGATCCGCGGCGAGGCTGATGAACGCCGCGGCCTGGGAGAATTGTTCCAAAGCGTTTCAGGATCAGTCCGTAGGCTGATGCGCAGCCAGCGCAACCTCATGTGGCTGACCTCCGCCTATGGTACGCTGGCGATGATCTTCCCCACCATCGTTGCCTCGCCCGCCTATTTCTCGGGCGCGATCACACTTGGCGGCCTGATGCAGATTGGCGCGGCATTCGCCCAGGTGCAGGCAGCCCTCAATTGGTTCGTGGATAACTTCGGCCGCATCGCCGAATGGCGCTCCGCCGTATCACGCATCGTGGCCTTCCGCGACCTGATCGAGGAACTGGATGTGATGGTCTCCGACCCCGAACAACCTACCATCACCGTGGTCGAGGGAAAGGGCGAGCACATGGCCTTCCGCAACCTGGAAGTGGCCTTCGCGAACGGCACCACCGTCATCGCCGATGCTTCTGCCGAGATCGGCGCCGGTGAGCGCGTGCTCATTCAGGGTGAATCGGGCACCGGGAAATCAACGCTGTTCCGCGCCATCGGTGGCCTGTGGCCCTGGGGGGCAGGCGAGATCGAAATTCCGCCGCGGGAGGATATGATGTTCATGCCGCAGCGCCCTTATCTGCCGCTTGGTACCCTCAGTGGCGCGCTGTGTTACCCGGCCGGCGCGGACGCGTTCCCCGAAGATGCCCAGGGCGCAGCGCTGGAGCGTGTCGGCCTGGAAGGCTTGGTAGACAAGCTCCCGCTGCGCGAGCGTTGGGATCGTGTGCTGAGCCTGGGTGAACAACAGCGTCTGGCATTCGCAAGGCTGATCCTGCACCAGCCCAAATGGATCTTCATGGATGAGGCAACGGCTGCGCTGGATGAAGCGAATCAGGATGCCATGATGCAACTTGTCCTGGACGAATTGCCCGAGGCCGCTCTCATTTCCATCGGCCACAGGCCCGGGCTGGAAGCGTTTCATACGCGCACCTTGCAGCTTCACCGAGCGGATGGCGGTGCGAGACTTTCGCGCCCCAAGCGTGGTCCGGCGGTGAAGCGGCAATGGACAAAGCGCCGGGCGAAGGGATGGTGGCGTAGCTTGCGCAAGCCGGTTGATGATCAGGGCCTGCCCAGCGCTACCGGACGCGCCACGTAGGCGCCGTCACGGCGCTCGCGGGTTTCAAGACTCAGATCGTCGCCCACGTGGATCAGGTTCCAGCCATTCCCGGCACCGGAGCCACGGGGGGAAAGCGCGCTGGGGGCTACGATCTGCCATGCCTCGCCAGGTCCAAGGCGTGCCACTTCCGTACGGTGCAAATGGCCACAGAGCACGGCAGCCACCTGCGTCTCCCGTAGCAAATCCAGCGTGGCTTCCGCTTCGCGCGGGGGATGACGGCCATCTGCCCAGGAGGGGTGGCGCAGGGGGTGATGACAAACCAGGATCGATTTACCATTGGCCGGCGCCCGGGACAGTCGTGATCGAAGCGCTTCACGTCGGCTGGCTGGAATGGCGCCGGCCGCCCAGTCGAGATGCCATTGCGCGCGACTTACCGTGTCGAGGCCCAGAAAGCGCCAGCCGTTGACGTCAAGCTCCTCGACCGATCCGAGCGGGCGCGCCGCCAGCCAGCGCCGCTTGGGGTGAAAGAAGCGGCTGTAGAGATTGAAGCGCGGAATGTCGTGGTTGCCGGGCACCACAAGCAACGGCTTGCCAAGTGATTCCAGAAAGGCGATTGCGGCGATGAACTCATCGCGTTGCGCTCGCTTCGTCAAGTCGCCACTGACCACGACAGCATCGACCGACTGTTCTCCAATGTCCTGCGCCAGGGCCAGGATATCGGCCTCGTTGGCTTCTCCAAAATGCAGGTCCGAAAGATGAGCGACGCACGTCATTCTGGCTGAGGCAAAAGGATGCGCAATGCCGCGCGGTGCAGCCGCAGGCGGACTGGCGCCATCGAAAGCTGCTGCTCACCATCGAGGCTCATGCGCAAAAATCCAGGCGGTCCGTGCAGCGCCATCGCGACACCCTCATGCGTGGCGATCTCCACATCCGACCCGAGGTTGCCGCGAAACCATCGCATGGCCTGGCGTATGCGAGCGATCATGCCGGAGGGA
>Ga0335395_10000935_pt1 | contig 18456 bp, 11 predicted proteins | sample MAT02_FD_205744 | JGI IMG/M metagenome (GOLD analysis project Ga0335395, IMG submission 205744) | Freshwater microbial communities from Lake Fryxell liftoff mats and glacier meltwater in Antarctica - MAT-02 (spades assembly) (version 2) ...
CAACAGCTTTCCTTTCCCCGGAATCGGTAACGCCTCTAGACTTAACTCAATTTTGCCAAGAGATGCCAATCCCAGTAATTTTGGGCAACTGCGTCACCTACGAAGTCGCCCTGAATTTAATGAAAACAGGCGCTGCTGGCATCCTCGTGGGTATCGGGCCGGGGGCTGCTTGCACATCCCGCGGCGTGTTGGGTGTCGGCGTTCCCCAAGCGACAGCAGTGGCAGACTGCGCCGCCGCGCGGGACGACTACTATCGCGAAACTGGCAAATACGTGTCGGTGATTGCTGACGGCGGTTTAATTACTGGTGGCGACATCTGTAAGTGCATCGCCTGTGGTGCCGATGGGGTGATGATTGGTTCGCCCTTTGCCAGGGCAGCAGAAGCTCCCGGCAGGGGCTTTCACTGGGGGATGGCGACTCCCAGCCCGGTTTTGCCACGGGGCACTCGCATCCGCGTGGGGACAACGGGTACTGTGGAGCAAATTTTGCGGGGGCCTGCACTGCTAGATGACGGTACTCACAACTTGCTCGGAGCACTGAAAACTAGCATGGGTACTCTGGGTGCTAAGAACCTTAAGGAAATGCAGCAAGTGGAGGTAGTGATTGCTCCTTCTCTGCTGACGGAGGGTAAAGTCTATCAAAAAGCTCAGCAGTTGGGTATGGGTAAGTAGATTTGCTTGTAATTGACCAGCTTACCTTGACAAACTTTGTTGGATAGTCTCGAAATTTACATAACGTTGTGGAATTATCGAGGTGGAGGTGTCACAATAGAGTAAGCGGAGACACAAGTTTCCGTTCACTCCTCACACCACACTCCGCCCGAACTACTGTTTGGGCGGTTCCTTTTGTAGCGAAATTCTAGTTTTTACTTGTATAGTAAGGGTTTGAGGGTTTTTGTATCGGATTGTCGATCGATCGCCAACCGTGTTCTTTCTTCCTTTTTGCTTCCCCCTTGGGTAAGTAGGGGGTGGGTTGCCTTCTTGCTTCCAAAATATTTAGTGGGACTGGTTACACTTTTTGCTAGAATTATAAACTGAGAAATAGTATTTACAAGGATGGCTAGGGATGTCAGCAGCCGCGCAAGTAACCGACTCTACCTTCAAGCAGGAAGTGCTCGAGAGCGAAGTTCCAGTTTTAGTGGATTTTTGGGCTCCCTGGTGTGGGCCCTGTCGAATGGTCGCTCCTGTCGTAGATGAAATTGCCCAGCAATTTGAAGGGCAGGTGAAGGTAGTAAAAGTTAATACCGACGAAAATCCTAACGTGGCTAGCCAATACGGTATCCGCAGTATTCCAACGCTGATGATATTTAAGGGCGGTCAGCGGGTTGATATGGTGGTTGGGGCAGTTCCGAAAACTACTCTGGCTAACACTTTGGAAAAGTACATTTAACGCAACTACGAGCAGTGGTGTGGTGTTTTTTTCGAGCAGCGAGGATGGTAACTCGCTTGGCAGACGGGGCAAGGCTACTGAAAAAGTCCTTAGTTGCCAGCAAGCCTATTTGCTGGTAGCTAGGAGCTTCTAATTTTGCCTAGCCCCTTAATTTTTTGTATCTACAAATTGTTATCGTTTCGGAAAAATTCATGATTCCTTCTGGGTCTGGTCAAGCTTTTGAATCCCAAAGCGCTGAGATGATGGATTTGATTAATCAGTTGCCAATGTTGAAGCACAAAGAGTGGATCGGACGATCGCTCTCTACTATAGAGCGAATGGCAGGAGAGGATCTCGATCGCCTAGACTGGAAAATTATCTCGTCGTCTCTGCGAGATATGGAAAATGCTTTCCAGATGTTTTATCCTTACCGTCACGTTCGCAAAATTGTGATGTTTGGTTCGGCGAGGGTGTCCCCAGAATCTGCGGAATATCAGATGGCAAAAGATTTTGCTACAACCATTACCCAGCAGGGATTTATGGTGATTACTGGTGGTGGCGGGGGGATCATGCAAGCGGGGAATGAGGGCGCGACTGCTGAACATTCTTTTGGACTGAATATTGAGTTGCCTTTCGAGCAAGGTTCTAATCCTTTCATTGCGGGCGATCGCAAAGCGCTCAATTTTAAATACTTTTTCACACGCAAGTTATTTTTTCTGCGGGAAAGCGATGCTTTGGCTCTGTTTCCCGGTGGTTTCGGCACTCTGGATGAGGCTTTTGAATGTCTGACTTTGACTCAAACTGGCAAGTTTGGGCCTGCTCCTTTGGTATTGATCGATCGACCCGGAGGCGATTATTGGCACGATTGGAATAGTTTTGTGCAAAAACAATTGCGGGGACGGGGTTTGATTTCAGCCGACGATCGCAGCCTGTATACGATTACTGACGATGTAAATGTCGCTTGCGAGGCGATCGCGAGTTTTTATCTAGTTTATCACTCCTGTCGCTACGTGGGTGGAAAACTTGTAATTCGCTTAAAATCTGAACTTTCTGACGATAATGTCGATCGGCTAAATACTGAGTTCAGCGATATTTTGGTAGAGGGTAAAATTGAAAAAAATAAAGCTTTGCCCGCCGAAACCGCAGATGAAACTTTCGATTTGCCGCGCCTAGTTTTGCATTTCAACCAGCGGAATTTTGGACGACTTTATCAGCTAATTGCTGCGATCAATCAAATGGGATCGGCATCTCCGGCCGCAGCACATCCAGAACAAAAGTAGTCAGCAGTCATTAGTCATTAGTCAGTAGGGGCGGGTTTCACCAACAATAATTGCCTCTCAACCCACAATTTTCTAAACCCGCCCCCAGGAACTGCATTCGTCAGAAGGCAGTAGGCAGAAAGTAAAAAATTAAGGGTAAAAGGTATGGCTTACAGTGATTTTAGTTTGGCAAGCGTCAAAAAAACTTTAAATTTAACCATTTCGCCCAGACAAGATTTGTTTTCGGCTGTACCTGCTTTAGAATGCAGCAATTATTTAATAGAAACTTTAGCTTACAACGTCCCTTTTGCTCTGGCGAGCAATACGGAAAAATCACGCTCGGAAATGATTATTGCGCCGATTTTGCTGGAACTTACCAAACAGTTTCCCGATCGCATTAGCTTGTTTTCGGGAGTCGATTTTACAGTTGACAGCGACTTGGGGTTAAACGGGAGTTGCGATTTTCTGATCAGTCGATCGGTAGAATTCCTGATTGTTAGCGCGCCGGCGATTTTAATCGTTGAGGCTAAAAAGGAAAATATTAATGCTGGGTTGGGTCAATGCGCCGCCGAAATGTATGCAGCTAAACTGTTTAACGAACGGGAGGGAACTGAGGTATCGAGGATTTATGGAGTTGTGACAACGGGAGAAATTTGGAAGTTTTTAACGCTGGAAGGTCAATTAGTTAAAATAGATTTATTAGAGTATTTTTTGAATCAGGTTGATAAAATTTTGGGGATTTTGGCGATCGGAATTCAAAATAGGTAATTGGTAATCGGTAGCAAGATTTGTTAATAAGTTTTACAGGCTGTCTGTTGACAAAATCGATAGCAGGCAGTCATTATAGTAAACAATCATCAATCATCAATCATCAGTAAAAAAACTAATGACTAACGACTGCTAACTACTGACTCAAAATGCTAGACCTGCTGCTAATTAGCACTGTCGGATTTCTCGGCAGTTTCGGCCACTGCGCCGGAATGTGCGGCCCGCTGACAGTGGCGTTTTCTCTCTCGAATGCGGGCAAAGATAAATTAGCTTCCCTGCGCTTTCATCTGCTACTAAACTTGGGGAGAATTGTGGCTTATGCCTTAATTGGTGCTGCAATCGGCGGATTGGGTTCGGTATTAATTGCTGGCGGGCAAATTGCCGGTACCGGTAGCGGATTGCGGCGGGCGATCGCAATTCTGACAGGCACAATGCTAATTTGGTTTGGATTGGTACAAATTAAACCAGATTTGCTGCCACGTTTGCCATTGCTGCACCCAGTTTCGCACGATCGCATCAGCAATGCAATGACCAAGATTTCAACTCAAAAAAGTTGGTGGATACCATTGGCTTTAGGTTTGCTGTGGGGTTTAATTCCCTGCGGTTTCCTATACTCCGCGCAAATCAAAGCAGCAGAAACCGGAAACCCAATTTTGGGTGCGGCAACGATGTTTGCATTTGGAATGGGTACGCTGCCAACGATGCTGGGAGTGGGTTTTTTTGCTGGTAGATTGAGCGCCCACAAACGCAGTCAACTCTTTCGTGCGGGCGGTTGGGTGACAATTGCGATCGGCATCATTACTCTGTTGCGAACCGATGAAATGGTTGATGTCACTGGCCACGCAGCGCTACTGTGCTTGATGCTAGCACTGATCGCGCGTCCGGTGAGTAAGTTTTTGCCACAACTGTTGCGCTACCGTCGGGCTTTGGGTGTCGGAGGGTTTGCGATCGCCCTTGCTCACACATTTCATATGCTAGATCATACGCTGCAATGGAATTTTGATGCTGTATTTTTTATGTTACCGCAGCATCAGTTAGGGATGATAGCTGGGATGGTGGCGCTACTGTTGATGATACCCGCAGCAGTTACAAGTTGCGATCGGCTTCAAAATTATTTAGGGAAGCGGTGGCGGCAAATTCATTTGCTAACAGTCCCCGCTTTTTTGCTGTGTGCCATTCACGCAGCCCTCATCGGTTCCCACTATCTCGGCGACTTTGAATGGAAATTGCACAATCAACTGCTGACAGCAGTGTTAGCGGTGGTTGCGGTGTTAGTTCTGTTAGTGCGATCGCGCTTATTTTGGTCACTTTTATCACTGGATAAATTCTATGTTTCGCCTGTCAAACAAAAGTAAAACTTTAGGATTGTTAGTTTTCTTGGGATTGCTAGTTGAAGCAGCAATTCCGACTGCGCCGCAGTTAAACTCGATTTCTGTTTTCGCCCACGAAGTCGAAGTATCGGGAGATGTAGCCGCTACCTTTCACCTGGAACCCAATCACAATCCCCGCGCCGGAGAAACCGCAAAAGTGTGGTTTGCGCTCACTCGTAGAGGAGGTCAAATCATCCCCCTAGAGCAGTGCAATTGCAAGTTAGCTGTTTATCCCAAAGGTTATAAAGAAGGGGATAAACCCTTTATCCAACCGCCGTTAAAAGCAGTATCTGCCGAGCGATACAAAGGGATGCCAGGAGCAGAAATTGTGTTTACAAAGGCTGGAATTTATGAATTAGAGTTAAGCGGCACAGCGAAAATCGCAGCTAATTTTAAACCCTTTAAACTGACCTATGCAGTCACGGTTCGGTAAAATCATCTCCATCAACAAACATCAATCTTGTAGGGGCGGGTTCACCAACCATAACTGCCTAAAACCAACAAACTCCTAAACCCGCCCCCATCCAACGTTCGGTAATATCATATACGTTAGCATCAGAACTATTCGTCTCTCTCCTCTCTTTCTCTGCGTTCTCTGCGCTCTCTGCGGTTAAATCATTCCGATCAAATCTGTATAAAACCTTAAAAATTGCCAACTCTACAAAATGTCACAAATTTTTACACTACATTATAACCAGTGTCAATTCTTGAACTCGTGGAAACAAACTTATCTGGAACTGACCAAAGGATAAAAACATGGATCTCTTATCTAACACCGTGGCGCTATCGCGGATGCAATTTGCGCTAACCGCCATATTCCATATGCTGTGGCCAGTTTTGACAACTGGAATGGGGATTTATCTGGTAATTGTTGAAGGAATGTGGCTGAAAACTCGCAATCCCGACTACTACCACCACGCTCGTTTTTGGTCTCAACTTTATGTCCTAAACTTCGGGATTGGTGTAGCTTCCGGTATTCCAATGGAGTTTCAATTCGGCACAAATTGGGCGCCGTTTTCTGAAGCTACAGGCGATTTTTTTGGCAGCATTTTGGGGTTTGAAGCTTCGATGGCATTTATGCTGGAAGCTGGCTTTTTAGGAATTATGTTGTTTGGTTGGGAGCGCGTTCACCCGATCGTCCATTATTTCGCTACAATCATGGTAGCCTTCGGCGCAAACCTATCAACCGTATGGATTTTAGTCGCCAACTCTTGGCTGCAAACTCCCGCCGGCGGAGAAATGGTCAATGGCAAGTTTATTGTCACCGATTACTTTCAAGCAATTATGAACCCGTTCGCATTAAACAGCATTCTCCATATGTTTTTTGCGACGTTAGAAACTTCACTGTTTGTGATTGGTGGCATTAGCGCTTGGTACATTCTGAATAAGCGCAATCAAGCCTTTTTTTCCAAATCGTTAAAAATTGCGATCGCGACAGCGATCGCCGTTGCACCTTTGCAGATATTCATCGGACATTTGAGTGCCGAACAAGTCTATCACTATCAACCGACTAAATTAGCAGCAATCGAAGCTAAATGGGAAACCTCCCCAGCCGGAAGTTCAGCCGATTGGACTTTGCTAGCTTTGCCTAATGAAAAAGCCCAAAAAAATGACTGGGAAATCAAGGTGCCGAATGGCTTAGGATACGTTCTGGAGTTCAAACAAAAACTCTCCGAACCAGTCCTCGGTTTAAAAGAATGGAAACCAGAAGATAGACCCCGAATGGTGGGTTTAATCTACTATTGTTTCCGCATCATGTCCGGGATTGGATTCTTCTTTGTAGGATTGATGTTATTCAGTATAATTCAGTGGAGTCAAGGCAAACTTTCCGCTGAAAACATTAGCAGCCAACCTTGGTTAATGCGCGCTTGGGTATTAGCAGCGCCACTGGGATACATTGCTGTAGAATCGGGTTGGATTGTGCGCTGTGTCGGCAGACAGCCCTGGGTTTTATACGGGCAAATTCGCACGGCTGACGCGGTGTCAAACATCCCCGCTAGCAATGTTTTAACTTCTCTCAGTTTCTTTGCCGTTATTTACAGCTTCTTGTTTGTTTGCGCCTTGTATTTTGGCAGCCGCATTATCCGAAAAGGCCCTAATTTAAATCTGCCGATTCCAGGTTTAGACAATCAACCTGCAATCGAAACTGAACCCGCAGAACACATTCCCGATCAACGTCCCGCAGAAGCACAACAATAGGAGATTTTATGCAAGCTTTGGAGCATTTTCTCCCGCAAGTCTGGTTCGTGATTTTAGGTATCTTTCTGTTGCTCTACGTCATGCTAGACGGCTTTGACTTAGGAGTCGGAATCTTATCTCTGACTGCTGACGACGAGGAACGCAGGGGCATTTTAATGACCAGTCTGGGCAACGTTTGGGACGCTAACGAAACTTGGCTGGTGTTGATGGGAGGCGCTCTGTTTGGCGCATTTCCCCTCGCTTACGGCACGATTTTAACTGCCTTGTACATACCGATTTGCATGATGCTTTTCGGGTTGATTTTCCGGGCTGTCGCGTTTGAGTTTCGGGAGCATTCTAACCGGAAAAAATTCTGGAATTACGCTTTTGGTGCTGGCAGTTTTTTAGCATCTTTAGCTCAAGGGTTCGCTCTGGGTGCGGTGCTCGAAGGCATTGCGGTTGACGAAGCCGGTCACTTTGTGGGTACTACTTGGGACTGGCTGGATTGGCGATCGATCTTGGTGGCTTTGACGCTGATTCAAGGCTACGTTTTGATCGGTTCAACCTATCTAATTATGAAAACGGATGGGGAACTGCAAACAACTCACTATCGTACTGCTAAAATTGCAGCGGTGACGACTTTAATCGGAGCGGTTTTAATTACGATCGCCACTCCGGTTTTTTACGAAAGTGCTAGATCCAGGTTGTTCGAGAAACCGCTAGTTTATGTCTTTGCCGCGATTCCTTTGCTGGGAGTGCTGTTGGTAGGACTGCTGCTGAAAAGTCTCGTAAACAAAGAAGAACGCACGCCGTTTGTCTGGACTATTCTGATTTTTTTGCTTACTTTCATCGGCTTGGGATTAATTGTTTTTCCCTACATTATTCCCTCGCAAATCACGATTTACCAAGCCGCAGCTTCGCCCAGCGCGCTAGTGTTTATGATTGTGTTTATGGGCGTTCTGCTCCCGATTATGATTTTTTACAACATCTACAATTATGTTGTGTTTCGGGGTAAGGTTGTCGGTGGCCACTACGGGGAATAAAGCAGAATAAAACCGCAGATGCAGGCAAATGGACGCAGATAGGATCGACTCTATCTGTGTTTATCTGCGTGTATTTACGGTTAAAATTACAGATTATTGTTTTTTTAATACCAACAAGAATTACGCAACCGTGTTTAAGATCACTATCCTTATCAAATAATAAAATAGAATCAAATAGAATGTTCTAATTGAAGTGTTGTCTAATAGAGGAGGAACGAGCTATGGGTGCGATCGTAAATTTGTCAGGTTATCAGATTGCAGAGCAACTTTACGCAGGTACACGCACCCTAGTCTATCGAGCAATCCGTACCCGCGATCAATACCCAGTCGTCATCAAACTGCTGCGAAACGAATACCCCACCTTCAACGAGCTCGTCCAGTTTCGCAACCAATATACCATTGCCAAAAATCTCGACTTCCCTCACATCGTCAAACCTCTAACGCTGGAAGTATACCAGAATAGCTATGCCCTAGTAATGGAGGACTTTGGCGGAGTCTCCCTATCTACTTATCTCAAAACAGCAACAAATCAAACCCAACCATCTCAAGCTTTACCTTTAGCAGAATTTCTCCAACTCGCCATACAACTAACAGACATTATCCACTATCTCTACCAAAAGCGAGTCATTCACAAAGATATTAAACCCGCTAATATTCTCATTAATCCAGACACCCAACAAATTCAACTAATTGACTTTAGTATTGCATCCCTCCTACCACGAGAAACCCAAGAAATCCAGAATCCCAATATTTTAGAAGGAACATTAGCCTATCTCTCTCCCGAACAAACAGGACGGATGAATCGAGGCATTGACTATCGTAGTGACTTTTATTCCCTGGGTGTGACTTTTTATGAATTGTTGACAGGAAAGTTGCCATTTATCTCGGATGATCCGATGAAATTGGTGCATTGTCATCTCGCCACACAGTCGATACCGATCCATCAAATTAATCCAGAGATACCCCTAATTTTAGCAAAAATTGTCAGTAAGCTGATGGCAAAAAATGCCGAAAAACGCTATCAAAGTGCATTAGGACTCAAGCACGATTTAGAGATTTGTTTATTTCAGTTACAAAAAACAGCCAAAATTGAAGATTTTGAACTCGGAAAACGAGATATTAGCGATCGCTTTACTATCCCCGAAAAGCTCTACGGTAGAGAAAAAGAAGTTGATCAACTATTAGCCGCATTTGAGCGAGTCAGCTTGGGGTCAACAGAAATGATGCTAGTAGCAGGCTTTTCGGGAATTGGGAAAACCGCCGTTGTCAATGAAGTTCATAAACCCATTGTCCGTCAGCGCGGTTATTTTATCAAAGGTAAATATGATCAATTTCAACGCAACATTCCCTTCAGTGCCTTTGTGCAAGCCTTCCGCGACTTAATGGGTCAATTGCTATCAGAATCGGATACCCAACTGCAAACATGGAAAACCAAGATTTTAGCAGCAGTGGGAGACAACGGACAAGTCTTGATTGATGTGATTCCTGAGTTAGAACGTATAATTGGCGCTCAACTTCCTGCAACAGAATTGTCAGGAAGTGCCGCCCAAAATCGCTTTAATCTGCTCATGCAAAAATTTGTGCAAGTTTTCACGAGCCAAGAACATCCTTTAGTGATGTTTTTGGATGACTTGCAATGGGCGGATTCAGCCTCCCTAAATTTGCTACAATTATTGATGATGGATACAGGATATTTATTAGTATTGGGGGCATATAGAGATAATGAAGTTTCGCCCGTGCACCCATTTATCTTAACAGTGGATGAGATAGTTAAAACTGGGGCAACAGTGAATACGATTACTTTGCAACCATTAAGCGAACCCGATATGAATTTGTTGGTGGCGGATACGCTGAATAGCGAATCATCCCTTGCCCAACCTTTGACAGAATTAGTGTATCAAAAAACTAAGGGTAATCCCTTCTTTGCTACCCAGTTTCTTAAAGCATTACATGATGACCAGCTCATTAGCTTTGATTGGGATATTCGGCATTGGCAGTGTGATATTGCTCTAGTCAAAGCCTTAGCGATCACTGATGATGTCGTTGAATTCATGGCTTTGCAATTGCAGAAGTTGCCCAGAGAAACTCAGGATGTTCTCAAATTAGCTGCTTGTATTGGCTCGCAGTTTGATTTGAATACGTTAGTAATTATCAGTGAGAAATCTGCTGGAATGACGGCTACTGCTTTATGGAAAGCATTGCAGGAAGGTTTGGTGATTCCCACGACCAAAATCTATAAGTTCTTTACGGAATCGGATAGTGATGAAGTTTTCAATGCTTCAGCTAATCCAACTTATCGATTTTTACACGATCGCGTCCAGCAAGCTGCCTATTTGTTGATTCCCGACGAGCGCAAGCAAGCCACACATCTACAGATCGGTCAACTACTTTTGAAAAATACTGTTTTGGCAGATCGTGAGGAAATTATATTCGATATTGTCAACCAACTAAATCGTGGTCGGTACTTATTAAACGATACACAAGAAAAGGAAAAATTGAGCAAATTAAACTTAGTGGTCGGACGAAAAGCTAAAACTTCCACCGCCTATGCTGCTGCCTGCGAGTATATGACTACTGGCATGGAATTATTGGCAGAAGACAGTTGGAATACTCAATATGACTTATGCTTTGCGCTCCACAAAGAACGGGTTGAAGTTGAGTATTTGAAGGGCAATGTTGAAGAGTCCAAAATCTGGAGTGTTCGCACTCTGGAACAGGCAAAGACACCCCTAGACAAGGCGGAAATTTACAACTTGGCAATTATTCAATACACCCTACTGGCTGAATATCCAGAAGCTATTGCTGCGGGAATTCAGGCTTTATCTTTGTTGGGAATTGATCTTACTGATGATGATTTTGAGTTGGTGCGCGATCGCGAAATTGCCACCGCTCAAGCCATCTTAGAAAGCCGAGCGATCGCTTCTCTCAGTGATTTACCGATGATGACCGATCCTGAGAAAAAAATGGCGACAAAGTTAGCTATTGCTATGGGTCCCCCCACCTATCGATCGCACCAGCGTCTGTGGTCAGTCATTTGTGCCAAGGCTGTTAATCTGTGTTTGCAATATGGTAATACTCCTGAAGTGGGCTATATTTACCCAGCCTACGGTGGCTTACGTGGTTATGCTTTAAATAACTATCAAGACACAGGTGAGTTAATCGATTTAACGCTGCAATTAATGCCAAAATTTAATAATTGTTCAGCCGAAAGTGTAGCCTATTTAATGATTGGTAGTTCTCTCCGCCATTGGTCTCATCCTCTCAAGGTAGCCAGCCAAGATTACCAAAACTCCTATCAAATTGGTTTGGAATCAAGTAATTTACAATATGCTGCCTATGCTTTTGGACACCATATGTATTGTCATTTTTATCAAGGAGTAGAACTGAAGCAACTAGAGGCAGAAATTAATCACTCTCTGGCTTTTAGTAAAACTCAAAAAAATCAATGGGCTATCGATCTACTGACTGGTGGTCAAATGCTTGTATCGAGCTTGAGAGGAACGATAACTTGGTCGGAAATTAGAGAAGCTGAGTATCTGGAGCGCTGCCGAAGCCATAAAAACTGGCAAGTTATCTGTATTTATCATATTCTCAAAAGCCAAATTCTTTATCTCTACGATCGCCCCAATGAAGCTTTAGAATATGCCCAGAAAGCTGAAGATGAGATTGTCAATGTTGCTCCCCAGGGCTTACTTCCTTATGCCAGACATCGCTTCATCTATGCTCTGTTGTTGTGTCAGAGTTATCATCAAACTTTAAATATAAAACAATCTGAGTTGTGGCAAAGATTGGTAGCCTATCAACAGCAATTAGCGGTTTGGGCGCAAAACTGCCCGGATAATTTTAGCCCTGCCTATGAACTGGTTTCAGCAGAAATGGCGCGTGTTTCTGGAGATAAATTAGCTACAATTGAACTGTACGATCGCGCGATCGCATCCGCCAGCAAAAGTAATTTTATCCAAGAAGAAGCCCTTGCCAACGAACTAGCAGCGAAATTCTACTTGGAATGGGGCAAAGAAAAAGTAGCTCAAGCCTACATGATTGAAGCGTATTATTGTTATGCCCGATGGGGAGCTAAAGCCAAAATTGACGATTTGGAAAAACGTTATCCTCGCCTACTCGGTATTATCCTTCAGCAACCTCAAGCCTTTAGTTCATTTAAGGAAACGATCGCCCGGGGAACGATTACTTCTACTCACTCTTCTAGCAGCAACTCTGAATTTCTAGATTTGCCTACTCTGATCAAAGCCTCTCAAACCCTTTCTGGGGAGATTGAACTAGATAAACTCCTGACTACTCTTTTAAAAATAGCGATCGCGAATGCTGGGGCAACTAAGTGTGTCTTATTGCTCAAACAAAAACAGTATTTACAGGTAGCGGCTCTTGTAGCAGAGGGACAGGAACCTGAGCTATTACCATCAATACCTCTAGAATCAAGTCAGGATGTAGCAATTAGTTTGGTTAACACTGTCAAGCGTAGTTTGAAACCTTTGGTAATAGTTGATGCTAGGGTAAGTTCCCAGGTTGCGAGCGATCGCTATATTGAACAGCACCAGCCGATAAGTGTTCTGTGTATTCCAATTCTTAATCAAGGGCAGTTGATAGGAGTTTTATACCTGGAAAATAACCTGACGGTAGGGGCGTTTACGAGCGATCGCATTGAAGTGCTAAATTTGCTGGCTTCTCAAGCTGCTATTTCCTTAGAAAATGCCCGTTTGTATCAAGAATCTCAACAAGCGTTTACCGCTCTCAAACAGGCACAAATAAAAATAGTTCAAAGCGAAAAGATGTCAGCATTGGGAAACTTAGTGGCTGGGGTTGCTCACGAAATTAATAATCCAGTTGGTTTTCTGGTTGGTAATATTCAACCCGCCTTAGATTATATCAAAGATTTGTTTGGATTGCTCGATTTGTATCAAGAAAAATATCCCCAACTCGATCCAGAGATTCAAGAGGAAATCGAGAACATCGATCTGGAATACATCCGGGAAGATTTACCAAAATTAGTAGGTTCGATGCGGGAAGGCGTGAAGCGGATTCGGGATATTAGTACCAGTCTACGAACCTTCTCCCGTGCCGATACTAACTATCCCATAGCTTGCAATATCCACGATGGCATCGATAGCACCATTATGATCCTGAAACATCGCCTCAAGGCTAACGAAACTCGTCCAGAAATCAAAGTAATTAGGGAATATGGGAATTTGCCACAAGTGGAGTGTTATGCCGGACAGTTGAATCAAGTATTTATGAATTTGTTAGGTAATGCGATCGATGCTTTGGATGAATCAAATCAAGGACGAGATTATGAAGATATCGCCAATCAAATTACTATTAAAACCGAACTATTGGCAGATCAGAAACAAGCGATTATTCGGATTAAAGATAACGGTGTGGGGATGAGTGAGCAGGTGCGGTCGAAGATTTTTGATGAACTGTTTACTACGAAGGATGTAGGAAAAGGGACGGGGTTGGGTTTGGCGATCGCACGGCAAATTGTGGTTGAGAAACATGGGGGTGCGATCGATGTAAATTCCTCACTGGGTAAAGGAACTGAATTTGCGATTTTGTTGCCAGTCAAAGCATAACTTTTTTTAATTTGTATACTAAACTAAAGACTAAACTGAGCTATTTTGGCCTAGTATCCCTTACCATAAACAATCTAAATGGATAACAGGTTATGAAACCCGCCCCTATGGAACCTTGTCCTTAGCCGGTGGCACAATACCAATTTTATTCAAACCTGCATCAATATCCTTAAGTAATTTAAAATCTTCTTCGGGTAAAAGGCTAACATCAGAGTGTTTTTCGAGAAATGAGAATGCTTGCCGAAATTCGCGGGGGTTTGTGGCGATCGCACAATCAAAGTGACAAGGTATAATTCTCTCAAAGTCCCAACTCGCCACTCGTGATGCCCAATCGAGAGTTTCCTGCGGCGCGCGATTCAGAATCAAAGTCTGCAAAATCGGCGCGACAAACAATCGCCCTCTGCCACGCAACGCCTCAAAACAGCGCTCCCATCCAGGTTTCCACTGGAACGGAAACAACCCAAAATAGGCTCTGCGTGAACGTTCTGGGGTCTTCAAACTATGACCTAACACTCCTGACCACGATCGCACTTCCAACACACTAGGGCGAAAATACATGGCAAATAAAGCAATTCTCTGCCACCCCTTGCGACGGTTTTCGTGAGTGTCTGCCACAATATCCGAGGCGCTGTCTTTGGCGTGAAACAGCAGCGGGTAAGAGTCGAATTGGACGATCGCCGGTGGATTTTCGGGAATCGAAACCACAGAATCTGTTACCATTAGTGTGCGCGATCGCCTGTGAAAAAGCGCCACCTCTGCAAACCAACCTAAGCGAAGGTCGATCGGACCAAGTATCGCTAAATCAAATTGATCGCCAAAAGGAGTTTCGCTGCTATCAAATGGCAACACAGACGTGCGTTTGGCGGGGAAACCCAGCCAGCTTAGCGGCAAATTCAGCGGGAAACTCCAATGCCCAGGAGTGACAAACACCTGGGCGCTGGGAAAACACCTCGCAAAGGGGCCCACAAAAACCTTGTGTTCGATGCCGGAAATAGTTGTCAGCAGGATATACTTAACCTCACCGTGTTCTGCTACTAACTCATTTAGCAAGCGGATACATTCGGGAGTTGGTGCAACGGGGGCGTAGACGAGAAGGCCTTCGGGTTCGAGTTTAATCACCGTCATCCGAATCGGGACGATAACGTAAAAAATGCCCTGAAGTTGGTCAAAAGTCCAGATTGTGTCATTAACTATTTCCTTGCAGATCGTGCGCCGCTTACCATAGGGATAGATTGGGACGATCGGCCAAAACCGCCAGGAGAAGTCTCTGGAATCAATCTGTTCTGATGTTAGTGTGTTTTCCCCCTCAGTCACCCTGCGACTCCTTGCTAATTTCTGATCGAACTATTATTATTTATAGATTAAGTTATCCCCTTTATCAATCAGTATCACAATTATTCATCTCTCTCTTCTCTTCCTGGACTCCCTCTGCGCCCTCTGCGGTTTAATCATCCAGAAACAACCGTAAACAATATGACTTATCCTGATACAATAATAAGTTCGCAAAATTTCTCAACTTAGTAAATATGACACAAAACTACCGGATCACTCTTTTACCCGGAGACGGAATCGGCCCTGAAATCATCGCAGTCGCGGTAGAAGTCCTGAAAATTGTCGGCCAACAATTCGACCTCAGCTTTGAATTTCAAGAAGCCTTAATGGGAGGCGCTGCTATTGACCAAACTGGCAATCCACTCCCAGATGAAACTCTGGAAATCTGTCTAAACAGCGATGCCATATTATTAGCAGCCATCGGCGGTTACAAATGGGATAATTTGCCCCGCGAACAGCGCCCGGAAACAGGATTGTTAGGACTACGTGCCGGATTAGCTTTGTTTGCTAATTTGCGTCCAGCGACTATTTTACCACAATTGATTGACGCTTCTTCTTTAAAACGGGAAGTCGTCGAAGGCGTGGATATTATGGTCATCCGCGAATTGACTGGAGGCATTTATTTTGGCAAGCCGAAGGGTATTTTTGCCACGGAAACCGGGGAAAAACGCGGTGTCAATACGATGGCTTATACCGAATCGGAAATTGACAGAATCGGGCGAGTTGCTTTTGAGACGGCCAGAAAGCGCGGGAAAAGGCTATGTTCCGTCGATAAAGCGAATGTTTTGGATGTTTCGCAACTTTGGCGCGATCGGATTATTGCCCTTTCTTCAGAATACCCCGATGTGGAACTTTCTCACCTCTACGTTGACAACGCCGCAATGCAGTTAATTCGCTGGCCAAAACAGTTTGATACAATTGTGACCGGCAATTTATTCGGCGACATTCTTTCCGACGCGGCGGCGATGTTAACTGGTAGTATTGGAATGCTACCTTCTGCTAGTTTAGGTGCAACAGGGCCGGGAGTTTTTGAACCAGTGCACGGTTCCGCACCGGACATCGCAGGACAAGATAAAGCCAATCCGATCGCCCAAGTTTTGAGTGCAGCAATGATGTTACGCTATGGATTGAACCAACCGGAAGCTGCGAGTAAGATTGAGCAAGCAGTTGTGGAAGTTTTGGATCGAGGTTATCGCACTGGCGATATCATGTCAGAAGGCATGAAACTTGTCGGCTGTCGGGCGATGGGCGATGCTTTGATGGAAGTCTTGTAAGGTTAATCTAATTGCCTGGTAGGGGCGGGTTCACCAACAATATATAACGATGAAAAACAATCTAAATAAACCCGCCCGTACCCCACAACAAACCCAAATCAAATATAGATGATGATTGTTTGTTGGGTGTGGGCGGGTTTTTGAGATTGTATGTTTTAGGCAATTATTGTTGGTGAACCCGCCCCTACAGGAATTGGGGATTTAATGTTCCGCAGTTGGGTGTGGGCGGGTTTTTGAGATTGTTTGTTTTAGGCAATTATTGTTGGCGAACCCGCCCCTACAGGAATTGGGGATTTAATGTTCCGCAGTTGGGTTTGGGCGGGTTTGTGAGATTGTATATTTTAGGCAATTATTGTTGGCGAACCCGCCCCTACAGGAATGGCGGTTTAATGTTCCGCAGTCAAAAGCTGAAATTCCTCCGTATCAATCCGATTTGCTTGATACAAAATCTGAGCAATTTCCGAAAGCGCTAACACAGAATGCGCCCGATAGCCATTCACCTGCAATTTATCTTTCACTCCCTGTTCGTGGTCAATCAAAACTACAATATCTTCCACCTTCAACCCAGCCGATTGCAACTTCGCAGCACCTTCCATCACACTCTTGCCACTAATCAAAATATCATCCACTACCACAATAGTTTCTCCAGCCTGAAAATGCCCCTCAATTAACTTCCCCGCACCGTAAGTTTTCACCTCCTTTCGCGGAAAAATCATCGGGCGTTCCATCCGCAAAGCTAAACCCGTTGCTGTGGGCAAAGAACCGTAGGGAATTCCTGCAATGCGATCGAATTTTAAGTCTTTGAGAATATCTGCATACGCGCTGACTATTTGGTGGAAAATTTGCGGAATTGAGATAATTTTTCGCAAGTCAATGTAATATGGAAAGGTAGCCCCCGATGCTTGTACGTGGTCGCCAAAAACCACGCAACCAATATCATAAAGCTGCAAGATTAAATCGCGGTGAGGTTCTGGTTGCAAAAAGCAAACATCCGGTAGCCACAAGTCGCAAGTAGGACTACCTGCGATCGCCCTTAGCCGATGTTCGTTAATATTATCCCGCAATTTTTGCACTGCTTCGCGGGGATTTGACTCCGCGAATAAACTGGCAGGTATTGGTAGCAATAAACCTTCACCATTCTTGCTTAAACCAGCCGCCAGCAGTTGAGAGAGGTCGTTTGCTTCTGCGATGTCATTTTCTGCTGCGATGTCTCCTTCGACTAAAATTAACCGTTCTGGAGCAGCTTTGCGGATGCGGGCCAACATATCCGGCATTACTCCTACTTCTAAACCAACTTTTTCAGGAGTTCCCCAAGTTTGAGAAATGCGGACTAATTGCAAGTAGAAAGGGTTTTCTGGTGTTGGGTATTCTTGGAAAATGGCGGCGGAGGGATTGGCAGTAGCACAGAGGACAAAAACAGTTTTGCCGGGATACAATAAAAATGGCGCTACTTGGTCGAATCCGGCATAGGGACTTAAAGTCACAGCGTCAACTTGCCAATCTTCAAATACGGTTTTGGCAAATACTGTACTGGTGTTTAAATCGCAGTGTTTGGCATCTAAAACTACTGGAATGTGAGGAGGAATAATTGTTAAAATTTGTTGCAGCAATTCCAGGCCGGAAATGCCGAGAGATTGGTAAAAACCCAGGGTGATTTTGTAAGCACAAATTAAATCTGCGGTTTGGTCGATCGCAAATTTAGCCTTTTTCAACAAATCAGTTACAAAAATTTGATTGTTCTCCCCCGTCACTGAAACTGCTACGGGAAAGCTTTGGGGTTGGGGATCTAGGGCTAAATATAACAAACTTTGATTGTTTTCAATCGCCGCTAGCAGTTTATCGCAGAAGTTTGTGTGATTAATCATGGGTATTGGGGGATGGTATAGGATTAAGTAGAAGGAAGAAGGAAGAAGGAAGAAGGAAGAAGGAAGTAAACTATGTTGATAAATACGATCGCCTTTAAGACTTGGGACAATTTGCTAGACAGCTATGTTGACGATTTTGGGCGCGTGAATTATGGGCGGTGGAAAGCTGAATCGGCGGATGTTTTGAGACAGTGGCTAGAAAGTTTGGCTGATGTGGACTTGGCGGCTGTGACGGATGCGGATGTGCGGCTGGCTTTGTGGCTGAATGTCTATAATGCGATCGCCATTTCTCAAGTTATTGAAGTATATCCGATCGCGTCAATTCGTCCAAAAGTTTTGGGAATTCCCAACTGGCTAAGCTTTATGGATTTTTTCGCCCGTTCAACTTATACAATTGCGGACAAAAAGTAT